>Ga0256843_1000702_pt1 | contig 28102 bp, 42 predicted proteins | sample AlvinellametaG_FD_191572 | JGI IMG/M metagenome (GOLD analysis project Ga0256843, IMG submission 191572) | Pompeii worm associated microbial communities from hydrothermal vent at the East Pacific Rise, Pacific Ocean - Alvinella | ecosystem: Host-associated > Annelida > Integument > Unclassified ... | reverse complement strand
CGGATATATTCCCTTGTTCTCTGACCTTGTGCGAAAAGATTTGCAACGCCTTCGCCGACAGCACAGCCAAGGCGGCATCATGCTGGCCTTGGCGGAGCAGTTGCTCCGCCAAGGCGCAACGCAACTCCAGCCAATCTAATTTGACCTCCAGCTGGGATAGGCGGGTGGCAAGTTCCTGCACCCGCTCGATTAGTTCCTTCTTCGTGAGCCTGCTTAGACGCATCATTCATCCCCCCTCACATACACAGTGTCATCCGGGCAGCAGCACCAGGAGCGCTCGCCCGTAATCACCCAATAGTCTCTCCGCATTCCGGTGATGCGGAAGAGACCAAGGCCCGTCTGGAGATAAGCCTCCACATCCCGGAAGGTCTTTCCGCTTCTGCGGAGCTCGTCCACCAGGTCACCGAGTTTCATCTTCTTGAGCCCTTCTGTCCTTGTCATTCTCATTCCCTCCTTCTCAGTTTGGTTTTGGCGGGTCGGCCTTTCTCCTCCCCGTCCACCTAAATTATACCACACCACCCCGTAGTGTGTCAAGTCCTTCTCGGACATCCATCTGAGGTGCGTGCGGTCCCCCTCTCCTCTCTCTCCCCCACACCCCCTCTCTTTTCTCTCCCCCTATATCCTTATCTCTCCTTAGTAGAGACAGATAATATATATAGGGACAGAGGCCAAATTTCCGCCGCCGCCCGCCGTCGCTTTCGCCCGTCCCGTCGGCGTTTCCGACGCCCAGATACGGGTATCGATACCGGTATATATACGGGTATCGATACGGGTATATATACCCGTATATTTCGCCCCCGATTTCCGCCAACCGCCCAGCGTCGCTTTTGCCGATGTGGTCGGGGTTTCCGTGCGGTCAGATACGGGTATCGATACCCGTATCGATACGGGTATATATACGGGTATGCATACGGGTATCCATACGGGTATCCATACCGGTATCTTGGCGTGGTAGAATATCCCCCGGTGGGGCGGTAGCCAAGCGGCCAAAGGCAGCAGACTGTAAATCTGCCGGCGTAAGCCTTCGGTGGTTCAAATCCACCCCGCCCCACCAAATGGCAACTGTGTGGTATAATATCTCCGGGATAGCGAGGTGCCCCTTCCCCTCCCACCTCGGGACATCCCTCCTTCTCAGGCCCGCCCTTACGGGCGGGTTTTGTTTTCGGCTGCGGCAAGAATACGCCCACGATGTAATGCGGGGTTGAGATATGCCACTTTGCCCGGAGACGGCCTGTGGCATACCTACGGGTAGTATTACACCCCCAATGGCGAATTAGGGGCTCTCTTGCGGTCGGCGGTCGGAATGTCCGATGGGGCGGGGTAAAACTACAAACGGGCCCCGAGAAGGGGCCCGTCGGAGGTGGTCGGTCTTGAAGGTGTCATCAGGCGGATGGTATCCCTGCCAAGAATATTATACCACAAACGCCTCAGTCGGTGCCGCCGGGTTTGATGTCGGTTTCTTCCTTCTCCTTGTTCTTCAAGCCCCAAAGGTAGTTCAGCTCAAACACAACCGCCTCTATCAGCGCGTCCGCCGTCTGCTCGTCCAAGTGGAATATCTGGGTCAGTATTCGCATAGCGTGCTCTTTCTTCACCGGCCCGGTGCCGGGCCCGAATTTTTGTTCCATTGCCTCTACGATGTCCTCGGTTATCTCCTTCAACAGGTTCCAGTCCTCCTCGCCTATCTTTTTGCGGAGCCATTTCGCCGCCTGCTGACCAAGAATTACAAGGTAGGCCCCAACAATGATAATGACCGCCTGAAGCAGGTAAAAAAGTGCCAACCGGATAGCATCCTCCATGCCTACTCACCTCCTTTCTGTCTGAAATAGTCTTCTATCGCCTCGGCTATCAAGATGCCGATGCGTTCTTGGTTTGTGGGATGCTTCAGCCATTTGCACTCCTCGGGGTTCGTCAGGAAGCCGCATTCTACCAAGACAGCCGGGGCGATGGTGTGTTTGAGGACATAGAAGTCAGCGGTTTTGATGCCCCGCCAGAGGAAGCCGGGGTAGTAGTTTTTGAGCTTCCGCAGACGGGAAGCTATGAGCGAGGCCAGCACCGCCCCATCGTGTGAGCCGGGATAATGATACACCTCAAAGCCCCGTGCTGCGGGATTTTCCGCAGCATTGAGATGTATGGATACGAATACATCAGCCCCTTCCTCGTTCGATAGACGAGCTCGCTCGTAGAGAGAGACATGCTTATCGGTTTCCCTCGTGAGATATACCTCCCAGCCGTTCGCTTTGAGCCAATCGGCGGCCACTCTCGCTATCTCCAAGGCGATGTCCTTTTCATAGACACCGCATGCCCCGACGGCTCCGGGGTCTTCGCCCCCGTGCCCGGGGTCCAGCACAATAACCGGGCTACGCATTTTTCTCACCTCCCTTGTAAATTTCCCGCTCGATGCGGTCGATTTTATCAGATAGATGCTTAAAATCGTCCCTCAGGCCCCGCAGGGCTTCGGCGATTTCTTGCAACAGATTAAGCCTATCGGCCATCTCGTGTATCAGGCCGATGTATCGCTCCTCCCGCTCCTTGTTCGTCCGCAGCATATACATGAAGAGATAAAAGAAGAGGCCGGCAAAGACGCCCGCATCTAACACCTTAAGAATTATCTGCACTTCATCGCCCGTAATCATTTTTTCACCCCCGTTATCGCAACGGACACATCCGCCGTAAAGTCCGTTGCGTTGGCCTGTAGCGTTATCTTAATCGAAGTGTTAAATGCAATAAGGAAAGGAAGTGCAATATCTACGACGCCCGATATCGCCTGTCCGTCCGTGACATATACCGTCTCAATCGACATGTCGTGCTCCAGGAAAGCCGTTCCATCCCGATACACCCGGATAGTTGCGGAAACCTCTCGGCCGTCCGTCCGCACGAAGTAGCGTAGGCCGTGTAAATACCCTTCTGCTTGCACTTCCAGCGCGGTCGTTTCCGTCGTCGATATAGTGGCATTTCGCTTTACCGCCTCTGCATACAAAGGAGCATACTCATTCCACGGCACGCCGCCCGTCGGGCGGGATAAGAGCTGCTGCACGCCGGCAAGTATCGCAGGCTCAAGCCCCATTTAGCTCACCTCCTTCGTCACGCTGACTAATCTCCCGTTGGCGTCGTAGTTGAATGTGTAAGTTATGCGGGTCGCCCCTACAACCGTCACCAAGGAAGACAACCTCCCGGTAGCGGCATCGTAGGTTAGCGTGTGCGTTGCCACGGTTGTTCCCGTGGCTGGGTCGGTTTCCGTAATCTCGCTCAGCCGCCCGTCCGTGTCGTAGGTCATATTCACCGTGCGGGTATCTACCTCCACTGCTAATGCCTTCCAGAGATTGGTATCCGTGTTAGCCGTCCCCAGCTTGCCAAACGCCGAGGCGTGAAGACCATCAAGAGTATCTGCATTCACGGCCTCGTCGGCGTTCAAAGCGTGGTCGGCCTCGTCGGCGTGTGCTGCCTCGTCGGTAGAAAGGTTATGCTGGTAGATATCCCAGATATTCTGCTCTATCCGGTTGAAGTCGTCCGGCAGGGGCACATCGCCATATTGCCAGTCGGTTTTCACGGTCGGAGCTGCCATATCATCACCTCCTACACATTACGGGTTTCCGTCCGCACGGTTAGACCGCCGTCGTATGTCAAGGTCTGGCGGACGATATAGGCCGCCTGACCGTCAATATCTATCTTGTCGCCCAATTCCAGCGCCGGATTGCCCCGCCAGGTCAGCACAATAGCTCTCTTCGGGTCCTTGTATGATGCCAGCAAGGTTTCGGCAATTTGTTTGGCGATATCCCGGCTCTGTATCAGCGGGTTGTTCGGCAGCGTATAAACGATAAGCCCGTAGTCGGTAATCGCCTTGGCGTCTTCCTTTTCTACGAGCTCGGCACCTTGCACCGTCAGCGGCTGGCCGTTCACGACGATTATCACGCTCTCATCGGTGGTGCCGCTGTTCGTCAGCGTCAGGCGTCCACCCCAAGAATACCAAGTGGTGGCCGTGATAGTCGTATTGGTCGCCCCTTCCAATGTGGCGGTCGGGTTTATCACGGGCTGTTGCAGGAAGAATATCGTGGTGGATACGCTACTGCCAGCGGGTACTACCACAGGCTCAAGGCTCCGATACACCTCCTGCACGGCGGCCGGTTGGAGCGGTTGAGTGCGGACACGGATGCGGGTATATACCGAGCCCAGCAGAAGCGGCGTGTCCTTCTTGAAGTAGTCGTCCGCTGTGATATACGCCACCGGGTCGCCGGTTTCGTCCATTGCGATGCGTCGCATCTGGATGATGCCATATCTGTCGGCGTAAACAACACCTAATCCCGCTGCGGCGATAGTTTTGAGGGCGTTGAGGTGGCTCGTGCTGGGGAAGTAGGCCCAAGGGATGGCTATGTCCTTGAAGGCATCATCTATGGCGTATTCTCGGAAGGACAGCCCGGCGTCCTGAAAGACCGCCTCGGCGATGTCGTAGAGGGTCGTATCTTGCAGAATGCCGAGGCTGATGTTCGTATCGCTCAACCTTTGGAGTTTGTCTCGGGCGGTGAATTCCGCTGTAAGGTCTTTTTCGGAGACTTTCCAGTCAACCGTCCAGAAGACACCTAAGGGCACCCATTCCGTTGTTCCGTCGGTCAGTTCCACGCCTATCCAAGCTCTTACCCTACAATTCGGTTTCAGGCGGTTATACAGGATGCTCGTGGTGTTATCCAGATTAAACCGCCCGTCGTTGACAAGGACAACTCGCAACTCGTTGAGGCTGATGTTTCCGATGGGTAGGGTTGTTCCCCTTAGCTCACGCTCCTCGGTCAGCTCCAAGGAGATAATCTCGTCCCCCTGATACACCTCGTAGATGGGCGAGATAAACTCAACGATTTTGCCCTTCGTGTTGGGTCGGGACCAGATATGGAGTTCAAGTTCAGCCTTATAGACACCGACCACCGAGACGGCCTTTTCCCAGACCACTTGGTTGTTATCGGTTATCAGCTCCTCGTGCAGCAGGTTGCCGCCATAGTCGTATAGCCGGATGGCAAACTCTATCGGATACTCGCCCTTTATCGTATCCCCTACCACCCTCAGCTTGTCTATCGTGCGGTCAACCATCTGGATGGTAAGAGTAGGATAAGGTGGCACAAAGTTGCCCGCCCCATCGGCCACCTTCTGCGTCCACCACCCGGCTTGGACATATGGGCTGTATAGGTGGTCGTCTCCCAGACGCCAAGTGCCGTCCAGCACGGCTATCCGCATCTCGGTGGTATCCACGGCGTCTGCCGCCTGATTAATATCAAAGAGCGGGTCGGCATCATTGGCGGATACCTGAAAGGTGTTCGCAACATAGGGGCCCTCGTAATCCACTATTACCTTGGCTCGTATCTTCCGATAGTCGGCCGTGATAGCGTTCTGGAAGTCCGTGCTAACGGGCAACATCCCACATCACCGCTCCTTGAAGGTAATGGTGAGGCTCTTCCACAGGATTTCGCCGCCGTAGATGGATAAGATTTCTCGGTCTATCCTGTCCGCATAGACGGTTATCGTGGTGTCTCCGCCAGCGTCGGTAAAGGTCAACTGAAAGAAGGGCTTGTTGGCCGCTATGGTGTCAAGTATCTGGCTCATTTCCGTATCCGTCAGGACACCCCAAGCCACCTGCACTACCTTCTTGGTGGCGATGTAGTCCATAACCACACGGCCGCTGGCGGTTTCCTTTGTTCTCACGATGTCAACATCTTGGGTTTTGATAGCCACAGGGTCGGGAAGCACCGTTCCGTTGATGGATATACTCATATCGTCATCACCCCCAGCTGGCCTCTACGGCGGGCTTCGGCGAGCAGGTGGTCGTAGAGGACACGGCCGAGCCTTTGGCCGTCTATCTCCAGCACGAGTTCCTGTTTCCCTGCTCCGGCGTTGAGTTGGGCGGTCTCCATCCCTTTCACCACGGCGTGATATACGGCCTGAGCGATAGCGTCGGCATCTGCTGTGGTCGGATACATATAGCCCGGGCCACCGGGAAGACCATAGCCACCGATGGTAAGTGGCACGGGGACAGGCCCAACCGGTTGAGCCCACGCCATGGCCTTTTCTCGCATCTCGGGAAGTGTCGCCTTCAGGCGTGCGAGGTCTATCGCACGGGCGATTTCCTCGGTGGCACGGCGGAATTGCGGCACCGAGGCACGCAACTGACCGAGCCACATCCTTACAAGGTTAGGCATCCACTTGTCCGATGTGCTGAGCGGGCCTTTCTTTGGCGGGGAGTGGCTTTCAAGATAGTCGGCGATGGCTTGGGCCGCTGGGTCAACATAATCGTCGGACTCCGATAGGGCCGTATCCCTGAGCCCCTTGAGGAAGTTGAGGATAAGGTTCTTTCCCCATTGGTAGGCGTTTTTAATGAGATTTTTAAGGGCATTGGTGATGTAGTCCACCAGTTGGCCTACAGCGTCCTTTAGGCCGTTCCAGATGTCCCGTAGGAGCCCGGATATCTTATCCCATACAGCTTTGGTCGTGGCTTTGAGCGTCTCCCAAGCGCCCGCCCAGTCCCCATTGATGGCCTGCATGGCCGCCTTAAGGACGCCGAGTATAGCCGTCAGGGCGGCGTCTATCACGGTCTTCACGGCGTCCCATGCAGCCTTTGTGGCTGCCATAATCTTATCGCCATACTGCTGCCACAACACCGAGATTACAGACCAGACCGCCGAGATAACCTCCTTGATTGCATTCATAATGGTCTCAATGGTCTGGCGTATCAGCGGCCAATTCTCCTGCACCCACGCCACGACTTTATTGGCCTCCTGCACGATAAAGGCCATGGCAGGGGCAAAGACGGCTTGTAAGACGCCCCAGACCTGCTGGAAGACCGCCTGTATCTCCTGCCAGATAGCCGGCCAGTTGGCGATGATGTAGTTTACCGCCTGCTGGGCGTAGGCGATTATCTGATTAACGAAGTTGCGGAAGGTGTCCGAGGTCTGGTAAAGTGCCGTGCCAAGGGCGATTAGGGCAGTGATAATAAGAGCCCACGGGTTGGCTTTTGCGAAGCCGATGGCAACACTTGCCAACTGCTGCAGGTTTCCGATAACCGTCATCAACGGCCCTGCCACCATACCCAAGCCGGCGGCGAAGAGGCCGAATTGGGCCACCACTTGGGCGATGGCCGGGCTCATTGAGTTGAATTTTACGGCCAAGTCGGACAGCTTCTCCAGCAGGGGAGTTATCGCCTTATAAACAATTTGGCCGATGTTTTCCCGGAGATTGCCAAGGGCCAGCTGGAAGCGTTGGGTGGCGAGCATGCCCTCCTTGTCAAGGGCCTCGGAATACCCGCCCACGGCGGCAGAAAGCTGTTGGAGCGTAAGTTCGTATGCCTTGTTTACATCTATGCCCTCTTCCGTTTTTGCCGCCGATAGGTCAAGGGCGATGCCATACCGCTTAAGCATGCTGGTATTGCCCTGTATCGCATATCCGACATAGCGGGTAGCCGTCAGCAGGTCAATGCCGTATTTCCTGCTAAGGTCCACGATTATGGGGATGAGCTGCTTCATCTGCTCTTCCGTCATGCCGTATGTCCCCAGCATAGAGGCCATCTTGTTGATTTCGGCATCGTCAACTGCTAACTTCATCTCCATCGCACTTACCCAGTCATACCAGGCCTTTATGTTCATCTTCGCCAGCTGCGGCATGTGCTTAACCGTGTTCTCAAAGGCTATCTGGGCCTTGCGGGTCTCTTCCCACGCCGGCAGGGTGGACGCAAGGGCACCGGCGATGGTGGCGGAGGCGATAGTCACGGCCTTTCCGGCCCGGGCCATCGCCTTTGACAGACGAGCCCAACCCTTCTCCTGCCGCTGGACGGCGTTCTCCACTTTCTCCAGCGTCTTGGTAGCCATATCCTTGGCCTGAATGATAATCTGAAGGATTTTCTCATCCACTCCGCATCACCTCGCTTTCCGCCGAGGCGAAGACAACAAAGAAGTAGTAGTCATCTATCCATTGGTCGCCGAGGCCACCAGACCTCGGCAGGATGTGAAACTGCTTACACAACCAGTAATCGCCCAAGCGTCGGGCGATTTCGGGGTATCGCCGTTTAAGGTTCTCGGTAGGTAGTCCCTTCACCTCGTAGATAAGCATCTTCCTCGCCACCGCCAGCTCTACGGGTTTGGGGCCTCCCAAACCTCCTGAATGCACTTATCCACCCAAGCGGCACTTTCCGGGTCCAGCTGCTGATACGCCTTGATAAGGTCTTCGCCCGTGTATTCCTTGCCGCCGATTATCAGCTTGCGGGCTACACGGCGGAGCATAAACAGGTTCAGCTCGGCGATATTTAGCCCCTTGAGCGCCTTCATGTCCTTGGCATCGGCATTAACCCCCATCTGGAGGAGCAGGGAGGCGAGGTCGTCCAAATCCTTTTTGCGGGCCTTCCGTAGGGTAATGAGCTTATCGCCGTCTGGGTCGGTGAATTCCCTCAGGTCATCCTCGGTTATCAAACGCATTAGCCCTCACCTCCGATTAGAGCGTTGCCTTGTTGTTGAGGACTGTGATGGTAATCGGGTTCTCGCCTACGGCGGCGAATTCCGGCTCGGCTGTGATTCTGCCGGTGCCGATGGACGGCTCAAACCCGCCACCGGTGAATTGCACCTTCGGAAGGTCAATCTGGATGTAGTATCCGGCCGGGTCGGTGAGTTTGACCGTGATGGAGACACTGTCGGCGGCGAGCATCTTCGCATACAGGCTGGCGTCCCAGTCTATGAGGACGATTTTGCCGGTGTATGCCGGCCTATCGCCTCTCGCCACATTCTGGGGCGTGCGGGCAGTCCCCAGCGTGAAGAGGCTCTCCAAGTTGTTTTCTATGGTGAGTTCAATGTTCTCTACGGTCAGCTTTTGGCTGCCGTCCAGCGTGATAACAGCTTCGGTGAAGTTGACAAAGTTGGTCGGGAAGCTCGGCGTCTCGGACAAAGTCACGCCCTCGGTGTGGGCCGTAGCCAGCCACTCCACGGACATTTTCGCCACCTCTCCGGCAGCAGCGGACAGCGTGAGCTTGCTTATCTTCGCCCCCGCCTGTTCCACATTCATCACGACCTCGTTGGCGTGGACCGTAAAGGTCGGCAGAGTCAAAGCGGGCGTGATGGTGTGGGTGTAGGTGCCATCGCCGTTATCCACGGTGGAGATATTACCAAGGGCCCACGCCAGCAGTTCGGCGTTGTCAACGCTCAGCGGGGCGGTCAGGCTGCCCTTAGGCGTGAGCTTTCCCGCAAGGTATCCGAGTTTGGCAAGGCTTGCCACATTTGCGGCAACCTCCACGGGCTCGTGCGTCTGCACGGCGCTGAATGTCTCCGTCGGCAGGAATACATTGACCGCAGATACGGGCGTGCCCGGTGTGCTCTCCTTGCCTACACCTATCCATCCGAGTGTGCCAATTGCCATGGCTATCTACCTCCTTTCGTTATGTCAGGAATACGGGCCGCACCTCGTATGCGACCGTTATCTCGGCAGTGCGGATGTTGCCTCCACCCTGCCGATAATTTATCCCGCCGATATTTACGAGGCGGGCGTTGTGGTCTGGGATTTCGTGCAGTTGGTTGAAGAGGATAGACACAACCTGCTCGGCGGTGTCGTTCAGCCAGTCCTCGTCGGCCACGCCTCTATTACGGCTTTCCACCTCTGGTTGGGCGTTAATGCCGATTACGATGCTGAGCGTGAGGCGGTAGGCATACGCCCTTTGCCCCACCCAGTCGGCGGTTTCGTTGAGGGAATAGACCGCCACGAAGGGCGTGTGGCGGGTCTCTATCCAGACCGGGTAGCCGGTCCAGAAGGTCTTCACGCCAGACAGATTGGCTTGTAGCGTGCTGAGTATCGCCTGCCGGACTTCCTTCATCGCCATCCCTACCACCTCCAGTGATACGACTTAATGACCTCTTCGGCTGCCGGGTTCAGGAAGGGGTGCGGCTTGGTTCCAAACTTTTTGATGGAATACGCTATGGCCCATGGGTTTACGCCTTTCCTCTTCGCCCACAACGCCAAAGCCGAGACCGGTGGCATATGCGGTTTGGTGCCGTATTCCACCGCCACCGCATACGGGAAGCCCCGTTCGGTCTGCACGGGCACATATACCCGCAGGGTGGCATCCAGCGGACTACGGCCTTTGACGACCTCGTGGACTATACGAGACCGCATCAGGCCGGACACACCGACCGGGGCACGCCTCTTGGCTTCCCGGACTATCATCAGGCCCATGATGTTTAGGTTCTCGTGCACTCGGCCCTCAAGGTATTCGCCGATTTTCCGCACGGCATCAAGGCCCTTGATAGCCACGCCCCAGACGCTCATAGCAGGTTCGGCCTCCGGTAGGCGTTCAGTATGCTATTCACCCAGTCATCCTCGGTCGGTCTCCCCGCCTGCCAGTCCGCCGTAAGGAATGTCATACTCGTCCCGCCTGCCGATAAACTTTGCACGGTCGGGGTAGGCTTATCGAGCGGGACGAGGATACGCTTCGCAATCCACATCGCTACCTCCTTTACCTCCGGCGGGGTCTGCATCCAGCCCGCATTGTATGCCGCCAACAGAAGCGGATACGGCGGCCTTTCCCGCAGTTGTATTCCCCAGTCGTGCACGATATACATGTCCGGGTCGATAAGTTTTCGTTCCGGATACGAATACAGGCGAGCGAAGGAGACCGGATAACCTCGCAGAATAATCACATCGTCCGGTGCGACAACCTCTTCGAAGTAGCGGAATTCAAAGACCTGACCCGTATATCGCTCGATAAAGTCTCGTGCAAATGCCTCAGCGTATGTATATTCCTCTGCCGATACTTCCTGCCCGATATATTTCTCAAGCTCCGCCTTCGTGAAGTAGGCCACGCCACATCACCTCTTCTTCCGCTTGCGGCTCTTCTTCGCCTTCGTATTTATGCGGGTTTCAGAGGTGCGATTTTCGTCGGAGATGGCCTCCTTGGTCTTGGCCCGTCTCTTAACACCCTCGGCCTCCTTCACGGGCTCCAGCAGGCGGACTTTACCCTCACTCGCCAGCCTCTTCGCCACATCTTCGGGCAGGTCTATCTCCTCACCCGGTTTCCTCATCCCATTGGGCCCCATTACGGCGTAGGGTTTGATAATTCTCACCTTCATCTTCCTCACCCCCTAAGGGTCAAGGGGCGGGAGATTATCCCGCCCCGTTAGTTCCGTCAGACAGCAGAGATGTTGCTGATAACGGTAAAGGCCTCCGGATAGGCGACACCGAAGCCGACACGGGCGGTGGCGACAACTGCCACGGTGCCGTTGAGGAGATACTGACCCTCTGCGGTGGCCTTGACCGTGATGCCCCGTCTCTCGCCTATCAGGGCCTGCTTGAAGTCGCCCACGATGACAAGGGACTGATTGTTATAGGTGTTAGAGCCGTCCGAATAGGTCAGGTCAATCGGAATGCTGGTTGTCAGGAAGACCTTGAGCCCGAAGAGGGTATCCGGCAGACCGGCGGTGAGGCCATTGGAGTTCCAGAGATACGCCCCTGTGGTCTCCTTGGCGGTTTTGAGGAGCTTGTAATACACGGCCGGGTGCATCACGATGGCGTTCGGCTTGATGTTGCCCTTTGTGCCGGCCTCTATCAGCTTCTTGGCCTCAAGAATGTGGTCCAGTGTGAGGTCTCCGCCGTTGCCGTTTATCGTGTTGACGCCTGCGGTGTTGACAATGCCGGTAAGGTTGGTGCCGTCGCCCAGGAGGAATTCCTTATCCATCGCAACGGCCAATGTGTTGGCAAGATTATCCATCACGATACGGTCAACGCTGGGGTTGCTGTCCTCAAGCAGCTCGGTGCTGATAACGGTGGCTGCGGCCACCTTCTTGGCGGTGAGTGTAATCTGGGCGAAGGTCATATCGCTGAGTGTCGGGGCTGTGCCCTCGGACACCCAATAGGCGGTGGCTCCTGTGATTGCCTTCGGTATGGTGAGGGTATTGCTCTTCATCGGGAGCACGGTTGCGCCGGCCTTTCTCACAACTACGGCGTCCGTGAGGACATCGTAAAGGTAGGTCGCATGCTCGGGCGGGACGAGATAGCCGCCGGTGCCAGACTCGTAGAGGTCCTTCATCTCGGCGGGCACATTGCCCGTGATAATGCCCTTCAGCAGGGCGGAGATGCTAAATACCTTCTCCATATTGTCTTCACCTCCTGCAAATTTAATCTTCCTCTTGGCCTCGCCCATGAGGGCGGTTCTGTCTTTCTCGGCCAACTCCTTGGCAAGCCCGATTATCTCCTTTGGCTCAAGCATCTGGCTCTTCACCTCCCCATAAGGCTTTCCTGTATGCGTCCAAGGCGGTCTTGACCGCATCCTCCACGAGTTGGCGGACTTCCTCCTCGGTGTAAAGCTTCTCGCCGTCGGTGTTGTCGTCATCTTGGGCCCGTCTGGTGGCGGATTCTACAAAGTCAACGAGCTCCTGCACGGCCTCGTCCAACACGCTGATGGCGTCCGCTACCTTGTTAGCCAACGCCATCAGCTTCTCGGCATTTTTGCGGCTAAGCACGGCACCGACTTTCTCAACGGGCTCGGCATTTTCGGCGGTCTTCTCGGTCTCGGCGGTCTCCTCGTCGTCCTTGGGCCATTCTACCACATCCTCGGGGTTCGGTTCAGTCTGTTCGGTGGTTTCGGCGTCGTCCCAAAGCCTAATCACAGCGTCAATTTCAGCGTCCGTCAGGAAGTCAAACTCGGCCTTTACCTCGTCCCACGCCTTGCCCCATTCGGGCGGTGTTTTTCCAAAGTCCTCGTAGTGTTTGGCAAGGTGCTGATACACGCCCTTCTTGTCCTTTTCCGGTATCTTCACTCCGCCCCTTGCTCCGAAGAGTGCTGCCATGGCTGCCGCAACACCTCTCCAGACGCAAGAATACTTGCCATCCGCCTTGTGGTGTGGCAACTTGTAGGCCTGCTTGACATCGGGGTTGGCGTCGTCATACCACGCACACATAACCTTCAAGTCCTCAACGGTGGCCTTCTTTACCTCCGCTGCAGCGTCCCAAGGCGTGTTCTCCGGTGCGAGTGGGGTTTTCCGATACGGGATAACTCCCTTGACCTCCGGCTCCATCTCCTCACCTCCTTTCTGTGCGGGATTAGTATCGGCATCGGGCAGTAAGCCCTTTGACCGCAGCAGGACAACGGCGTTTGGGTTGGCGGGCACGGGCACCGCCGAGATTTCCAAGAGCTCAACCTTTTTGTAGATGTATCCGCCGGTTTTCTCATTATAGTCGTATTCCAGCGGCAGAAAGCCGACACTGAAGGTGTTGAGGAAGCCCTGCTCGTAGAGTTGCCGCACCTCTTGGGCGAATTCGGTTGGGGCGAATTCCACCTCAAACATCAGCCGGCCGTTTTCAACCCATATCCTCAGCACCTTGCCGACCGGCGGGCTCTTGTAGTCGTGGGCCCACAACAGGACGGGGTTCTTGAGGAAGTTGTCTAACTGCCATGCCGTGGCTAAAATTATATCCCCCTGCCTGTCCGTCGTCTCGTCCGATGCTACGCCGATGATAGTTTTCTCGGTCAGTTGGGCTTTTGCGGATAGCCACTGCTTTTCCATACGCCTCACCCCCTAATCTATCACCGGTGCGACCGTGCACCGGCAGTTGATTGTGTTGCCCGGACTTCCCGCCGGGTCGCCCGGATACATCAGCTCCTCGCCGCCAACCACAAAGGGAGCGTCAATCGGCACGATTTGGCCGTCGGCCTCTGCGTGCCATTCCCGGGTGCGTTCGTCCAGAGCCGTAATCCACTCCTTCTTGCGGACGCCCGCCTGCCGGTAGCCTTCCAGAGCGCCTTTGTTGGCGGCACGGATAGTCTCCGTGCGGGCGATGCGTTCGGCCCGATATCCTTCGGCCGACACACGGAAGACATTGGCGACCCGCTCCATAATCTGCTTCAGGTCTTCGCCGTTTACGAAGGCCTCGTGGAGCTCCTTCCGTAGCATCTCAATCGTGGTTTGGCTGACCTGTTGGGCGAATTTGAAGGGGTAAGTTTCCAGCCATTCAACAATGTGCGGCAAGGTCATATCTACGAAGTCATCCATCTCACCGCTCCAATCCTCCACTTTCTGCACGGCGGCCATCATCGCCTTTGCATCGGCCTTTCCCTGCCGTGCGAAGTAAGCGAATGTCTCTTTCAGCTGCTCCTTGGCAGCGTCCTGGAATGCGAGCACTATCGGGTCGAGGTCAACGGCGTCAAGTCCCAGCCCCTGCGAGATTACCCGCTCCACCTCGGCTTGGAATTTACGCCACACGGGCCGAAGGGCACGCTTAAACTTCTCCTCGTGCTTTCTCTGCTCCCGCACAAAGCGTTTCCAGATTATCGCCCGCAGGTCTGCACGGATTGAAGAGGGTTTGGGAGCCCGATTTTGCACGGAGACGGCCTCTTTGCCCTCGGCGGGTATCATACCACCTGACTTCCCGTTCTCGGAGCTCTCCTGCGGTTCTTCCTCTGCGGGCTCAGTTATCTCCGCCACATCGGGCGAATCGTCGGCCTCGTAGCTCACCGGGCTGGGTATCAGGTTCATAGGCTGCAGCACTACATCACCGCCCTTAATATCGTCAAGGCCTAACAGGTTTCGGGCCTCGTTTACGGTCATGACGCCAAGCTTCACGCCGGCCTCGATTTTCCGCAGGATTGTGTCCGTGTCCTCCGGAATATCGTGCTGGAAGACAAACCGCAAGGGGACACCGGCACGGAATTTCGGCAGCAGCTCGCCGTTGATTTTGCCGGCCAACTTGGCAAGACGGGGCTCCACGATGCGTTTGGCGAAGGTGTATTCGGCGGCTTCGGCGTTTGCCCGGTTGACATTTTCGCTGATGCCGAGGATAGAGGCGTGCACGCCGAAGGTTGCCAAGATGTCGTCCCGGTTCTGCTTACGGACATCCACCAACTGCAACTCCCGCAGGGAATACGAGATGGGCTGAAACTCCAGCCCGTTTTCCAGCACGGCGATTTTGTGTGCCTTGGATACGCCCTGATGGGCGGCGTTCCATTGCTCTTTCAGTCGGCGGAATTCCTCCGGGGTCAGGTTGCGGGGCGCCTTCAAGATACCACTTGGCATCGCCGAGTTGTAGAAGAAGGACTTTGTGTATTCCTGTGCGTAGACATCGTTCTGTATCAGCGTCATGGCGGCCTTTATCGGCGAGACGCCCCGGTATGGGTCGGACGGGTTCGGATACTTGACATGTATCACCTCATCCACATCTAAGGGTATCTTCTCCGTCCCATACCGGTAAACATACCCGGCGATAAACTCGTCGGGGTCAGCCACGACGCTCATTCTATCCGGTGCCACGGGCCACATCTCCACCGGCTCGCCCATCCGGTTGAGCGTGAGGACCCAGAAGACTTCGCCGGTGAGCTCCAAGATGATTTGGCTCAGCTCAACGAATTCCTGCCACGGCATGTATTTGTTCGGCTGCCGCAACAGAGCATAGATAGGCCCGTCCGAGACCTCCACGGTGCTTCCGTCGGAGTTCTCGGCGTAGAGCGCCCACGGCACGGCTGAAACGGCCTGTGCGATTTTGGAGACCACGGCATAAACCCAGTGGTTCTGGGTATACAGCCTCAGCAGGTCTCGGGTCGTCCAGCCCGGCACCTCCATCCGCCACGACAGCGGCGACATCGGCACCGGGGCTTCCTTTTGCCCTCCTGCGAGGAGTTTCCGTATTCCGTCAAAGATACCCACACTTTTCACCTCCCGTTATAAGAAACGGACGGCGAGCACACCGCCTCGCTTGGCTCGGGTGTAAACCGCATAGCGGAGCGCATCCATGGCGTGGTCCATGAATTTTACGGGCTCGTCAAGGGTCCGGCCGTTGCGGTCTTCCTTCCACTTGTAGTTGCGGAGCTCCTTTATCGTGTTGGTGCACCGAGCGGCAACCTTGAGCCGGTGTCTCTTTACAAAGTCTATCCCGTCCTTTACCGACTTTTCAGCCGGTAGTATAGCATACCCCGCCCGTGCGATTTCCTCTATGCGGGCTGGCTCGGCGGCGTCCGCATATATCACACCCTTCGGCTGCACGAAGTCGGCAAGCAGGGCGATAAGGTCGGCGTTGGTGAGGCCAGACCGGTAGAGCTCGTCCACCACATATATCACGCCGTCCCGTTCAACGAGCTTCAACAACGCCGTGGGGTTGTTGTATCCGAAGTCCAGCCCGTAGAAGACCTCCTCGGCCGATGCCAAGACCTTATCCGCCTCTTCATCCGGGATGACTTCCCAATTGTCGTATATCAGGCCCTTGCGGGCGGCGAATTGGCCCAGCGTATAAACCTTGTAAAAATACTCGTCCTGCTCCTTCAGGCGCTCCAGCTCGGCGACATAATCAGGCGGGAGCCACCGGAGATTATCCCGATAGGTCGTGTGGAGCACCGCAACATCGTCTTGCTCGCCCTGTGCGAAGAATTCCTCGTATATCCAATGGTGCATGGATATCGGGTTGAAGGTCATGATGAGCTGATTGCGGTAGCGGCCGTTGTTGTGCCTACGCAGGCGGAGTTTGAGCTGGCGGTAGTCGTCCCGTGTGAATTCCGTCGCCTCCTCCATCCAGATGAGATTGTATTCCGCCGACTTTATCTTCTCCGGGTCGTCCAAGCCCCGGAAGAAGAGGACCGAGCGGGGCAAGTGTATTTCCTGGTCGGCGATTTTGACTTCGTGGGGTATGCCCCAGTCGCTCAGGAATTGCCGCACGAGGGCAAAGGCGGTTATCCGCAGGGAGGGGTTGTGCTTGCGGGTTATCAGGGCATGCATGGGGTGGCGGAGCGCCCGGTAGATGACCCATTGGGCGACCGTGTAGGACTTGCCCGAGCCCGCCCCGCCATAGACGAGGAGCACCTTGTGGCGGTGGGTCTCCAAGAAACGCCAGATTTTTGCGTTGACCTGCACTCTAACCTCCGCCATCGCTCACCTCCCCCTCGTCCTCTTCTGCCGGCGGGATGCCGGCATCCACGACCTCTATGCGGAGCTTCAGCCCATCCTCGTCCTCTGTTCCAAGCCGCACGGTGTCCTTGCGGCCCCAGAGCTCCGGATAGCGGCGCTCCAGCCACCAAGCGGCGGCCTGCCATGTCTCCTGCGCCGCCTTCTGGATAATCGCCACATTGCGGATTTGGGCCTCCGCCTCGGCCTTCTTCACCGCCTCGTATAACTTGCGATAGATGCTCCGCTTGGACTTTGCGGTTTCGCCCTTCTGTAGCCACCTCCACCAGGTCGCCTCGTGTATGCCGAGATACTGCGCCACGGTCTTGTGATAATTCCCGGCAGCTATCAACTTGGCCGCCTTTTCTATCATCTCTTCGGTCAGCTTCAGCTTTGCCATCCCTCCTCACCTCGCTGGTTTCTCCCAGATAAGTATCACTTCGCCCTTCTCAGGCGAAGTCCCCGCATGGATATTCACAAGCCCGGTGTATCGCACCTCACGCAGCTTAAACCCTACCCGTCGGGCTATTGCGATACCATCATCTTTAAGCGGATACCTCTGGCTACCGACATGCAGGGCAAGCACACCCCCGGGCTTCAGCGCCCGGTAGCTTTTCTCAAACAGGGTCGTGTAAAATCCATCACGCCATGCGGCATAGTTGTCGTATGCGATATGCGGCTGGTTGCCGCCGATATACTTCTCAACATCAAAGTAAGGCGGGCAAGTAAAGACAAGGTCGTAAAAACCCTCACGCACCTCATACTTCTCAAAGTCCTCACAGACCAACTCAACCTCCTTATCCGGCACATACGGCAGAAGGTCATCCCGTATCTTCCGCACACCCTCGGCAGTAAGCGGCGACACATCTATGCCCGTGTAATACTGGGCCTTTGACAACAAGAAACCCACCAAACGCCCGCCCCAGCCATGGGTTGGGTCCAGCACCTTGCCGCCCGGGGCGAATTCGTCGTATATGTCCCGTGCCAGTTCGACCGGGTAATTCGCTGGTGTTCTGCCCCCACCAATTGGGGCACTTGATGTAAATACACTACTCAGCCTCGCCCCTTCACTTGTGACAAACCGCAAACCCCGAATAGCCGGAGCGTGTCCTCTACCGGCTGCCTCAAAGGTGGCGTGTATAGGTTTGCCTTTCCCTCCCGTATCAATCACATGCGGATGGTATATCCAATGCCAGTTTGTTATCAGCGGTTTACCCCAATACAATGCACCAAGAAACCATATCTTCATCGCCCCCCGGGTCCACAGCATCGGGTGTTTCAGCTTCTCCCAGTCCTCAAGGAATTCCTTAGCCCACTGCTGCCATGCCCGGTTCAGGTTTTCCTCCTGCTCGGGCGTTAGCTCCGCTTCCTCAACCTCCTCATCATCCTCATCGTCGCTTCGCCGCCACTCATCGGGCATAACAATATTCGTGGCGATTATCTCCTCAATCTCCTCCATGCTCCAGCCTGTCAGCTCCCGCAGGGTATCGTCGAGTTCGTCCAGCAGCTCGGCTAACTTCTGATAGTCCCACTCGCCGGATATCTTGTTAAGGGCGATATTCAAGGCCTTCTCCTTCTCCAGCGGCAAGTCCACAACGACCACATCCACTTCCTCCACACCGAGCTCCCTCAGGGCGAGTAGGCGTTGGTTCCCACCCACCACATGGCCCGTCCTCTTGTTCCAAATGATTGGGTCCACATAGCCGAATGTTTCAAGAGACCTCTTCAACTTCTCCATCTCCTCGGGTGGCATAACCCGTGGGTTATATGGTGCCAGCTTCAGCTCACTTACCTTCTTACGCTCTATCCTCAACTTTCGCACCTCCCATCCGGGCGAAGCACTTTTCATCACCCTCCGGACAATATCCCAAAGCCCAGCACCTTGGGCCGGCATTCTCAAAGATTACCGGGGCGACCCTCCGCACCTCGTTCAACATCAGGGCCGCCACCTGTCTAATCTCCCATTGGGCCCGCAGACACAACCTCAGGCCGAAGAAGTGCAACAGCTCTCTGGCGTTCATGGAGACTAATATCGGGGACGATACCGCCTGTGGCACAAGGAAGCGGGCGTCCTCTCGGGGAATACCCATATCCATCAACTTGCGGTATAACTCCACCGACCGGCTAATGTGCTCCTCGTAGAGCCTCTGAGCCTCAGGGTTCCCCGCCACAGAGGGCGGAATGGTAAATGCCTCCGCAGATATCGGCGTGTATCTGTGCGACCTGTGGGAATACGACGCCATTCTATGGCGGACCAGCTGATGCGTGCATACACGGCTGCACCCCTCAACCAAGAAGGTAAACACGGCATGCTCCAATACGGAGTGATGCCCCCGGCTTACCACCACCCGGATGGTCTTTCTCCTCTTCTCCTCGTCCGCTACCTCTTCCCAAAGCACATCAGGCGGTTTGGAGGAATAGCACAGGCGGGCGGCGTAAGCCACGACCCTATCGGGCTCCGGGGTATAAGCGACAAGCCTAACCTTCGGCACTTTTCCACCCCCTACGATAACATTATACCACAAATAACACAAATACAACAGCCCGGGCACCCGCAGGCACCCAGGCCCTCTGTGAAGGAGGGAGCGCCCGTGTGTTTCCATCCCCCATGGGTTGGGTCAAAGCGGTCTGGCGGGTGTCCACCAGACCCACGGTCAAAGCTCACTGATATTATACCACATCATCGCCACTTCCACAACCTACCCCACATCGTCCGGTGAAACCGCCTCTGCACTTTCCACACCGCCATAGGGATAAGAGCATCGCCCCGGCGGACATACAGTACGCCATGCTTTTCCGGGTATCGTATGGCCTGCCGGATGAGATACCACGGCAGGCCGACCACGAAGATAAAGCCGGCCAGCCCGATAGCCATAAGCACCATCTCCACAGGTATCGGCTTCGCCATCATTCTTCCCCCTCCTCCGGCAACCTCGGGAGTTGCCAACTATTAAATTCCTTTGGCAGGAGCACTTTCTCAGCTTTGCCAGTCCACACAAGCACCATCGCCCTCGCTAACAAATCCACCATCACGCTCTCCTGCTCCTCGGGCGACATTGTTTGAAAGCCCTCGGGCAGTTCAAGCCGCATCACTTTTTCAGCCATTACGCACACCCCCCAGCTCCACTATCCTTTTCGCCGCCCGGTGCAGGCTGACGGCGATGTCCTCGGTCGTGCTCGGACAATGGATAAATACCTTCTGGCCGTTGAAGTAGTGGGTAAGATAGGTCCTATCGTCTATCACCTCTACCTTCCAGCCGAGGTTCCGCAGGTATTCCAGCACCTGCAGCACGCAGCCACCGGGTGCGTAGCCCTTAGTCATCAGCCTCACCTCCCGAATCCAGCATCTTGGCAAGCACTTCCAGTGCCTCCAGCTCCGTCAGCCTTTCCCATGTTTTTCCCGCTACTCGCACGGATATCCCCACCGGTGCCCATCTCACGGACACCCTCTTGCCCTCGTATACGGCAAACGAGGAGCTGTAGCTGTCTTCCTCGTCACGCATAATCAGCCACCGCATCACGATTTCAGGGATAGCTGTAAACTGCCGCCACCCCCACTTTGTCCGGTAATTAACAATGTAGTGGGTGCCGGCCCTGATAATCTCTAAGTTTTCCCCCCGGTAGACAACCTCACTCACCTGCACCACCCCGCTTCCCACTCGCTGATAAAGTCGTCATCCCAGATGCTCCTTGTGGTCGTTTCTTCCGCATCCTTCTCGCCCCACAGCTCGCCGAGCTCCAGGGCAAGTATTTCCAGCGCCTCCTCGGCGGTGCGGCAGGCCACACGCCGCAGAGGCGTATCCACAAGATAGGTTCCGTCCTCGTTTTTCTCCACGAGGACATACCCGTCGGAGTATATGGTTTTACCCTTCTCCATCTTCTTCACCCCCTTACACTCAGCCCGGTCTCTCGGAGCTGGGTTTCCAGCGTCTCGGCCCAACGCCAAGCGTAGGAGACCTCCCACGCCAACTGCTTGATGAGTTCTTCAGCGTCCCAATATATATCCCGACCCGGCAGCATATTCACAAAGTAGCTCCCGTCCTCACGGCGGTGCAACAGGACATAGTCGTCGGAATATATCGTTTTGGTCTTCCCCATCGCCTACACCTCCCTGCCAACGCTTGCAGCCCCGAGCGATATCTCCAACCGCTCCTCTTTGCCGACAACCTTCTCCACAGTGGCGGAGACTATCTGCTTGTCATCTGCGTAAGCCACACCGCTGAGGGCATCCATTACTGCCTTCAGAATATTGTCAACATCGGGCCGAGACAGCACCTTACTCTCCGGCACATACGCCACGACCCTCAGTCTCAGCGGCACATCGGCGTCTATCGGCTCTTTCCTGTGGTGTCTCTGCAAGTAAGCCTGTCTGATACCTTCCTCAAATTCCTTCGTGGCCTTCGGGGTATAGGCGTGCGGCTTCTCGCCCCGGAAGGTAATCCTCGGGCGCTGTTTCCCCCGCACCTCGCCCCGATAAACAAACGCTCTCCTGCTAAACCCCTTCGGCATTTCCCTCACCTCCCGTTCTTTCTCATCATCAGGCGGTAGTCATCGCCTTTGATGATTACAACCCTACACATCTCCGTGATGCGGGACACGATGGCCTGCCCCGCCTGCGTCCGCTCGGCGTCGTATCTCTCCCTCAGCTGGGCTAAGCTGAGGTTCGTGGTAATCACCACAGGGAGCATGTTTTCATACCGGTAATTCAATAGCGAATACAGCTCCTCTACGGCCCACGGCGTCAGGCGTTCCTTGCCGAGGTCATCAAGGACGAGCAGGTCCACATCGTATAGCTCTCTCCTCGCCTCTTCCCTCTCCGCCTCCGTTGCCCCGTCGGCGTAAAGCGACGCCCGCAGGTTCTCAAAGAGCGTCGCCAAGGTGCCGAATATCACCGGGACGCCCCGGTCCAGAAGGTAGTTCGCTATAGCCGCCGCAAGGTGCGTCTTCCCCGTCCCCACGGGGCCGAGGAAGAGCAGACCTTCGCCCTTGGCCTTGTGCTCGGCGAAGTGCTCGGCATATGCTCGGGCGACGGAGTAGGCTTTCGGCTGTCTGTTGCGGTCAAAGGTGTCAAAGGTTCTCAAACGGAATCTCTTTCCCAGTCTGGACTTCCGGATAAGGTCTCGGATGTAAGCCTCCCGTATCCTCTTCCGGGCTCTCTGCTGTATCTTCTCCTCCCATGCCTGCATCCGTCTTTCCCGCTCCTTGCGGGCACCTTCGCAGTCGCATTCCTCCGGCCCTTCGTATATTAGCGTGTTGCCAAACCACCGGCGGACAGGGCGAAGTGGGCGCCCGCAGTGGGGACACTTCGCTACGGGTTGGTCGGACAGATACTCCGTGCGGAATACCCCGCCCCACCGGCCAATCGTGTAGTTCTCGGATGCATTCGCCATCCGTCATCCCTCCTTCTCGTCTTCCAGCCACTCTGTGGCTTCGGCCAGGCCGTCCTCTACCGGTTCATCCCCGTAGATGTAAATATCAGCGTAGGGGTCATTTTCATAGTCAGCACGGGTCGGACGCTTTGGCCGGCGGTTGTCGTCGTATTTACCCTCAAGCACCTTTACCAGATTATCGTATTTCAAGAGCCAGTCAAAGGACGCCCGCCACTTCGTCCGTTCTCCCCGCAAGAAGGACGATGCCTCGGTTTTCAACATGGCCTCTTCCCACACGGCTTTCCAGTCTTCGTGGTCTTCCCGTAACTTCTTGATAAGCGACCTTATCTGGCGCCTCCGTTTGTCCGTCAGCTTCTGCACCTTCGGCAGGCTCTCGCAGATGCGGTTGTAGGTATCCACAACCCACTTCACATCCTCGGCTGTTATCTCCGGCTTCTTCGGCGTTTCCGGTGCCTGTAAGATGAGGACATTCTCCTCTTCGGTCTCGGCTTGGGCGATATCCACACCCACCTCTTGTGCGATAGCCTCGGCGTGTTCGGGGTATCTCTCGGCATACCATTTCACCCAAGCGGCACGGATTTTCGCACTCCGCACCGCTTTAATGGCCTTGATAGCCCCCGAGCGGAAGCGAGGGGAAGCCGTAGCGTAGTGCTCCAGCCATGGCAGGAAGAGGACTTCGTCCGTCTCCGGGTCGTATGCCGCAACGCCTGCCCGGACGAGTTCGGCCAACCCGTCGGCGAGTTTCTTCTCGGTCAGGCCGGCCAAAGCCGTGGCGTAGGTCTTCACCATCCTGTGGACGCCCATGCGGACCTCAGGCGAGGACAACAGAAAGAGGTAGAGCACCTTGACCTCGGCGGAAAGACTGCTAAACCAGCTGTCTTGCCACAGGCGGGACACTTTCCTCGGCTTCACGGCTTCCCCCTCCTCGGCTACTTTTCGGGCCTCTTCATGGCGTCCAGCAGCCGGCCGATGAGCTTGTCAGCCTCTTCCATGGCCTCAATTCTCTGCTCGGTGCCATATTCGCCGAGTATTTGCCCTAACCATGCCCCGTTGTATTTGGCTCGTTTGACAGCATACATCGCCAGCACCACACCGGCAAGAGCCCGACTGACGAAGAAGTGTTCGGGATACCAACGGTCATAAGGCGTCCGGAAGGACAGAAGCTCCTTCGCCAGCTCCGGCCAGTCCCAGGGCTTGACTTCCTGCATCTTCTCGGCGATATACTCCTCCAGAAGGTAGGCCTCTTCCCGGGGAGTGTCAGTCTCGTAGCCCTTCTTGTGCTTCCAGTCAATGAAGTCGTCGAAGCTGATTAGCATCTCGCATCCCTCCTTCCCAAGGTTTATCGGGCGGCCGGGGTCTCCCCCGTGCCACCCGATTAAATTATATCACTTCTCGCCCTTCTTGTCAACCCCATCCTTCTGAGCCACAAGGTCTTCCACTTCCGCCACAATGCCGTTGTAATCTACCTTGCGGATATCCTGCAACCGCTTGTAGCCATACTTCTGGAGGACTGCGGATAGCAGTTCCTTATCACCGTGTGCTATCGCCCACAGGCGCTTCAACTGCCTGCTGGTAATTACCTCGTCCCCCGTCTTCGGTGCCGCCGCCTGCTCGTGGTTCTCGGCGAAGTCATCCAAGTCCTGCGTAAAGATGTCGCTCAAACCTGCCACCATCAAAGCCGCATCCACAAGCGCCCTCTTCTTGGCGATTTTCAGCACGGTGTTAGCCAAATCGTAGGGCGACTGGTTCTTCCTGTTTGATTCCTTGGTATTCGCATGCCCCAGCCCCTCGGTTATCAGCGTATCCCCGGAGTAAATCTTGCACTTGACGGTAAACGCAAAGAAGCCATTCTCGTAATCTCGGACGGCCTCTATTATCTCAAATTCAGACCGAAGACCAAAGCCCATCAAGATTTTCTCTGCCCCGGGCTTGAGGAGCACGGGCTTTGTGTTCCGGCCCGGGATGCGGCCATAGTCTCGGCCTTCTTGCAGAAGTGCTGCGATAGCCATCTGCTTCTTCTGCATTTCCGCCATCAGGCGGGCAATTTCCTCAACATCCACCTGAGCCATGATGCTGACAACCGGGTTCTCCATCGGCCCCACAGCAGGGGCGATACCTCTCTCCTGTCTCGCCATTTCTCATCCCTCCTTCCCTTGGCTTTCCAGCCAGTCTATTTCTCGGAGCAAGGTGGCTATCAGTTCGTCCAGCCCCTTGCCTGCTTCCGCCCCGGATGGCAGGGACACAAACCAGCGACCGTCCTCCGGGGTGTATTCTACCTCGTATTCACCTAACCTGACTCGCACGCTCCCACACCTCCTTTGGCACAGGCGGCCAGTCCCAGCCCTTGTTGCCGCCGGGAGACCCAATTCGCCAATCCCAGGCGGCGAAGTGCTGGGCCCGCCCCTCAAACACGGCATTCAGGGCGTCCACAAGGGCCTTCTTGCCCTCTTCGGTAAGCCCCTTGCAGAGGTGCAGGTAGACCATCGTCTTCAGCACTTCCGCTTGGCCCTTGGTGAGGGCGGTATAGGTTATCCCGTCCAGCTTGGCCGCCCAGCCCGATGTGGGCTGGTAGACAATCGGCACCTCCCGGATAAGCTCGTCATCTTTCCAGATGCGGAGCCATACCTTCACGCCCATCACCCCCTCCAGTCCTGCGGGACAGAAGCGACCGGGGCGTAGGACAGATACGAATACAGATACACCCTGCGGCCGTCCCGGGACACGGCACGCCATCCCTTCTTGGTTTTCTGCACCTCCCAATGCCCATAGTCAGCCAAGCGATACAGCGACCGGAGGAGCTTGTCCGTATCCTCGGTCGGCGGCAGGACTTGGCGGAGTGCCTTCTCCTGCCGGGGCAGGGCGTATATGCGGTCTCCAAGTTTCACCCACACCATCGCCATCACCCCCTCACACCAGCGAGATGGCCCAGGCCCGTGCCACCGGCGGCTTGATGTACCTCTCCGTGGCCGAAACAATAGCCCCCACGAAGACCTCTTTGGCACGCTTGCCGAGGTAATACTCCCAAACTTCTCCGGGGACCTGAGCGAAGGCCTGAGCGGTGGGAAGTGAGACATAGACCAGCACGGTGTAGCCTTCGGGGACTTGGGAGACCAAGCGGGCGACCTTCTGCAAGAGCTCCTCCTCGCCCTCAGGGCGGCGGCGGTAGAGCCGCACATCGCCCCAGCGGACGACCTCGTCATGGAAGTGGACGCTAAGGGGCTCGTCCACTTCCACCGAGAAGTCCACCCGACGCTCCGAAAGGAGCTCACCGTCGGGGACTTCCGCAAAGTCCAGCCTGTGCGCCGTGCAGTTAATCACGGCGACTTTTTTCTCCTTGTGTAGATACATTCTGCATCCCTCCTTCTGTTTGTTTTTGTTCTGGGCGGAGCGGTTTCCCGCCTCCGCCCGATAAAATTATACCACATAAATTTGGTGTGTCTCTACTCATCACCTCCGCTCTCGCTGTAAGCCACAGCTTCCTTCTTTGGCCGTGGGATGGGCTCCACAGACAGATAGCCAAGCTGGGGCACACGGGCGACCACGGGCTTGTCCTGTCCCGGCAACCAGACAGCGGCCTCGTGGAATACACGAAGCACAAGAGCGTCCGTGTCGCTCTTCTTTTTCCACACCTTGAAGGCGTCCCGGGCCCGGATAGTCAGCCTAGACCGGGTAAACTTCACCGGTCTGGCGTAGTGCAGGGCCTGCTTCGCAACGATGTAGGGCATAGCCCAGCTCGGGACATATGCCACGAAGCCTGTGCGGGTCCAGTCCCAGACCTTGCCACCATGCCACTTCTGACCGACAACCTCCAGCTTCGCCCGATACTCCTCCGGTATCCTCGCCAAGGCGTCTCCGGTATCAAGAGGAATGCTCCAGAAGCGATACCAACTGCTATACCAGGACGCCTTGGTAGAGTAGAATTCGCCCATGTGGTCGTGAAGAATGGTCTTCCATGTCTCCCAACTCACGGGGAAGGCCGTCTCGGGCACATCTGCGGTCAGCTCCGGGTGCCATTCGGCAAGGTCGCCGCCGATACTCTGCAAGACCGCAAGCAGCTTGGCGACCGCCTCGGTATCCGGTCCGGGTGCGTCCTCGTAGGAGCGGAAGGATATCTTCGTGTCCGAGCCCCAGTAGTCGTGCTGTTCGGCCCAGGCCTCTGCTTCAGCCCAGGCTACGGCATCGGCGGGCACGGGCTTTTCAAACCAACCCGCCTGTCTCCAGTCCTTGTAGCCTTTAACGCACCTGAAGTGCGGGCGGGGCTGGACAACCCGGCCGCCCCGCACGAGCAGGAAGAGATACTTCTCTCCGATGTTCGTGTGCCACGCTCCTTCCTTGTAGATACCCATTACTCTGCACCTCCTACCTTTTCTGCCCACATCTGGCCCTCGGCAATATGTATGATGTAGGCCTCTTTCTCATACCGCAGGGCAGACATACGGGCGATTACCTCAGGGGCCACACCATAAACCTTGCTAAGGGCATACAAAGGGTCAACTTCCCATCTGGTGGGGATAGTGCCGTTAAAGGTTATACGGTTTCCTTCCACCGTCCACAACGGGCTGATAATCTTCTTTATCATTTTCATCCCCTCCTTCTCAGGGCTTTTGAGGGGCGGGGTTACTCCCCCGCCCCCTGCAGATAGGCGTTCCAGGCCTCCACGGCGGCGGTGAGATACTCGTGGAAACCATCCAGCCACTCGGCGACCCACTCGTCGCTGGGCTCGGCCGTTCTCGGCATCCTGTCGGGGACAGCGACGAGGGCGATAAGGGCCACGCTCTTGGCCTTGCGGAAGTCCCGCTGCCAGCCGGCGAAGAATTTCTTTTTCCCGAAGGTGTAGAAGATACCGTCGCCCAGGGAGCCCTTGTATGCGTCCCGGACAAGGCGACGGAGGAGCTGCTCGGCATCTTCCCGGGTAGGCACCGGGATAGTCTCGCCCTGCACATCCTGCACATTCAGGGCGGTGCCTTTGACAACCTTCTGGGCGTAGGCCACGGGGTTCTTGCGAATTTTGGCAGCGAGGGCGGCATACTCTTCGGGCTTCTCCAGGTAGATTGTTCCCAGTCTCATTTTCATTTTCTTTCCCTCCTTCTCAGATTTTTTAGCCTCGGGGTTCTTCTCCCCCTTGGCTCACCTAAATTATACCACACCTTTGACACTTTGTCAAGGGGTGGCGGGGCTATCCCCACACACCCCTGCGGAGCTCCCGCAGGAGCTCCGCAAGCTTCTCGTCCTCCTGGCCGAGGTAGTCCAGCACCTCTTCGGTGCCGTCCTTCGCCAGATAGGCCCTCTGCTCGGCGGGGTAAACAATGATACGGCGGGCTTTTCCGGCCGGCGTAAGATAGATGACCATGTAGACCGGGTTCTCGCCGGTCTCGTCCGTGCCCTCACGGAAGGCGTAATATCCGGCAAGGGCCTTCCGCAGGTAGGTAAGCAGGCGGTTGTAGTCTCTTCTCTCCTTTGTCATCGCTTGTCCCTCCTTCTCAGGGTTTTTCGGGCTTCCGGGGTCTTACCCCCTTCGCCCACCTAAATTATACCATGCGCACCGAGATGTGTCAAGTCCTTTCGGGGTTGGTTTCCACTCGCAAAGTCTCCCAATCCGGCTCCTCCCACCAGGAGGATTCTTTCCATACGCCATGGATTTGAAAACTGAAGCGATAGCCCCCCGCATAGACAACCATGGCCCAGACGGATATATTCCCTTGTTCTCTGACCTTGTGCGAAAAGATTTGCAACGCCTTCGCCGACAGCACAGCCAAGGCGGCATCATGCTGGCCTTGGCGGAGCAACTGCTCCGCCAAGGCGCAACGCAACTCCAGCCAATCTAATTTGACCTCCAGCTGGGAT
>Ga0256843_1000701_pt1 | contig 28104 bp, 36 predicted proteins | sample AlvinellametaG_FD_191572 | JGI IMG/M metagenome (GOLD analysis project Ga0256843, IMG submission 191572) | Pompeii worm associated microbial communities from hydrothermal vent at the East Pacific Rise, Pacific Ocean - Alvinella | ecosystem: Host-associated > Annelida > Integument > Unclassified ... | reverse complement strand
GTTCCATAGAACAAACTTGCGCTTCCACCGAAGCTTTCATTTTTGATATCAGCTTGCGCTGCTGTTGTTGCCAATGCGATAGCAACTAAACTCATTGTAATTTTTTTCATTCATTTCTCCTCTTGTTTTTAGAATGCGGAGAAATTATACTTGATCATAGCTTAGAAAAAAGCTTAATTTTTTGTACATTTGTTTTTTTTTAGTAAATAAAGTGTAAATAAATCAATAATTTTTAAATAATTTTCATTTATTATAAAATAACTTTTTTTACTTGATAAGAAATGATTATATTATTGAATACTTTTATCGTTTTGTAAAATATATTTTTACCTAATTCAGTCATTTTTGAAATCTATAAAAATGTAGCTGATAAGAAAAGAAGGGGATTTCTATTTAAATAGTGACCGGGAGAGGGAGATTGTACTCGCGTTGCTGCGTGGTTCCGCTTCGCTTCACCGAACTCTTTTCGTTCGAACTCCCTCTCCGGGATTGTATATGTTATTTAGCATAATCTGATTTGTTTAAAATTGTGGCCGGGAGAGGGAGATTCGAACTCCCGGAGGTGTTACCCTCGCCGGTTTTCAAGACCGGTGCATTCAACCGCTCTGCCATCTCCCGGTATAGTTATATAAAGATATTATGGAGGCGACACCCGGATTCGAACCGGGGATCAGAGCTTTGCAGGCTCGTGCCTTAGCCACTTGGCTATGTCGCCACTTTTTGCCGCCTCTTTCAGGCGTGGTGCCCGGGGCCGGACTTGAACCGGCACGATCGCAATGATCGAGGGATTTTAAGTCCCTTGTGTCTACCAATTCCACCACCCGGGCTCAATCGGACACCACTTGTATTTATTTTTTAAATCGGCTACCGTCAAAATATCTTTAATAAAATGGAGCGGGAAACGAGGTTCGAACTCGCGACCCCGACCTTGGCAAGGTCGTGCTCTACCACTGAGCTATTCCCGCACGTTTTGTAAAGAGACGAAATTATAGCGAAAAAAAATTAAATTGTAAAGAGAAAAACAAACTTTTTTACTAAAAAGTTATCTTTGCTAAAAATGGTATAATCAATTATGTATAAAATGATGCTGCTTATCCTCTTTTTCACCGGCACTGTCTATGCGGACTCGAACTCTACATTAGAAGGGATACGAAGTGTTTTAACCGGATATTATCATAAATTTTTAGGCAATCTGGACGACAGTATCAACTGTGAACATACTTGTACAAGTACTGCAATCAGTACTCTAAAAAAAACTCCATATTAGTAATATCTTCGCTAAAATATACAAAAGAGCAACATTTTACACCCTCTCTTAACATTCGAGGTCATATAAATCTGCCAAAATTCAACAATAAACTACGCATCACATTTAATAAACAGTCTTCAAATAAACTCACCAATAAACAAGTAGATGTAGTAAATGACAATACTATCAATGATACAAAGTTACGTATCGGTTTAAAATATCAACTTGTTACAAAAGATAAAACAGATATTTTTACCAGATTTAGTTTCAAAATACGTTCACCTTTTGGTCCCTATCAGGAGTTTATATTCAAAAAAATATTTCTCCAACATAGATACGACATTTCTGTCTCTACCGGAGCAAGTCTTTATTATTACTTTTCCCAAACGTATTTTGCAAAATCTATTCAGATAAATTTCATCAAGCCGTTAAACGACACATATATCATCTCCCAAGAAAACGACTGGTATGCAAATGCAGACAACGAAGATAAAAAAAGAGTAACCAACCATTTAAGACTATTTCACCATTTGACGACAAAAGACCACCTTGTATACTGGCTCTCCTACAGTTCCCTTGCAAAATCAGATCATACCTATAAACAAGACTGGCAGGCATTAAGCGTCAGTTATATCCATCACATCAACAAATGGTTTTTTATCCAGACTATTCCCCGTATCATTCAAAAAAAACAAACCCACTACCGAAACGAGTTTGAGTTTACACTCAGTTTCGGTATGCTTTTGGGGATTTGACTACAGTACTATTTTTACGTTGTCGTCTTTTCGTAACTGTTCGAAAAGTTCCTTACGGTCATCGTCATTGTGTACAAGTGTAGAAACCTTATAACTTTGGTATTTGTCTCCTTTGCTTTTATTGGACTTTTCCACTTTGTGTTCTCTCTCTCCAAAAACACCGTTTGTAACATCTTTGATATTACACTCTTTATTCACTATCACTTTATAGTCCCAGTTGCAGGGGTATTGCAACTCCAGTTTTTTATCTTTTAAATTCTCCACTTTTCCCTCCACTTTTTGATTCTAACTGTACATCCGAAATAACCATCGATTTATCAATCGCTTTTGCCATATCATAAATCGTTAAAAGACCGACACTCACACCTGTCAAAGCCTCCATCTCCACACCGGTTTTCCCAGTCAGTTTGGCAGTCACTTTCAACCTAAAACCGGGAAGTGCCGATATCTCGACAACATCTACTTTCACCGAAGTAAGCATCAACGGATGACACATAGGAATGAGTGTCGATGTCTGCTTCGCTCCTTGTATCGCTGCAATCACCGCTGTTTGCAGCACAGGACCTTTTTTCGTCTGATTGGAAACGATCATATCGAACGCTTCCTGACTCATTTTTATTTTTCCACTGGCCACAGCAATACGTACTGTTGCGTCTTTATCGGTGACATCGACCATCTTCGGTCTGTCTTTTTCATCCAGATGTGTTAATTTCACTTTTGATCCTTATCTATTTTAACGTTATTATACCATACACGATTAATACACATTTAATTAATATCATACTAAAATTCAAATCTTTTAAAAATAAAATAATTTATAATTAAGGTTGGTAACAATGAATATATTTAAACAGATCATAAAAACAACACTTCTTGCGTTTACTTTGACGCTTTTTGTCGCAAACACGCTTCATGCAAAAGGAAAACCTGAAGTTCAATCCATTGAACTCAACACGACTAACGGAGAACCTATCCATATCACTGTTACAGAGGACGGTTTTATATTTGACAAGTACAAAGGTAAGGCGGTTTTACTGGATTTCTTCGGACCTTTCTGCCCTCCGTGTCTACTTGAAATCCCTCACTTGATAGAGATGCAAAAAGAGAACAAAGATAAACTGCAAATTGTCGGAGTACAAGTTCAGACACAAATGAGCAACGAAGAGTTAAATGCATTTATCAAAGAAAAAGGTATTAACTATCCGGTGGTAAATCTGGACTATGCATGGGATCTTGTTTCATTCGTCAGAGCAAATACCGGATGGAAAGGACAAATCCCTTATATGTTGATTTTTGATAAAAAAGGAAATCTCAGACGTCAATTCATCGGTATGGTTGACAATAGCGCCATTTTAAAATACGTAAAATAACACTTCATGATTCCCGGAAAATTTTTCCGGGAATCAAACTTTAATCTTCTATTCCTTGACACTTTCATAAATCAACGTTTCAAATTCATGAATCTTCGAATAAGAAGAGTCTGTCTGCATATTGCTTAGCGGCAAATTGCTCACCAACGCATATTTTTGCGATTCCGTCTGCATTTTATGCACCGTGACGATCACCTTATAATCTCCCGCAGGCAGTGTCGCGACAATTTGTTCGACATTGTCCACCCTGTTAAATCCATCCTGAGTTGCCAAAACTTCGGGATTATCAGGATCCAAAGAGTATGCATATATTACATTATAATCTTTATCCATAATCGTTATATCAAGATCATTGATAAGATCAGCAACGGCTACAAAACCACTAACCGGATCGATCCAACTTAAAGTCGCTTTAAAAGCGGTAAGCTTATCGATATGAAGATCAAAACTCTCTTTTTGCTCCGGTGCGATTTTCTGAAGTTGCACTAAAGATGCATTTGTTTCCATAGTATCGATAACCTTGACTGCTTCAAGACTATTTAAGAGCCCGAAACCATATTCGTAATCAGGACCTTTTCTTCCCAAATCTTCTGCCGTATTGGCAAGCAACGCCTTAACAAAATCTTCACGCATTCTTTCGTTATTCATTTGTACATAACGTTCCTGCAACAAAGCCACAGCTCCCGTCACGGCAGGTGTAGCCATCGATGTGCCGCTCATATTCAAATAGCCGTCGTCACTGCGCCAGTCAAGAGAGTAGACATACAAGCCTTTTGCAACGATATCCGGTTTGACACGACCGTTGCTTACCGGTCCCGTGCTACTAAAAGAGGTCAACTTTCCATCATAATCAACCGCACCTACGGTAATCACATTTTTGGCATTTCCAAAATCCTTGATAATCCCATATTCACCGTATCCCTCTTTCCCGCGATCGTTTCCGGCTGCAACAATCGCCAAAACATCATTATGCGTTGCAACGATCTTATCCGTAGAGTGTGCAATGTCACCGTATTCACCCAGTCTGATAGCCTCTGCCAAACCGTAAGAGTGATTTGAAATAAAAATATCTCTTGTTCTGAAAGCATCGATTGCATAGGAAAATGCCATATAATCTTCATTGTACGACAAGACTTTAAGCATCGCTTTGTTGGCATATCCTCTTGCATCCGGATTGATACCTGTTGCGGCTATCGTACCGGCAAGATGCGTACTGTGACTACTGATATCCACCGTAGTGATATTATCCACTCTGCCGACAAGTTCTTTATGTGTAGCTCGAACGGATCCTTCATCGGCAATACCTACTTTGATACCCTCTCCATGAAGATTGTAAGGCTCACTTGCCAACATATCCGAATGGCTCTGTTTCATACTTTCAAGATTTAACAGATCAAGCGGTGTTTTGGCACTTTGGCTAATGGTTTTGATCCGCAAACTTTGCACAACACTTTTAAGATAATTTTGTGATAAAACCGGATCTTCTGCTTTCAGTCTATTCTCAAGAAGCAATCCCTTTCCTTTTGCAAAATAGGCTTCGCTCTTCCCGCAAGTGATCTTAATCACATCGTCATACAATACATCGGCTAATTTCACCTGTACATAATGTTCGGACAATCTACAGCTCTTTCCAGTATCTAGCGGCTCCTTTAGGGTAATCACGTCGCCTTTACCGACACGCTCCTTGAGTTGTACCGATTTTAAAACATCACTCTCCTGTCTGAACAAAATAGAAAAACCGTTCTCTTCCCTGAGATATTCCAATTTTCGCAAGGTGTACGGCAATGCCAAAAGATACCGGTTGTCGTTACTCTCTTCGATTTTATTTTGCTGAGTATTAACTTTCAGGTTATTCACATAGTGCGTATAGGTTAGTGTTTTATCCTCTCTGTCGACAAGATACTCCCATAACACAAAACTTTTTGATATATCCGTATCTTTTTGTATCACTTCCAGACGAATATCATCTTTAGGAATCACATGAACTTCTCTTTTTGCTTCTGCTTCGTTTCCAAAACTATCTGTCACACGATATATTACAAAATAAATACCTTCGGTACTGTTGTCGATGTCATCACTTACCGTAACCTTTTGTGTCAATACGCCGTCTTCATTATCAGCGGCTTCATATCCCGGTTCATTGTAACGTGTATTCAAGTAAAGATAAAAAGGATTATCCCCGTAGAGCTTTATTTCCGGCGTTTGATTTAGAGTAACGGTAACTACTTCCTCTACACGATCCAGCACCGTACCACTGCTGTTTAGCAGTTCCAGCACAACCCTGTATTCACCCTCTTTGGAAGTATCGACATCTCCTGTGACGCGTACACGATTACTGACATCTGCACCGTATTCGTCAACTGCTTTTACCGTTTTATCATATACTTCACCTACATAGTATGATGTTTTAAACTTTTTCACAAAAAGTTGCGAACCTACGGTGCGTGAAACTGCCGTTGTCTCTCCCGAAACTACAGCACTTCCGCCACAGCCTGCCAATATATATGCTGTCAATATGAAAAAAATCACCTTCATGAAATCTTTACCTTTTTACAATACTTATACTCCTATATCGTCAAAAAGTAGAAAAAATAGATACAAAAAAAGAAAGAAGTAAAGAAAAAGTAGTCAAACGCAGATGTGACTACTTTTTCTATAAAAATTATGCAGTTTTGTGGGTTTCGCGATACTCTTCGTAGTTACCTTTGAAGTCGGTATATGTACCGTCAGGTTTAAGCTCGATGATACGGTTTGCAAAAGCATCGATAAGCTCCCTATCGTGAGAGACACAGATCACATTTCCGTCATAGTTGTAAAGCGCTTCACCCAGTGCAACAATCGCTTCAAGGTCAAGGTGGTTGTCCGGCTCATCCATAATCAAAAAGTTCGCAGAATCCATCATCATCTTACTCATCATGAGACGATGTTTTTCACCACCGCTAAGGGCATTGACTTTCTTCTCCTGCTCTTCACCTGAAAAGAGCATACGACCCAGACATTTACGGATCTCATCGATATGCCAATCTTTACTAAATCCCTGAATCCAACCGTAAAGGTTCTCTTCCCCTTTGACAATCTCCGTCGTATTTTGCGGGAAATAAGTTGTAAAAACAGTCTGTCCCCATTTCACAACACCCGTATCGGGCTTCATGTTTTCCGTGATAATCTCAAGCAGTGTCGTTTTACCTACACCGTTTGGACCAATGAGCGCAATTTTATCCCCTTTTTCAACTTTAAAGGTGATATTTTCAAGCACTTTATGATCGTCATAACTTTTAGAGATATTTTCTACCTCCAACACTTCCTGTCCGATTTCACGGCAAGGTTTGAACATGATGGAAGGATCGCGACGGCTGGAAATTTGTATCTCACCCAAATCCAGTTTTTCAAGCTGCTTTTGACGGCTTGTCGCCTGTTTCGCTTTAGAGGCATTGGCAGAGAAACGGCGGATAAAGTTTTCAAGCTGCTCTTTTTCCTTGAGCTTTTTACTACGCTCCATCTCCTGCTGTTTTGCAATCAGATTTGCAGCGATATACCATTCATCATAAGTACCCGTAAATTCACGGATGGTCTTAAAGTCAAGATCGAGTATATGCGTCACGACGGCATTTAAAAAGTGTCTGTCGTGCGAGATGACCACGAGAGTTCCTTCATGACGTTTGAGCTGCTGCTCCAGCCATGCGATAGACTCCATATCGAGGTTGTTGGTAGGCTCGTCTAAAAGTAAGATATCCGGTTTTGGGAAAAGTACTTGCGCAAGAAGAATTTTAAATTTATCGCCACCCGTTAAAGAGCTCATCAACTGATCATGCATACTCGCTTCAAAACCAAGCGCTTCCAAAAGCTTTTCAATATGCACATCCGACTCATACGTAGGATCCTCTTCCGCGCAGATGATCTCAAGTTCGGCAAGACGGTTATTCACCGCATCGTCTTCAAAATCACCTTCCATATAGAGTTTCTCTTTCTCTTTTTGGGCATCGTAAAGACGTTTATTGCCATACAAAACCGCATCACGCAGGGTAAAGTCATCAAAAGCGTGTTGGTTTTGGCTCAAAACACCCATTTTAAAACCAGGTTGAATCTGTACTTCACCCTCTGTCGGTTCGATCTCTCCTGCCAAAATCTTCAGAAAAGTACTTTTCCCCGCACCATTGGCACCGATAAGCCCGTAACGTTTGCCTTTGTCGAAAGTTTGATTGATCTTTTCAAAGAGTACGCGTTTTCCGTAACGCTGTGTAATATTTACCGCACTTAACATCTTCTACTCCTTCACCAGTTCAATCACTTTTTCAACCGGTCTACCGATAACCGCCTTACCATCTTTGATGACAATCGGACGCTCAATGAGCTTTGGATGTTCCACCATTGCTTCGATCAATTTTTCTTCATCGTCCACATCTTTCAAACCAAGCTCTTTATAGATAGCCTCTTTGGTACGCATCAACTCTCTGGCAGATTTCAAACCAAGCATCTGCAACAAATTTTTGATCTCTTCTTTGGTATGCGGTGTTTCCAGATACTTCACAACTTCCGCGTCTACGCCATTTTCTTCCAAAACCTTCAACGCTTCTCTGGATTTACTGCATCTTGGATTGTGCCATATCGTTATTTTAGACATTTACTCTCTTTCCTTCACACTTTTTTTAAGTCCGCTATAGTACCATATTTTCCAAAAGTAGCTATACTAAACAGGCAAATCACCCTGAGTATCTTCCTGCATCTTCTGCTCCCAGCGTGCAATTTCCATACGTACCTCATTAAGCTGCTGCTGCGTCACTTCTTCATCCGCTTTCCAATGCACCTCGATATCTCCACCATATTCCGCACCCATATCTTCGATTTTCTGGGCATATTCATCCATATCCAGACAAAATTCCACCCTATCTTCTTCCGTTGTGTCTTTGAGTTCGATATACCATCTTCCAACAGGGTTGGTCTTAATCGTCGATTCAAATACTACTGCCATATTTACGCTCCTTTTTTTTGCGACAATTATAGTATAATAGCCCAAAAAAATGAAGGATTTTTATGACACCTGCAAAATGGGAACGCAATTGGGCGATGTATATACACTTTGCACAACTTTTAAATATGCTTTTCCCCTTTGCAGGACTGATCGCAGTGATCATCATGTGGCAAATCAAAAAAGAGGAATCTTCCTACATCGACGCACACGGAAAAATCGTTTTAAACTGGATGCTTTCATATTTTATTTACGGATTGATCTGCTTTTTTCTCGTCTATGTAGGTATAGGAATCGTCTTGCTTTTGCTCTTAAAAGTCGCTATTTTCATTTTAGCCATTATCGGAGGTATCAAAGCCAATGACGGGATTTTGTGGCAATACCCTTTAAGTATCACCTTTTTCAAGTAATCCTTCACCTTTTGCAAACACCTGCCGATAAAGCGGTTTTTTATCAAGAATGTGTTTTAGCTTCTCCTGTACTTTGATACTCTCTTGCACTTCATGAGTTTTTAGTTTCGGCAAAATAATATTATCCAGTAAAAATAGTACATCGCGCTCTTCTATCTTTTCACGAATTTGCATAAAAATCACCTTTTGACGATCGATATCATGGAACTTACCCAAAACCGTCTGGAGTTTTTTCACATCTTTAAGAAAAAGCTTATCCGCACTTTCATACAGTTCGCCAAAATTTTCAAGCATATACCGTAACTGTTTAAACTCTATGCGCAATTTATGTAATATCGCAATATCATCATACTTCGTACCTATCGCTTCTATCTGTTTGGATATCTTTTGATACTGCCTGAAAATCACATAACTACAGACCCTTTTCCCATCATACATCGCATACATACTTCTTGCTGCGATAAACCCTTTTTCCAAAAACTTTTCATAATGTGTCAAAATCGTACCGTATTTGCTACTTTTTAAAAATTCTACTATCGTTTCACGCTCGTCACTATTCACATTTTCTATGATACTATGCAACTTTACAACCGCACTTTGCATTTCATGACTGCGAATTTCCTTCGCCAAGGCATTTAGCTGCACTTGCAATACATCAAAATCCCGTCTTTGGTTCGTCACTTGAATAATCTCTTTCAAATGCTTACGATGATAATCACACTTTTCGGGCTGACATAAAAACCTGCAACTTTTAAGCAAAGAGATAGAAGTACGTAATGCCACTCTTAACTTATGCAAATCTTCTTCATTTCGATCTTCTAAAACACGATCTCCATATTTTTCAATTTTTTCAAAAAGTACACGTAACCGATACAACAATATATCTATCGCCCTGTTCTCATCAACAGGCAATCCGAAAAGCGCTAAGTTTTTATTTTTATAGACTTCATCATCGGTAACCTCTTTTTCAACAAAAGGGGCTATCGCTTCGGGAAGCGTAAACGCCTCATACTGTCGTTCACTTCTAAACTCCACCTCCAATATCAACAAATCTTCAAGATCTTTTTCATAGATATCCAAACTGTAAATATGATTTTCACATTGAAAAAGGCAACGTCTTTTATAGATCACTTTGCCGATACGTTTTGCAAGATTTTTACGGTAAGTTTTGGCAGAAACCTCTTTTTCATCCTCTTTACGGATACCGCCCGTTCCCTCTTTGACCGTTTTAAAGTAGTGTGATCCATCTTTGCGAAAACGGACACTTTTATTTTCTGTCACTTTGGTATAAAATTGCTCTAACTGTACACATTTTGAAGAGTATTTATCCAGCAGCTGCACCGCATCAGGGGTCATTAAATATTTTCTTTCGATCTCTTTCATGAGAAGTCCTGTCGTAAAATAAGGCGTAAATATATTCTAACACATTTTCACATGATTTTCATCACAAAAAGTGTATGATATTTTTTTAGATAAGGAGTAGATATATCATGAACAACTTTGTCTTGCTCGGTATCGGAAACGTACTACAAAAAGATGACGGCATCGGTGTCTATGCCACCGAATATCTGCTGCACAACTACACTTTCACCCCCAATATAAAAATCATCAACGGCGGTGTGGAGGGTATCAACCTGCTCGACATATTTATTGAAAACAAAGAGATTGTCATTCTCGATGCCATTGCGCTTGACGATACGCCCGGAAGTATCTACAACATCCCCGCCGAAGAACTTGGCGGCTACGGTCTAAACAGCGGAAGCGCACACGAAATAGGCGTACTACAATGTCTGGATATGCTTGATTTACAGGGAAAACCCCGCCCTCATTCCAACATCATCGCCATCATCCCGCAAGAGATCACCTTTTCTTTTGACCTCAGCGACACACTCAGAGAAAAGTTTGATGACTATATTAAAGTGATTTTACATGATCTCTCACGTAAAGGAATCACCTCTACAAAAACCAATAACATCCCCCTGCAAAAGGTCATCGACAAGTTCAAAGACCCTTCAAGTTTTTAACGGGTAATCTCTTCAAAAAGCTTTCTGACCTGCTGCATTTCGTATTCGTCCAAACGTGCTAACTTTTCGATAAAACGCTGATTGTCGATTGAGCGTATCTGTGTCAACACCAAATCCGACTCTTTTTGCAGTTTCCCTCTTTTACAAATTCGCATCCTGATCGGCTCGGCATCATCGATCAAATGCGTACTCAGAGGAATCACTATCGTCGTAGGATATCCATTGTGATTAAGTTCGTCGTTTTGATAGATCAGCACCGGTCTGACTTTTCCCACTTCATTAGCTCTTTTAACAGGGTTAAGGTTTGCTAGCCAAATCTCTCCTTTAGAGACCATCGTCCAGCGTCCCTTCCATTTCTAAAAACTCTTTTTTATCGATCTCTTTGGTTTTTTCTATCGCTTTGACAATTCTTGACTTTTGGTTTTCATGTACATTTTTCGCATAAAATTTAATCGCATCCCGTATGACATCACTCTTTTTCTTTTGTAAAGATTGTGTCAATTGCATAAGAGTCTTTTCCAACTCTTCATCGAGTCTTACCGTCGTAACCATATTCAATCCCTACTGTATTTTGTAATACAATATTATAACATACAAATCAGAGTTTGACCAGACTTGTCTCCCAGCCGTCATACTGCGCTCCGTATTTTGCTGCAGTATCGATCAGATAAAGCGTCACCTCATCGATGTCATAGTAAAAAGGCTTATCCTGCCGGTAGATCTTCACCCCTTCAAATCCCTCTTCATGAGCAATATCTTCCATATATTTAAACCCCTCTTTTTCGACATCTTCTAAAAACGCGTCTTTGAGATCAAAGTCGGCAAAAAAGACCCTGTGCTCGATCGCCCTTTTTTGATGGAGTGCGTCACCGTTTGCCTTTAAAGAATCACAAACCTTGTGATTTTGGATAATCTGCCACTCTTTGGCAGTGGGGAAGAGAAGGTTTTGGTAGTAGTTCCACTCACTATCATCCTGAAAACCGGTCTCTATCTCATACCCCTCAAATTCATCCAGCGCATATTCCAAAAAATCCTGCCAGTTATAAGTAAACTGCAAATAAAAAATAAAAGTCACCGAAGCTTGCGTAATCACACGCCCCACATACTTGCCAATGCGAAACTTCAACATCGCCGCTTCCAGCTTATCCTCAATATACAAAATCTCCGGCTCTTCACTCTCGCTCAAAAGCCCCTTCTCATTCGGCTCTTTGAGCATCACCTTCACAAACGCCACCGTCGGATAGATATACTTGTTTTGTTCAATATCCATCGATATTCCGGCATTAAACTGGATAGAGGCGGGATGCCCCTCCAGATTTTTCATATAAATTTCCCAATACTCCTGCACGCAAACTCCTCATTTTAAAGTTAAGAAGTAAAAAGTAAGAGTTAAGAGTTATTTTTTGTGCTTTTTACAATACTAACTAACAAAGAAATCACTTCATCCACATCTTTTTTAATGTCCAAATACATCTTTTCACTCAAATAGTTAGTATCATAAAGCAAATCTATCCAGTAAGCAGTTTCATTTGCCTCTTTGAGTGCAATACTATTTTTATGTATAAAATCTGCTCTTGACTGCGCATACTTCGCTTCACGTATAAAGCACCAATCGCCGTACCACTACGAAGCAACTGCTTGGATAAAACAAACTCTTTATGCTCATTACAGAGGTATTTATATAAATTAACTATGCGTATTGCAAAATAATAACTCTTATTATAAACCGCGCCCATTACCTCTTACCTCTTACCTCTTACCTCTTTATTCCATTTCCAACGTCATCAGATACATATCCTCCCCGTCCACTACTTTCACATCCAAACTCTCACACTTCTGGCACTGGTAACGGTGCTCGTCTATCTCAAACTCTGCGCCGCAATCGTTACAGTGAAGTTTGAGTTTCTGCACATTCATGACAAACTCCGCCCCGTCACACATTGTTCCCTCTTTGAAGGTATCAAAAGCGATCTGAAGCAGATGTGTCTCCACCCCGCTCATCACACCGATTTTAGTCACAACCTTGGTAATCTTTTCCGCCTTGTTTTCTCTGGCGATCTCTTCACACTGATTCAAAAGCGCCTGAACGATACTATACTCATGCATACTGAATACCTATTCATTTTTAAAAGATTATACTATGATTTTGTTTGTCAAAGGGTGAAAGCAACGAAATTAAGATTTGTCAAGCAGTTTGTAAATATGTTTTAAAAGCGGTAAATACCTTTTGATATGCATAAATATTGTTTCTGCAACCTCTTCATGATAAGTATGTGTAGAAAGATTTCTGTCATCAATCATTTCCAAAAAACCAACGGTTTGCGCTTGTGTCAGATATCCACAACTTAAAAATTCACGTACACACCCCTTCGGTGACTGGCATGAAACACCTTCATATTCCAATAAAAAGTGTTTGATACTTTTCCATGCGATTTCAAGCGTAAACTCAAAGCGCTGAATGGTAGCGTCACGAAAAAAACTGTACTCTTCATTATTTTGATTTAAAACTGTCTTCTCATATGACTCTTCCAGTCTTTGCAACGCTTTGTCAAAATCAGAGAGTTTCTTTTCTAATGCCAAACGATCCCCTCTTCCAAAACAATCTTTTTCAAATAAGGCGACTGCGAAAGATCTACCAAGTCTACTTTAAAAGGAAGCAGAGAATCCTCTATATCCAACTTCGCACGAACCATTTTTTCACGTAGTGATGATTCTCCAAGCACGGCGATATCTACATCCGAACCTTCCCTTGCCGTTCCTTTGGCATAGGATCCGAAAAGATACACCTTCTCTTTGGCAAAGAGTGTCGTCAAATAGTGTTTTAAATCATCCAGCGTCTTCATAAAGAGTATTATACCATAACTATAAAAACCGCTTTGGCGTACTTGTCGGGCAGATTTTATAGACAAACTCCCGTCTTAGTTTATGAAACAGACTATCCTCTTCCCAAAATTCAGGATACATGATACGAAGCTCCTCCTCTTTGCATGCTTCGATCTTCGCTTCGTTCTCCTCCAGAAAATCCTGTTTCTCCCAGATAAAATCTTCATCATATTTTGAAAGTGCGTACTGGTGAAGTTTTTCGTAATAGTCACTCTCTTCAAACACTGCATCCACCATCCCAATACGTTTTGCCTCATTGGCGGAGATAGGCAGGCAGGCCTCCAAAAGCGCCTGTGCTTTCTGCTCTCCCACTCGTTTTGGCAGGGTGAAGGTATGATATTCACTTCCGGTAAGCCCCAGCGTCTTGTAGTGCGGATTGAGCACCACATCCTCTTTGGCTACGACAAAATCACACGCCAGCGCCATAAACACACCGCCCGCCCCGGCATTTCTTGCCAACGATGCTACCGTGACAATCTCGTCACAAAAGAGGATAGTACGCACCAGATCATTCATAGCGTTGATATTTTCCCAGCCATCCTCTCCCTGCTTTTGACTATCTTCGAGGATATTGAGATGGATTCCGTTGGAGAAAAAATCTACACCACCCACCAACACCAGCACCTTACAATGCTCCTTGAGATAGTCGATGCAGTACTTCAGCCGCACACACTGCGCCGCACTCATCGCCCCGTTGTGAAAATTAAAACAGAGATACGCCACCTCATCGCGCATCTCGACACTGGTTTCGTAGAAAGTCGCGTAACTTTTGTCAAACAGCAGCGGCAAACGATCCTCTTTGACTCCCTTCAAACGCTCTTTGAGCACATAGGTAGCAGGGAGTTTAAAGCGGTGCGGCTCTTTGAGGTGGCTGATCCACACCGCACCATCCACCGTCCCCAGACAGATCGCCCCGTCACGCTTTGCCAGTATCTCTTTGGGTGCACCTTTTAGCTTCTCCTCTTTCCACGCGCCAAAGAGTTCACACTCCACACCCAGTATCTCATCCCGCACACCTGGAAAACTATCTAGTGCATGAATCTTTTTGAGTATTTCATACGTACTGTCTCTTTGCCAATCTATTCGGATATGCGTTTGTGTTATCGGCGTATGCAAAGGGGTATCGAGTTGCTCTACCGGTCTGATGCTGTTAAAATTTTCAAAAAAGTATTTCACCCCATCCAGTGCCGACAAAGAGAGTTCGTTTCGGTAGATACTCGCCTTGTAACGGCTCCTGACATGAAACTCCCGCTCGACAAAGATCTCCCCGCCGTCGAGCTTTTCATCGACTCTGAGTATCACCACACCCCACAAAGACTTCTCTTCATAGACCACGTGTTCAAGCGAATAAGCACCACGATCACCCCGAGGTCCCGGATGCAGTACAAAAGTGGGATACTTGGTAAAAATCTCTTTGGGAATATACTTTTTCAAAAAAGGAGAAAAGACAATATCCGGCACAAAAGCCTCTATCTCTTCGATCATCTGCGCTTCGTTGATGGCATAAACCACACGTACTTCATGTCCTGTATCTTGCAAATAGCAGTACACCTTTTGCGTCAGGGAGTTAAACGTCGTCACCAAAAGCACTACCCGCATCACTACCTACCCTCTCTATCAAACATTTTTGGGACAAAAGTGCGTCACAGGGCAGATCTCACACTTTTGACTTTTGGGCGTACAGATCGTCTGACCAAAAACCACCAGAGTGAAATTCAACTTCGAGCGGTAGGAGGGAGGGATAATCTCATTGAGTATTTTAGAACTCTCTTTGTCGCTCTTTGTATCGATCACTCCAAAGAAGTTACATAGCCTATGCACATGCGTATCGACTGCGATGACACCCTGATCGAAAGCATTGTTCATGACAATATTTGCCGTCTTTTCACCCACGCCTTTAAGACTCAAAAGCGCCTCTTTGTTTTTTGGCACTTCCCCGTCAAAACGTTCCATCAACGCCTCTGACACCTCCCGTAATGTACGAGCCTTTTGCTTTTGCATCCCAAGCGGTTTGATCGTCTCTTCCAGCGCTTCCACAGGAAACGCCAACAACTCCTGCGGGGTTTGAATCGTATTAAAAAGCTTCGCCGCTACCTTTGCCGTATGCTCATCTCTGGCACGAAGACTCAGCAACGTCACCATCAAAATCGTATAAGGATTGCGCTTGTAAGCATTTTTAAGCATCATTGCAGGGGAGTCTTTGGGCAGGTTCTTTTCGATCGTTTCTAAAAGGGTTAAAAAATCATCTACTTGCATAGGCACACCTCTTGCTTCATCCTTTCGCACCCTCCACTCCAAACAAAATTTTCACTCTCTTTTTGGACTTTTTCTGCCATGAAATCATATTTCTCGTAGAAAGCACCAATACACGGTCATATATCCAAAACCGAAGATAAACCCCTCTGATCTTTGGCGGTATGACAAAGCCGCGAATGCGATGCTCCAACTTTCCTTTTTCGATCTCCGTCGAGCAAAATGTCTCATTGCCAAACCCAATTTCTGCAAATATTTCCACCATCAGTATAAAAATCCAAACAACCAAAGCGGTATCTTCCTGCCGCTGCCGATCTCAATATCATCCGCCACGACATAGCTCTCCGCTATCCCTGCAATCTGGCTGAAATCCTTGCTCTTACCGCCTATTTCAAAAGTATATCTACCATCGACGATAAAATCACCCTTTTTGGTATAGGAGAGGGTATGGCTGTTTTTCAGTTGGTTGACGAAAAAAGTTTCCCGAATCGTTCCGTTTTCACTGTTGTCACAATAACTAAAGTAGAGATTCGGATTGCCCAAGTAGAGTTTTTCAGGCTTGGAGAGGATGGCATTGCCTTTTGCCTCTTGTCTGATCATCTCCAGCAAACCACCCATCTCAAGATAGTGCAGATAGTGATAGAGGGTATTGCGATTGATCTCTATTCTGGCGGCAAGTTTGGTGATATTGAGTTCATACGGTTTTGCCTGACAAAGCAGAGAGAGCAGTTTTTTGAGTTTGAAAATATTTTTCGGCTCGATATTAAAGACGATAGGCAGATCACTCTCCAACACGGTAGCAACGATCTCAAACAGTTTCTGTGCATAGTTTTTACGATTTTGTTTGTAAAAAGGGTAATACCCGTAAGAGAGATAGTGGTGCCAGTAGGCAAAAGGTTTGATCTTTTCGTTGATAGCAAAAGCTATCTCCGTATGGTTTTGTACAATCTCTTTCAGTGTATACACCGGAAAAAGCGTTTTTGTCTCAAACTCCAGAAACTCCCGAAAACTTAGTCCTTTGATACGATAAAGCACAGCCCTTCGACTCAGATCTACTTTGGAGTGCTCCAGTTCCAAAGCGCTTGAGCCGCTAAAGATCACTTTCAGATCAAACGTATCGTAGATCGATTTCAACTCCCGCTCAAACCCGGGATATTTGTGTATCTCGTCTATCGCCATCACTTCGCCGCCACGCTTGGCAAACTCTTTGGCAATCTCATAAAGCGAGTGGCTTACCACTTCGAAATGATCGGCACTGAAATAGAGCTTCTTTTCAAACGGAATATCCAGCATTTTGAGATATTGCAGGATAAATGTCGTTTTACCGACACCCCGACTGCCGATGATCCCTATCAATTTATCATCCATATCAAGTCTATCATGCATATAACGCTTAAATTGCAAAGACGTATTTTGCAGTTGCCGGAGAAAAATGTTCTGTATAGTATCAATCATATGGAACCTTTTGTTTAGTCCAATAAGCATTTTATAGCTAATTTGCTTAACAGACTATAAATCTAACAAATCCTTGGCAAAAGCTCACCGCTTGGCAAATCCAAAAAACGTTTCGTACCCCAAGCGGAATTTAGCACAACACGTCCTTTGTGTTCACTCCCCACACGACCGATGATCGCCGCATTGTCATGATGTTTGCGAAGTACCTCCAGTGCCATAGTGGCGTGCATACTCGGTACTGCCAGTACAAAGGTGCCCTCATTTGCCAGACTCACCGCTTCAAAACCCAAAAGTTCACAAATCCCCTGCACCTGCTCCTGCACGGGAATCGCATCCTCTTCTATCTCGATAGCCACATCCGAAGCTACTGCCCACTCATTCAGTACCGCCGCCACACCGCCGCGTGTCGCATCCCGCATCGCTACGATGTCGATCCCTCCGTCGATGAGATCTTTGACTTCCGGATACAAAGATTTACAATCGGTCTGCAAGTCACTCTCCAACGCAATCCCCTCACGCGCCGCAAAGATTGTCGCCCCATGCGCACCCACATCACGACTGACCAAAATCGTCATTCCCTCTTTGAGATTGTGCGCACTGATGCCCTCTTTTTCAATCTCTCCGACACCTGTGGTGTTGATAAAGAGTTTATCGACACTCCCTTTGGGAACGACCTTCGTATCTCCACTGACAATCACCGCGCCGTTGATTTCCAGCTCTTTTTTCATACTACGTACAATCTTTTCAAGCTCCCGTACCGAAAACCCCTCTTCTATGATCACCGAACAAGTCAGATACTTTGGCTTCGCACCCATCATCGCCAGATCATTACAGGTACCGCAAATTGAGAGCTTACCAATATCTCCACCCGGAAAAAAGAGTGGTGAAACCGTAAAAGAGTCCGTAGTCATCGCGATCTTACTACTTTTTCCTTCTTCCTTCTTCCCTATTGCTTCAACGATCGCTGCGTCTTCACTGCGCTCTAAAATATCGTTTTTAAAATATTTATAAAATATCTTCGTAATCAATTCATGATTTTCCGCCCCGCCGTTTCCGTGGGCGATGGTGATTGTTTTATTCATTTACTCCCTTTATTACATCAAGTCACACACACGCGCTTTGAGATTATTAAACTCTGCTTCCGTTAGTGTTGTAAGCAAGCCTTTTTCTACCAAAATATGCTCCGGATCCAGCGTGCAGAGCCAGTTGGCAATAATAAAACTATCTTTATGCAATTTATCCCTCTTGTTTATCCTGATTTTGTATTCCGTAACAATATCATCACTTGTCAGTGGTATCATCAAAACACTTTTATGTTTGGCTTTTGGCAAAATCTTGTTCAAAAAGTTATTTTGCATCACAACAGCCGGTCTAATCTTTCCCAGCTCAGAGTTATATTTCTTCCCAAAATCAACCAGATATACTTCACCCTGCCTAATCATCATAACTTAGCCTCTCTCCAAGCTCTTTGATCGCCTCATCAAAAATACCTTCCAGATCTTCAGGAGGGTTTTCCAACAATCCCCTGTTACGCTTCAGCCACTTGCGATACTCCAACTCTTCGATCATATCCTTGATATAGGGCAGATCTTTGGAGCTGATAAACACCCCTTTGACTTCGTTGGTCTTTTTATTGACAATTTCCACCACATCGTCAATCTCATCGAGGATAGAGGGTTTTTTGGCGATATCCGAGATAGAAATACTCTTCATGATATATCTCCTATTTTAATATAGGATAATTATATCGTATTTGATCTACTTTAACAAATTCCCATATTTATAGTACGCTGCACACGCACCCTCTGAACTCACCATACATGAGCCGATCGGGCTGGTGGGTTTACACGCCGTGCCAAAGATCGTACACTCTGTCGGTTTGGCGATGCCTCTCAGGATATCTCCGCAGATACAGAGTTTATGATCCTGGATCTCGGCGATGGGGAGGATATCGGCAAAGATCACTTCGGCATCATATTTTGCAAACCGGGGTTTAAGTTTGAGTCCGCTCTCAGGTACGTTTCCAAGCCCTCTCCAGCGAAAGAGGCTCACTTTGTCAAAATAGGTTTCAATGAGTTTCTGGGCGTTGAGATTGCCTTCATGGGTGACGACGCGTTTGTACTGTATCTCCAGTTCGCACCGTCCTTCGACAAACTGTTTGACGATCATGCTAATCCCCTCCATCACATCCACCGGCTCAAAACCGCTCACCACCACCGGTCTGCCGTAATCTCTGGGAAACTCTTCGTAAATCTTACTACCGGCGATGACACTGACATGAGAGGGGCCTAAAAAAGCGTCTATTTTATTGTTATAACTGTCTACATGAATATCGCGGCTGTCAATCAATTCTTTCATCACTTCGGGTACGGTGACATGATTGATATGAAAGAGGATATTGGGGATATTTTGTTTGATCACCTGATCCAAAAGTACCGCCGTCATCGGCGTGGTCGTCTCAAAACCGATCGCAAAAAAGACGATCTTTTTGTCGGGATTCTCCTCCGCGATCTTCAGGCACTCCATCGGCGAGTAGACAAAACGCACATCCGCGCCCTTGCTTCTGGCATCCTGTAAACTGCCGTTGGATCCTGGTACTTTAATCATATCACCCAGTGTTACCAGTATCACATCTTCTTGCATCGCCAGTACATAGGCATGGTCAATCCGCTCCTTTGGCATGATACAGACCGGACACCCCGGACCGTGGATAAAGTTGATATTTTCGGGCATCAGTTGGGGCAATCCATACTTCATGATCGTATGCGTATGTCCGCCGCACACTTCCATGATGTTGATCGTACGATCCAGTTTTTTGGCATCTTCTGCGATGATTTTGGCAAATGTTTTGATCGTATCACCGTCGCGAAAATCATCATATAGGTTTTTAAGTTCCAACTTCATCTTTTCTATCCTCACCAGTTATGTATATGAAAATGTGTATGAAAGAGATCCTCATCATGCTTGTGCCTGTGTTTGTGCATCAGGTTTGCCTCAAGCAGGATATCTCTATTTTTAAAAAGTGCTTGCATCTCTCCATCGTATATGATCTTATGCTTCTCATTCATTACGATCGCCCTCTCTCCAAGCTCCAGTGCCAATGAGAGATTGTGCGTGGAGATGATTGTCGTTAGCCCTTTTTGGTCATATAAAAAATCGATCAACCATCCCGTAGATTTGGGATCGAGATTTGCCATAGGCTCATCCAGAAGCAACACCTTCGGTTCGATGGAAAATATCGCACAGAGTGCTACCTTCTGCTTCTCCCCGCCACTGAGTTTCAACGGGCTTCTCTCCAGCAAATGCTCTATAGAAAAAGCTTTTGCCAAAGGTTCTATCTTTTTTTGCATCCCAAACTGATCCAGTGAAAAGGCTATCTCATCTCTAACCGTCTCGTTAAAAAGCATTGTGTCGGGATTTTGAAAGAGTATTGCCAGTGCTTTTCGAAACGCTTTTGCCTCTTTTTTAAGATATTTTTTGGTGATTTGATGCTCTTTGAAAAAGTATGCACCTGCATTAGGATAGATCAGACCTGCCATAAGTTTTAAAAGCGTACTCTTCCCGCTACCGTTATTTCCCAGCAACACCACACGCTCACCCTCTTTGATCTCAAGATTGACCCCATCAAGTGCCGGTTCCTCTTCGTAGTGGTATTTGACGTTTTCAATCCTGATCAAAAAAGCCCCTCGCTTTCAGTGCCAATGTGCGCTCTTTGGCATTGTGCAGTGATTTTTTAAAAAAGAAGTAAAACATCGAAGCGATAAAGCCTCTTTTATCCTTGTAGGAGAGTTTTCGCACACTTCTGCTCTTCATCGCCAGCATAAAATCTTCGTATGTCTTTTGAAACGAAACGATTTGAGAGAGTGTCGAAACAAGCAACAACTTCAAAGATTTGGAAAAAGAGAACGCACGTAAAAGGTTGATCTTTGAAAAAGTATAAAAAACCAAAAATGAGATATCAAACACACGCAAGTTGAAGCGTAGAATGTACGCCCAAAAGTCATCTCCCGTAAAGTACGCCTTTATCATATACCCTATCGTAACACTGATATTAAAAAGAAAGATCGCTTTGATACTTTTTTTGGCATCTTTAAAAGAGAGCAATACAAACAGCAGTGCAAGCGCTGCCAAAACTTTTAGATCATGTACAAATGTCAATCCGACAACAGCTACCAAAAGCAGTGCTAAAGCGGCTTTATCTCTCAACTTTAACCACTTTTTTCAATACTAAAAAAATCAAAAATATCGCCAACACCCCGACAATAGCACTAAAATAGTAACTCCCCACTTCTCCCAAAAAGGAAGTCGCATAGTCAGGGAAAAGTGCTTTGAGACTAAAACTGTTTTCTATCCCCTTAGGCACAAACCCCAAAGTCTCTTTGTAGTGGGTGTTTTCCCACTCTCCCCAGGCAGGATTTTCCGTCAAAAGTCCAAGTGGCACAAGCACAATGACAAAGAGTAAAAAGAGGTAAATCTTTTTCATCACCCTTCCTTTAGATGTTTAAGTGTATCGGGTTCTATCTTTTTCAAAAAGTTATACGCCAATGAAGTAAAAATACCCTCCACTATACCAAAAAAGAGTAGATGACTTCCTACCAAAGCGTAAAATGTAGTCTCCAGTCCAAATGGGAAATAGAGAGGTTTTCCACTTGCATCCGACGCGATATACGGCTCTATCCCCAAGACAAACGCTACCACGATACTTGAAACCACCGCACTGACATAGCCGCTTAAAAAGACGGCATATTTTGATTTCACTTTTTTATAGACAAAATAGGCGCTGAATGCCCCGCTAAATCCCATAGCCAATGCATTTACGGCAAATGTCGTGATCCCGCCGTCACCAAATAAAATAGCCTGTATAAAAAGTACCAGAGAGATCGACAAAAACCCTATCCACGGACCAAAAAGTATCGTGATCAAAGCCACACCGATGGCATGCCCACTCGTACCTCCCGGCACAGGGATGTTAAACATCATGATCACAAAAGAGAGTGCCGAAAGTGAAGCGATGAGCGGGAGTGTCTCTTCATCCAGTTTCTCTTTAAGATGGCTAAACGCTTTGATCCAAAGCGGCACGGCAATAAGATAACTCACCGCATAAACAGAAGGCGCGATATATCCGTCAGGTATGTGCATACACTTCCCTTAAACACCGTTGGGGCAGTTATCCCCGTCTATGATGGCTTTGCGCCGCTCCTCTTCATCCATGATTTCAAGGATCTCTTTATAGGTTTCAATAGACTTAAGCGCTTCTTCTTCATCGATCTTATTCATCACAAAACCGATGTGAAGCAATACATAGTCTCCTATCTTTACGTCATCATCCCCCATCATCATGAGGTTTGCTTCACGTCTGACACCCATCGTATCGACGGTACACATGGTTTTGTCTTCGCTGATTTTTACTACTTTACTTGGTATGGAAAGACACATCATTCTCCCTTATTTTAGTATAAAAGCTTGTCAACCCTGCTGCACAACAAGCAGTTGTTGTACTTTGTTCAGGTTTTCCCCTGTTTTAAAAACTGAATGATCATTCATAATGATACTCTTAAATGGGTTAGGGTTATATTAAAATAGCTGTTCACTTTTAGTTCACATTTAAAAAATATAATCATTGCCTATTTAACTTATAAAGGATTAAAATGACTAAAAAAATTGTTTTAGCAACAGTTGCCGCAGTGGCACTTACTTCTGCACTTATTGCCAAACCAAATATGGAGAAAAACCCTGAAAATGTAAAAAAACTTGCAGCTATGGCAGGTGAACCTAGCCCTTATTACAGAGGAGGCAAAGAAATTTTCCCTAAAGACTACTTTCTTGTAGACAGAAATCTTCCATTTTTAGTCGGAGCTGCACTTTTTCACCCACAAAGTGATACTTTAAACTTAACACCTGAACAACTTAAAAAATTGCAAGAGATGAAAAATACAATTGTTCCTGTCTCTGCAAAGATGGCTAAAAAAGTAAAAGCGATGGAACTTGAACTTGCAAAAGAGATCGTTGTAGAGAAAAAATCTCCTGAGAGTCTAAACGACCTTGTAGATAAAATTGCAAAAGCGAAAGCAGATATGACAAAAGCGCATTTAAAATGTATTCATGATGTACAACAACTTTTAACACCTGAACAATTTGACAAATTGATCCAATTGGTTTCAAACAAAAAGAAAAACTAATTATTCACATCTTTACAAGATACCGCTATCTTCAGCGGTATCTCCTTCTTAACGCATTTGCATCTTAAATTTAATCCAGTTAGCTACCTTCTTAATACTCTCGATATCATTAATATTCACTTCTAAAATATCAACATTTGGTTTGATTTTACGCGCCTGTGCTTTTTCCGCTTCGATGTCATATTTGAAATAGGGCAAAAGATCGGTTTTGGTGATGAGCACTAAATCTGCCTGACGAAACATGACAGGATATTTGGCAATTTTATCTTCTCCCTCAGGAACCGAAACGAGAACAATATTTAGATGTGTCCCTACATCGTAACTTGCCGGGCATACGAGATTTCCTACATTTTCAACAAAAAGTACATCTAACTCTTCCAAAGGCATATGATGTAAACCTTTATGCACCATAAAAGCATCCAAATGACATGCAGAACCTGTCTGTATCTGTTCTGCAGGGATCCCTTTGGTTTTCAGTCTGTCGGCATCTTTATTGGTCTCCAAATCTCCCTCGACTACACCGAATTTAAAGTCCGCCACATCCGCCAGATACTCAAGAAGCGTGGTTTTACCGCTTCCGGGAGAGCTCATCAAGTTGATACCCAAAACATTGTGTTCATCCAGATGCGCTCGATTATGATCTGCTTCATGATCGTTTTTATCTAATATTTTCTGAATGACAGATATTGTTTTCGCATCGTTTAACTGAGGATTGTGATGTAAATGTTCATGGGCTTTTTGATGTTCATGAGAGTGTTCATGACTATGGTCGTGGTCATGATGGTGATGATGATCGTGTGAATGATCATGTAGATGTTCGTGCCCGGAAATTGAGCAACCGCAATCTTTACACATAATATATTTCCTTTTTATCCTTATGATCCATTTCTATAAAAAAGTGAAAAGGAGTTTATACCCAAATCACCAAAAATGAATGAGTATTCATATTTTACAGTGATTTGGGTTAGGTTTGTGTTAAATCTTTCAAAAGAGTATTTACATCATCCCTCTGCCACGCCCCATACCGCGTCCATGTCCTTTAAAACCTGCCGGTGGAAAATTATCATACATCCATTCTGTAATTTTTTCTAACTCTTGGGGAGTTACATTTCCTTTTTGTGAAGGCATCAAACCAAAACGTTGTATCTTTTGTGGCATACAAACCGCTTTCTCTTTCGTTGGGTTTAAGACATAGTCTCTCATAAAAGCCAGCGCTTCTGCTTTATTTGGGTAAGTCATTTTTACATGACGCATCACACCCATAAGTGGCGGCGCAACCAGATTGTTCATATCTGTCGGTTGCGTTTTGAGGTGACACATCCCACATTTTACATCAAAAAGTTGCTCCGCACTATCTGCTGCCCAAAGACTCATCGTACTTGCTACTACCAATAATGATATTGCTATTTTTTTCATTGTTATATTCCTTTCTTCAACGATTTTTCATATTATAACCAAGAAGTATCAACTAAATATTAACTCCTTATATATTGCAATTCATACAAAGTTCATCTCAAAGTGCTATGATTTTATCATGCGCATATTTATTTTGATTTTCCTTATTTTTTACGGTACCCATCTATCGGCAGAGATGCTAAAATCCGTCAAGACTGCCCTTTCAGCGGATGCTCAACGGGAAAAGTTTTTATTGACTAAAGTAGATCAACTCGATAAAGAGAGTATGCTTTTTGTCAAAAAGTACTTTACCTCAAACTTTGGACTTTACGCATATAAAGCAAACTACCTATTACCACTCTCCTACTCATCCAAAGACTACCTCTACTGGGACAAAGACGGTATCAACGGTACTTATGAAAAACAGTATGAAACCGAATTTCAAATCAGCCTCAAAAAACCGGTTCTCTTTAATCTCCTTGGACTTCATGAAACACTTACTTTCGCCTATACCCAGCGTGTATGGTGGCAAGTATATTCAGACTCTTCCCCTTTTCGTGAGACCAATTACGAGCCGGAAGTCTTCGTTACCTTTCCTACGTCACAAGCATTTGATAAAAACTATGGCATAAAAGGCGTTCGAGTAGGTTTTGTGCACGAATCAAACGGGCAGGATGGACTACAGTCGCGTTCATGGAACAGACTCTATGTTTCCTCTATCTGGCAACATCAAAATATCTTTACAAACTTTCGTGTCTGGTATCGTATTCCTGAAGATAAAAAGAAAAACCCGACAGACTCACATGGAGATGACAACCCTAATATCGAAAGATATTTAGGCTACGGGGACATCACCCTTTCGCATATTCATGGTAAAAGTCACTTTACCCTACTAGTACGTAACAACCTACGCCTTCATGAAAATAAAGGTGCAGTAAGATTTTCATACTCCTATCCTCTGGCATTTTCAAAAGATACTTTTCTTTATGCAAAAATCTTCAGCGGATATGGGGAGAGTCTGATTGACTATGACAGATATATCAACAAAGCTTCCATCGGTTTTTCATTTTCAAGAGGACTATTTTAGTCTTCTTCTATTCCTCTTTTTATCTTTGACTTAAAAGCTACAATACACCTATTCTTAGACTTCCAAAATTATCAAATCTTCAACTTTAACTAATACAAAGGTAATAGTTTTTACATAAAATTTCGTTATGACAATTATCAATCTTAAAGGAGGCAAAGATGAGAAGATTGACAACGGCACTGGTTTTAATTGGTTTAAATGCTATGAGTTTATGGGCTACTCCGGAATTTGCAAGAGAGCAAAAGGCAGAGTGTTCTGTCTGCCATAGCGCTGTCCCTATGCTTAACGAAACGGGAAAATCTTTTTTACGTAACGGCTTTAAATTTTCCCCGGATGAAAAAACATCCCTTAAAAAGTTTCTCTCTCCGAAAGAAGGTGAGTCCAGACATATCCCCTTAGCAGCTATGTTAGGCGGTCACTACAATTCAGAAACAGAAGAATTCAATCCCAAAGTCAAACTTTATGCAGGAGGATCCATAACCAATACGATATCCTTTTTTGGAGTCACCCAAGAAACATTCAATACAGACGATAAGGCAAATGCGCCGGAGTTTTTTACACAAAAAGGTTCCAGAGCTTATTTTCAAATCAACCTTTTCAAAGAAAATAAACACGTCATCAGAGCAGGACTGATTTCCCCTTTTACCCAAATAGGAAATATCCAAAAAAGTAGTTCTGATTCTGCACTCAAAGGAAACAACAATACAAACAACCATTCTACTGGTACAAATATCCAATCAAAAGGTCACAGAGCCGTCAATAACACACCACAAGGTACACCACGAGGTTCGCAAGATCAACAAAAAGGAAACCAACACTATAAAACACCTTTGCAAAATGCAATGTTTAGTAAATTTAAAGGTATTGAATATAGCTACATACTAAATCAAAACTGGTTTTTTCTGCTCTCATATGGTAAAAAAGTAGAAGAAAATGGCAATAGTCATAACAATCATTCCTCGCAATTAACTCCCGGTAAAGGTATGGGACAGGGACAAAACAGCATACAAAGTCATCTGAAATATGATCCATCCAACGACCAATTTATCACTGGTTTCCGTTATACAACAACAAACAGTTACAATATTGGGCTTTTTTGCAGTATTTATGAAGATCGATATGAAGAGACTGCTTATTCTTTGATAGTACCAATAGAAAAAGAATTTGAAAAATTCACATTCAATTCAACACTCATTTACAAAAACAACAACAATACCGATGATTATTATGGTATAGAAAATGCAGTAACTTACCTCATTAATCCTTCGATGTATCTTCGTGGTATCATAAATGCAGACCAAGACGAAGAAAATAACAACAATTATGGTTACTCAATGACTTACGGATATATGTATAAAACAATTTTGATGCATCTCACGCTAGCAAGAAAAGATACCAAAGAACAAACTCACAACATCATACAACTCTCTTTTAATCTATTTTTATAGTAAACAAATAGTTGGTATGGTTTATGCTCAAAATTAATATATTAAATTTTAAGGGTCAAGACAACTTAAGAGGTTCTTTTCTGAAGATTTCTAACAATAATTTGTAGAGATCTTCACCTCTATGATTGAACCTGAATTCACACTCTTTGAGATGTAGATTGAAGCTCTTTTTATCAATCCCTCTACTTAACTAATCTTATTTTAACATAACTCCAGAAAGATTCTATTCCGTTGATATGAGATTTACCTCAAACAAACTCATTCTTACCGTGATGTACTCTAAAATGTTTATCATAGCCTCTCCAGCCATCGGAGTGAATTACACTGTCGATATCCACTCGTCCCCGTATAACGCCCTGTAATGTGGCAGCTTTTACATCGGAAACAATTTCAGTATAGACTTTGCCTTCTCTTTTTAAAAGACCAAAAACGATGGTTTTACCATAAGCACCTCTACCTCTTTTGCCTTTGATACGTTTGGCTCCGCAATAACTTTCATCTACTTCTATCTCTCCTGAGAGAGGAGAGTTTTCTTCACAAATCAGTATAATTCTTTCTTTAAAAGCCTTGTAATATTTATTGATCGTATTACGACTCAGACCTGTAATATTTGCTGTTTGATCCGCTTCT
>Ga0256843_1000700_pt1 | contig 28147 bp, 27 predicted proteins | sample AlvinellametaG_FD_191572 | JGI IMG/M metagenome (GOLD analysis project Ga0256843, IMG submission 191572) | Pompeii worm associated microbial communities from hydrothermal vent at the East Pacific Rise, Pacific Ocean - Alvinella | ecosystem: Host-associated > Annelida > Integument > Unclassified ... | reverse complement strand
AAATTATTTTTACCTAAAATCATTGATGAGCAGTTTGATTTAGAGAAGCATCCTAGCTATGAAGCGATGGTTGTTGATCGTGCTGATGAGATTGCCTATATGAGTCACGATATTGATGATGGGGTAAACTCCGGACTTATCACTTTTGATGACTTGCGTGAGAGTGAACTTGCGTGTGAAATCTTAGAGAAAGTAGCAGCAGAGGGTGTAACTGATGAGAATGATGAGATGTTTCGTTATCGTTTCTCTTCACATCTTATCAACCATCTTGTCTACTCTCTTTTGGATTACTCAACAAAGAGAGTTCAAGAGGCAGAAGCTATGCCTATTGGGTTTGACAAAGAGTTAGAGACAAAGATCAAAAAGCTTAAAAAGCTCCTTTTTAATAAAATGTACCAACATAAAAAGATCGTTCGACGTATGTATGCGGGTAAACAGGCTGTAAAAGGGCTCTATAAAGGGCTTATGGAGGAGGAGAAGATGCTTCCAAAATTCTACTACAATCAGTTAGAGAAGCGAAATAAACATCGGGTTGTTGCAGATTACATAGCGAGTATGAGTGATCGCTATGCGCTCAATTTCTATAATGAGATGTATGGAAAGCTGTAGTAAGCTCTCTTAGATATGGGAAACTTTTTTAACAAGTTCAAGTGTTGAGTTTCCTATCTCTTTTACTTGGACTTTAATGGCACCTATAGACTCTTTGGCCGTATTCATAGTCTCAAGTTGTGATTGTGTAAAATCTTTTGAACTATAGGCTTCATCTTTGATGATTTCAGAGTTTTCCGTATCGGCAATACTTTTTTGATAGGTATCTTCTACTTCACTGCTTGCTTCACTGAGACTTGCTTGAAGCTCTTTTGATATATTTACAAGTTCCAAGGCTGACTCTGCATTTTTCTCAACACTGCTACTTGCATCTGAGATACTCTGTACTATGACATTTACACTTGCGTTAATCTCAGTAAGTGATTTTTGTGTACTCTCTGCAAGTTTTCTTACTTCATCAGCAACAACAGCAAATCCACGTCCATGTTCACCTGCACGTGCCGCTTCGATGGCAGCATTAAGTGCAAGAAGGTTTGTTTTGTCTGAAATATCGGAGATAATATTTAAAATCCCTTTTATATCTTCGGCATTAGTTGTAAGTGCCTGAAGATTATCGCTTACAATCATCTCTCCATCATGGGTTGCGGAGATTTGATTTTCTAGTGAAGACATTTGTGTAACGGAGTTGTCTATTTTATTGGCTACTGCTTTGAGACTCTCTAAAACTTCACTTGAAAATTCAAGATTTTTATCAGATTCGATGCCTATGAGCGATAGTTTATCTAAGACCTTTTGACTCAGTTTTTGGGATGCTTTAAAATCTGCTTCGAGCTTTTCAACGCTGTTGTCGAGCTGATGGAGCTCACTGTCGAGATTGTTTGAAGTAGAAGCGAGCATTTTCGCCTCTTGAACTTTTGTTGTAAAGGTATTTATCAGATGTATCATCTGTGCATACTCTTTAGAGTAGTTGAGTGTAATATCAATCTGATCGGCAGATTTGAAATTTGAGAGTGTAGCTATGATTTTTTTTGCTACATCAACACCATTGATCTTCTCATCTAAATCATGAACAAAGATAACAACAGCGATAACAACCTGAACAATTTGTGATATAAGATTATCAGTAAATATAGCTGCATTGAGCAGAAGTAATACAATTCCAATCCAATGAACAAGACGCATACGTAAAAAGAGTGAACTCATATAATTTCCCCATTTGTGAAGATAGTGAGTTATTATAACATTTCGTGTTGTATTTTAATTTAAAAATTGAGATTTTTGAGGGTTTGGAGTTTAAAAAGTAAAGAAACGAAAGCCCGAAGGCTTTTCGCTTACAGGCGTGATTCGTAACGTCTCATCATATAAAGACGTTTAAGCATTTTCTTACGAGATGCAATTTTGAATTTTTTACGTTTTTCAGTTTCTGTTTCATGGAAACGGCGAGCACGAGCTTCTGTAACGATTAAGTTACGGTCAGTCTGCTTTTTGAAACGTCTGTAAGAAGCATCAAAGTTGTCATCTTGGCGTAGTACGATACCAGGCATATCACATCACCCACTTTCTGTTTAAATTTGAACTGGTATTATAGCTAAAAAAAATCACAATAGCAATTCTAAGCTAGAAATAACGAAAATTGATATTTTTGTAGGACTTTTGATTACAAATTCAGCTTTGTTTAAATAGTGAGGAGTAAAATCGTTTTTTTATATTAAAATTTGGAGGGGAAATTGAAAAACATTTCAATTAAAACAGAGATAATCGGCTTAGTAGTTCTCTTATCTATCGCCTTAGCGTCTATCTTGACAACTATATCTATCTATGAGAGTAAAAATGCTCTTATGAAGAAGAGTTACGATGCTTTGACATCAGCAAGAGACTCAAAAGCACAACAGATTGAGAACTTTTTTCAGGCAAAGATGGCAGAAATTAAGGTACTTTCAAAGAGCGCAGATGTTGCTAATTTAGTTACAAGTTTGTTGAATGTTTATCAAGAACTAGGGGTAAAAGCTAATGAGAAGTACCCTATAAATAACAAAAGAGTCAAAGAGGTTACAAAACCATATGAAGCTTACTTTGATGAGTATGTTAAAGAGTATGGTTATTATGACATCTTCATTATCAATGCAGATCATGGTCAGGTGATGTTCACACAGGCTAAAGAGAGTGATTATGGAGCAAATTTAGAGAGTGGACCATTGCGAAACTCTGGCTTAGGGGAACTTTATAGAAAAGTAAAAGCTGAAAAAAGAGTTGTTTTTGTTGATATGAAGCCATATGCTCCATCGGCAAATGCTCCGGCTATGTTTGTTGGTGCACCTGTTTACATAGATGGTAAGATGAAGGCTATTTTGGCATTTCAAATCTCCGATGCGGCTATAAATAAAATAATGCAGTTTAGAAAAGGGTATGGAAAGAGTCAAGAGGATTATCTTGTTGGGCAAGATAAGTTGATGAGAAGTGATAGCTTCTTAGATCCTAAAGGACACTCTCTTCGTTCATCTTTTGCAAATCCTACAAAAGGAAATTGTGACACAGAGGCGAGTCGTAGTGCGCTCAATGGTCAAAAAGATACGAAAATCGTAATTGATTACAATGGTAACCCTGTACTTTCCGCTTTTAAAATGATTAAAATCGGGCAAGATTTACAGTGGGCTTTAATGTCCGAGATAGATGAAGCAGAGGTTTTAGTTACACCAAATACTCTTCGTAATGAGTTGATTATCTCTGCTGTTATTCTTGTAATAATAGGTATTTTTATCTCTTATATTTTAGTTTCAAAAAGTATTATTAAACCATTAGATACTTTTAAAACAAAGATACTTGAAATATCAAACAGCCACGATTTAACACTGAAAATAGATACAAATGCACCACAAGAGATTATGGAGATGGGAAAAAGTCTAAATACCCTTCTTGATTCACTGCATGAACTTGTCTCTACATCAAAGAGTGCATCGTTGGAAAATGCTGCCATCTCTCAAGAGCTACTAGCTACAACAAATGGGGTAGGCAAAAATGTTGACAACTCTGTTACTATTGTAAATGAAGCAACCCAAGAGGCTAAATCTGCACAAGAAAAAATTGAGCAGGCAATTAGTGATGCACAAAATTCTAAAGCAGAAATCATTAAAGCTAATGATAATTTAGCAACAGCAAGAGATGATATTATTACCTTAACATCTAAAGTACAAGAGAGTGCAGAGTCAGAGTCTGAACTGGCTCAAAATATGGAAGATCTCTCTAAAGAGGCTAATGATGTTAAAGAGATTCTTGTCATTATTGGTGATATTGCAGATCAGACAAATCTTCTTGCACTTAATGCTGCCATCGAAGCGGCACGTGCAGGTGAACATGGACGTGGATTTGCTGTTGTTGCGGATGAAGTAAGAAAACTTGCAGAGAGAACACAAAAAACACTTTCAGAAATCAATGCTACAATCAATGTTGTGGTTCAATCTATCAGTGATGCTTCTACGCAGATGAGTGCAAGTTCACAAGAGATTCAAAAACTCTCAGATATTGCACAAGGGGTAGAAGAGCGTATTGATGCGACTGTACATCTTGTAAATGAAGCTGTAAATGCGAGTGATAGAACAGTGAAAGATTTTGAAAATACAGGTGAAAATGTTAGCTACATTGTAGGAAAAGTAGAAGAGATTAATGAAATCTCATCATCTAATGCCCAAAATGTAGAAGAGATCGCAAAAGCGAGTGAACATCTGAATGATTTAACAAATCAATTAAGTACAAAAATCGAGACATTTAGAACGTAAATTCGTTCTTAATCTCTCTTTTTATTACAATCTTTGGCATTGCCAAAGATACAACGGCGGTTTTTTATAAGTCTATATATAAAAAAACTAAAGGGGATAATGGCAAAGCCAAAGCTCATATAGGCCTGCGTGAGTAGATTATGTTGGTAAAAATTGTAACCAGCGAACATAATTGCTATTGTAATAAGAAGGCACATCTACTTACTTCTCTATAATCTGATAAATAGAGAAAAGAAACTTTTGATAAGCATCACTATATCGAGCTAGTTCCCGAACACTATACATATCTATAATATAACCCTCTATATCACTTACTGCAATTGCTGAAGCTATAGCTTCTGTTTGACTTAATGTAGAAGCAGTATTGACAATACACTGTTCTCCAGGATGAAGATGGTAGAGAGTCTCCTCTTTATTATCTTTATTTTTATAGAGACGGATTTCACCAGATGTTAAAAATAGAATAGAATCACAAATATCACCTTGAACAAAAAGGCTACTCTCTTTTGGTACTTGAACAGGGTGAAGATGTGTTTTTAAAAACTCTAAGGCATTTTTATCTAGTTCACTGTAGAATGGAAATATATCTAAGTTCATCTACTTTTCCTCTATATATATTGAATATTTGTTCAATTATAGCTAAAAAGAGTCTAACTGCTAACACTCTACTAACTCTTTTATGTGACAATACCAACATCAAAACATAAAGGATACAAAATGAAACTTACAAACATCGCGCTTTCATTAGCATTAATTGGAACAATGAGTTTAGGAATGGCAGATGATGCTACAACAACTACTACTACAAGTGTTGACGCACAAATAGCAGCAATTCAAGCAGCACCTGCACAAGAACGTGTACAACTTATGAATCAGTTTAAACAAAGATTGATGAATATGAATGAGACGCAAAGAAGTGAAGCAATAGCACAACTTCAAACAGCAATGCAAACTGCACAAGATGGAGCTACAACAGCTACTGCAACTGCAGCACAAACAAGAACTCAAGCTCGTACTCGTACACAAACACAAGCACAAGAGCAACAAATGCAAGCTAATGAGCAAATGACTCAAATGCAAAATATGAATCAACAAAGATTTGGTAATCAAGCTGTAAATATGGGTGCAAATACTCCTGCAACTGTAGCTCCAGTAACTGGTGGTGGTGCAACTACTCCTTCTATGCCTATTATGTCACGTTAATTTACCGAAAAAGTGATAAAATAGTGAGCCCGCTTCCTTAAGTGGGCTTTTTAGCAAAATATTAGGAGAAAAAATGAAAAAAGTATTAATGTTATTACTTTTAGGTGTTGCATCAAGCTCTTTGATGGCTTATTCAGACCTTGATATGGATGGTGTAGCAGATAGTATAGACCAATGTCCAAATACCCCTTTAACAGATTTAGTTGACATCAAGGGTTGTCCTATCAAAAAACTTCAAGTTAAAACAAGTGCATCTCATTATGATGTAATAGTAGGTGCAAACTACAGTGGATCAAACTATGTTTCAACTCCTTCTACTTCGACATATTCAGGGTCATTACAGGTAGATTACTACTATAAAGATTTTTCTCTACAAGCTTCTACTTCTTATTATGAGACAGATTCTGATGATTATAGTGACAATGGTCTTAATGACTCTTTTGTAGGTATGGCATATAATCTTCACCCTCTCAAAGCTTTAACAGTTCGTTTAGGTGTAGGTGCAATACTGCCAACATACGACACATCATTAAATAATAACAATACAGACTATACAGCATCAGCAAATGTAAGCTATGCTCTCGGTAAAGTGAATGTTTTTGCTGGTTATATCTATACTCGCATAAATGATGATGATGTTACAGTAACATTGAGTGATGGTTCTCAATATAGCTATATCTATAATGATACAAATGCTTATAGTATTGGTGCAGGTTATTATATAACAAATAAATTTTATCTAAGTGGAGCATATAACTCAACTGAGAGTATCTATGAGGGTGTTGAAAATGCAGATACTGTTTCTGCATATGCATACTATAGTATTGATGCTCACTGGTTTATGAATGGTTCATATGCATATGGTTTAAGTGATAGTGCGAGTGATAATGCGCTCTCAATTAAATTGGGTTACTACTTCTAATCATAAGTATTGAGTATGAAACAAAATATACTTCTTCTTGAGGATGATTATGAGTTGGCTGAGACACTGCAAGAGCTTTTGCAAGAGAGTGGCTTTCGTGTTGATTTAGTACACAATGGCAATGATGCCATTGATGCCTCTTATGATAACAAGTATGATTTGTATATTTTTGACATCAATGTGCCAGATATTTCTGGCATAGATCTCTTAAAAAGTCTGCGTGAGGCAGATGATACTACGCCTACGATTTTTATTAGTGCTTTGGTTGATTTGAATACTATTGCGCAAGGTTTTGAAGTGGGTGCTGATGATTATATTAAAAAACCTTTCTTCCCTGAAGAGTTGTTAATTCGTGTCCGAGCAAAATTGACACAATTAAGTAAAGATATTCATTACAATAATATACGCTATCTTCCTCAAAAAAAAGAGTTATATATAGATGATAAAATTGTACCACTTGGTGAAGTTCAAGAGTGCTTATGTGATATTTTTATGAATAATATTGGTAATGTTTTAGATAAATCCATACTGATGGATTGTTTAGTACATCCCTCTGACTCCGCATTGAGAGTTGCTCTGAATAAATTGAAACAGACAACAAATTTACCTATTAAAAACATTAGAGGCGTAGGATACATACTTGAAAAAAGTTGAAAAAGAGTCACTTCTTAAAAGCTTTTTACTCTTTTTTATCTCACAATCTTTACTTGTGGGTGCACTTTTTGTTATTAACTACCAAAAAGAGATACAGACTTTAGATGAACAGATATTTTCTCAAATGAGAATTTGCTCTTTTAACCTACAGTGCAAAGAGTTTAAGATTGATTTTGTTCCAAAAGACAATCATGATCTTTATAAACTTTATAAAGATGGTGATACGCTTCGTGCATACTTTACAATTCCTAATTCTCAAAATAACTATTTAAAAATCTATCTACAAAAAAAAGAGTATGAAAAGAGAGTAAAAGCGTTACAAAAAGAGGAGACTCTTATCTTTTTGTCTGTACTGATTGTTATTATCTTGTTATCACTCTTCTTTTCTCTATATACACTCTCACCTCTACGGAATGCACTTCGTTTAACGGAGGAGTTTATTAAAGATATACTGCATGATTTTAATACACCTTTGGCGACATTACGACTAAACAGCTCTATGTTAGCTTCAGAATTGGGTGAAAATACAAAAATAAAAAGAGTGCAAAATGCAGTACAAAATATCTTAAACTTGCAATCAAATCTCCGAGCCTATCTTCACTCTCACGCAGCACAGCAGGAGAGTTTTGATTTGGATGAGTTTATAAAGCAGAGAGTAGAACTTCTAGCCTCTAACTACAGAGGTATTACATTTAGTGTTGGTCTGCCAACCATTACGATAGAGACAAACAGAGATGCCTTTGCAAGAATTATAGATAATCTCCTCTCAAATGCCGGTAAATACAATAAAAGAGGTGGAAAAGTCTCTATCTATTATAAAAACAGTAGTCTCTTTATTGAAGATACCGGTAAAGGGATAAAAAATCCAAAAAGAGTCTTTGAACGTTTTTATAAAGAGCAGGAGAGAGGTATAGGTATTGGACTCCATATTGTGAAAAAACTGTGTGATGAACTTGGAATTGAGATTAACCTGCGTAGTAAAGTGGATGTAGGAACAACTTTTGAGCTTCATTTGCATAAATTGGTGAAAAGATAACCGATTTTTAACGAGCATTGCTCTATAATTATCTTATGATTTCTCAAGATTCCATAGAAGCTCTTAAGGCACGACTTGATATTGTTGATGTTGTTGGCTCCTACCTCGAGTTAAAAAAAGCAGGTGGTAACTTTAAAGCACCATGCCCTTTCCATGATGAAAAATCCCCCTCATTCGTAGTCAGTCCCCAAAAACAGATATTTCACTGTTTTGGATGTGGAGCCGGTGGCGATGCGGTTAAGTTCGTTATGGAGTATGAGAAGCTCAACTACCCAGAAGCGCTTGAAAAACTAGCACAAACTTATAACTTTACACTTACCTATACCGATAACAAACATAACAAACCACGTACCAAGGTTATTGAAAAGCTCAATGAATGGTACCAATCACTCCTCTCACGCAACCAAACTGCTGTCAATTATCTGCGTGAGCGTGGAATCTATGAGAGTAGTGTTGAGAAGTTCGGTATTGGATATGCTCCTGCATCACAGGAGACATTGAACTTCATTAAAGCGCAACAGTTCCCTATTAAAGAGGCGATTGATGTCGGTGTTGTTGGGTATGAGCCCTCACGCAACCAGACCTATGCCCGTTTTATTGAGCGTATTACTTTCCCTATTTACTCTGCCAATGGCACGGTTGTCGGTTTTGGTGGACGTACTATTACAGGACATCAGGCAAAATATGTCAACTCTCCCGAGACACCTCTTTTTAATAAATCTCGTCTGCTCTATGCCTATCATTTGGCAAAACAGGCACTCTATAAAAAGCAGGAGATTATCATTACCGAGGGTTATTTGGATGTTATAATGCTCCATCAGGCAGGTTTTGACAATGCAGTAGCAACACTTGGAACTGCGCTCACGCAAGAACACTTGCCACTACTTCGTAAAGGAACACCTCGGGTTATTATGGCCTATGATGGCGATAAAGCTGGACGCGCGGCAGCTCTGAAAGCTTCAAAACTGCTCTCGGCTTCAGGGTTTAACGGGGGTGTGGTTGTTTTTGAAGGTGGACTCGATCCTGCAGATATGGTTAAAGAGGGACGAGCTGAAGAGCTCGGTAATATGTTTAGAGATGCAAAACCCTTTATAGAGTTTGTTCTTGATGAGATTCTCTCTTTATATAACTTGCGTGACCCAAAAGCCAAAGAGTCCTGTATGCAAGAGGGTGTCGCCTATCTTAAAACACTCTCACCGATTTTACAAGAGGAGTATAAGACCTATCTCGCTTCACGTCTTGGTGGACTTGGGGTCTCTCCCTCTTTAATTCGTTTAAACTCCAATCAAAGAGATAAGCAAAATGCACCATTGATGCAAAACAATAGACACAGAGATATGTGGGAGCTCTCTTTGGTTAAAACTGTACTGGAACATCCTGAGTTCATAGATCATATCTTGGATGTGATTGACCCTTCACTTCTCCAGTTTCACGCAAGAGAGTTCTCTTTGGCGTTAGCAGGTAAAAAAGATGCACCGGAGTTGATGGAGATTTTAATAGATGAGGGTATTAGTGCATTAAAAGATGAAGATGCACTTGATGCTGAATTGATAACTTTTCTAACGCGTTATTATGAGAGAGAACTCAAAAAAGTAAACTTTGCTTCAAATATCTCTTTTGAAGAGAAAGCGCATTACATCCGTATATATCGAGATAAGATAGCGAAATTAAAACGTAGGGAGTTGGTTGGTTTATGATGTCATATTTAATACATTTTCACCTTTTGGCAGCTATTGCCTGGATAGGTGGTTCGGTTTTTATGTTTGTTTTGGGTATCTCTTTACGAGATAAAAAGAAACAACAGGAGGTCTATCCTCATGTTGGTCCTATTTTTGGTTATTTTGAGCTTGCATCACTGTTGATTTTATTGGTGAGTGGTGTTTTGATGATTAAAACAGATGGTTTGTGGGATATGCTTTGGAGTGGTGATACAAATGAAGTTGTAGAGCTGTTAAAGATGAAGTTATGGCTTGTACTCTCTTTAGTTATTGCAACTGTTGTCCATTTTTACATAGCTTATAAGACAAACAATACAGAGCGGACAAAATTACAAAATTTGATCTCTCGCGGTTCATCTATGTTTATCTTTTTTGTCAATCTTTTTGTTCTGCATTATGCTATTATGATTAGAAGTATATTACCGTAAAAGTTACAGCTTTTTTATTCATTTTGTGAGAGATGAATGAAGTTATTATAATTTGGAGAATTTTTGTTATACTGATGGTAAGATAATTATAAAAGGTTGATAATATGGCAGGTATTCATTTCTCATTTGATAACTTTGAACAACTCCTACATCTTAATATCGGTATATCTGATAGACTTGATGAAAATCGTGCTGAGAGCTTTACGCTGCTCTATTGTGATTTTTCCGGTATTGATGAGGAGCTTATAGGATCTTCTCTTGAATCAACTCTAAGAACTTCTGATTCTATAGTAAATGATGAAGGTGACTATTTTTTCGTGCTGCCATATACAGATAAATATGGTGCAGAGATAGTCAAAAAGATGTTTGATGAATTTTTTGCTAAATATTTGAACTCTTTTTTACTCTCATACCCTGCTGATGGAGAGACACCTAAAGAGTTAATGGAGGGGATGCAAGATAGTGTAAGTACATTTTTTAAGCATGATTTGCACTGTTTAGATAAATTTACTAGAGATTATTAAAACTTTTTGGCATCAAATTTATAATATTTTGATTTTTTATAAAAAGAGATAGCTTCTGCTATCTTTTGCTCCTTGTATATCTTCTTATCACAGACCCATCTACATTTTATTTTTTTATTTTCCATTGCAGCACGATTTGTTGCAGAGAGCTCTGTCTCATAAATCTTTTCGCAAAAGAGTAGTGATGGTAGTAGTAAAAAGAGGAACTTCTTCATAAACATCATATCGACATTATAAACTAATTATTTATAAAATGGAACAATTTATGCTTTTTCTTTATAAAAAATGCCAATTATTGGATAACTTTTAAGGAGGAGAGCATGATAGCTTTTGATTTGACTCAAGAAGCAGTACCTGCTACAAAAGGCCTTGTTGTAGAACCAACAGGGGATGATAGTAGCGAAGGAACACTCTCCTTTTCTGCACTCTTAAAAGGTGTAAAAGATAATAGTGAAGCAGCTGAAAAGAGTACTTTACTTTTAGCCCTTGATGAGAACTCTATGGAGAGTGATAGTGGTAAAGAGGTAAAATCACAAACAACACTTCTCTCGCTTTTGGGAGTTGAAGATGAGAATATTGATAATCTTGATTCACTTTTAAGTGGGGATAGTTTAGAGTTAAATTCTGAGCTTAAAGATAAGCTCTCATCTGAGGATTTAAAACTCCTTGCCAAAGATGCTAAAAACTATTTAAAAGAGCAAATAATGAGTTCTGATGGTTTTAAGCGTTCAGAGGTAGATACTCTTCCAAAAACTCTCAATGGTTTAGTTAAAGCTGCAGATAAGTTTGGTATAGACCTCTCAAAAATTACACTTGAAGAGGTTATGCAAAAAGGGACAGGAACTTTTGAAGAGAACAGTAGAGCCCAAAATTTACAAAAGAGTAGTGCATTAGAGGAGAAAGAGGAGAGTGAAGCTCAAAAAAGTTCAAACTCTATAGCACTTTTTCAAAAAAAAGGGCAAAAGAGTATAACTACTGAGCAGATAGTAAATGTAAAAAACTTTCAAAAAGATAAAGATAAAGAGGGTGTAAAGAGTAAAAATCAGAGTGATGACACATTAAAACTCCTGCTTCAAGGTGAAAGCAGTATGAAAAAAGAGTCTACAGGCTTGACGAGTGATTTTTCAGTAGCTACAGCAAAAGTTATTGCACCAAGTGTAAATACGCAGACTCCTACGAGAGGGGAGAACTCTTTAGAGTCTCTATTGAATCCTGAAGCGATTACAAAAGAGGATGATACGCCTACAAAGAGTGAGGTTACTTCATTGCCAAAAGCTGATAGTTTTGAGGTAAAGCTCAATGAAGCAAAACAGATGGTTAAGTATCTTTCACAAGATGTAAAACAGGCTATAGATAACTATAAAGCACCTTTTACGCGAGTCAAAGTACAGCTTAACCCTGCACAACTTGGAGAGATAGAGCTAACTGTTGTTCAACGTGGTAAAGATTTGCATGTAAATCTCTCCTCAAACAACAGTGCTATCAATACTTTGGCAATGAATGCTAGCGATTTGAAACAGCAACTGCAAAACAGTGGAATAAATAATGCTTCCTTAAACTTTAGTAACAACTCTCAAAGTGGGGAAAGTGGTTATAGTGGGCAACAACAGCAGCAACAGCAAGAGCGTGCACATGATGAATATAACTATTTTGAGAATGAAGAACAGAATGAAGAGATTATAAGCTCTTTAGAAATTGTAGTTCCAAACTACGCATAAAGGATAGAAAATGGCAATAAATTCAGTAGGATTAGATAGCTCTGTATATGGAGACTACGCAACAACATCTACTACAGAGGATAAAACAAAATTATCAACAGATGATTTTATGACTCTGTTGTTAGCAGAGTTGCAGTTTCAAGATCCGACAGATCCGACAGATACAGAGTCAATTCTAACACAAACTTCAGAACTTGCGTCTTTGGACTCTTCAGACAGTACAAATGCTGCATTGGAAGATTTGACTAAAACTTTAGCTGCTTCAAGTGATTTTTCAGCAATTTCGGCAATAGGAAAAACTGCAGATTTAGGAAGTAATGCTATCACCTATACAGAGGGTGAAGATACCTCTTTTGAGATGTATTTTCCTTCTGATGTAGCTTCTGGAAATGTTGAAATACTTGATTCTAATGGAAATGTTATAAGTAGTATACCTGCGGAAAAAGGTGATGCCGGTGTCTATACATACACTTGGGATGGTAAAGATTTAGCAGGGAATAGAGTAGATGAAGGTGTTTACTATGCAACAGCATCTTATACAAACACTGCAGGTAATAGTTTAAATACACGAGTTGGAACATATCCTATTGAGTCTGTACGTTTTGATGAAGGAACTACTTATGTAAAAGTTGGTTCAGGATATGTGCCACTTGATACTATAAAAGAAATTTATTAGAGGATAGTGCTATGATGACGCAAGCTTATTACACAGGCATTTCTGGCTTACAAACTACCTCTGCAGGGATTAATATTGTCTCTGATAATCTTGCGAATGCAAATACTGTTGGTTTTGTCGGAAGTGATTATGAATTTTCATCTCTCTTTGAGAGTGCTATTGATGATGCAAGCAATATAGTAACATCTGATAGTATAGGCTTGGGGAGTACTTTACAAGCTACTCCGATGATTGAGAGTAGTGGTTCAATTATGTCAACGCAGAACAGTACAGATCTTGCCATAATGGGTGAAGGCTGGTTCGGTGTTCAAAACAGTAATAATACTATTGCCTATACACGTAATGGTGCTTTTACTTTTGATGTAAACAATGATTTGGTTACTATGGATGGAGAGTATGTCCTTGGTACAAAAGCAAATAATATCTCTAAAGAAGATACCTTAACATCTGTTGTGGATAGTGTTGCACTTGGAGATACTGGAGCACAAGAGACACTCCGTTTTCCTAAAAATTTGACATATCCACCTGAACCTACTTCGACTGTTACACTCTCCGGCAATATAGGAACAGAAGATGAAGTAAGAAGTATGGGAGCCTCACTTATTGATAGTAATGGTGTTGCGAATGATTTACGAGTTATCTATACTCAGGCTGAAACACAGCCAACTGTTGGAACAGTTTGGAATGTGACTTCAACTGTAACATCTCCTGATGGGGAGCTTCTTGATACTCAAAATGGTACGTTAACATTTAATGAGAGTGGTGCTTTAGTCAACAGTACTTTAACATCTGTAAACAATAATGGAACATCCGTAGCTTTAGATTTTGGAAAAGATTACTCAGGTGTTGTAGGTATTGCCAATACTGATATAACTGCTTCAACAAGTAGCGATGGAACTATTGGTGGTGACTTGGTTGGTTATGATGTAAATCAAAATGGAGAGGTTATAGCTACATTTACAAATGGAAAGCAGAGTAGTGTAGGTAAAATCGCACTCTATCATTTTCAAAATGACCAAGGATTGGAGAGACTCTCTGGAACACAATTTACCGCTTCTTCAAATAGTGGAGATGCCTTTTTATATAAAGACGCAGAGGGAAATAATATTAATGGTTCACAAATAATGAACTACTCTTTAGAAAACTCAAATATAGATATGACAGATAGTTTAACAGAGTTAATAGTGCTGCAACGTTCGTATGACTCGAGTTCCAAAGTTATTACAACTGCAGATGAGATGATTCAAAAAGCACTTGATATGGATGCATAGTTTAACTATGGAATAAAAAATGCTTGAGAAAATATAGAAATAAAACTTATTGATTATTTGATAAGTAAAAAAGGATAAGAGATGTTAAAATCATTATACTCTGGTGTCTCTGGACTGCAGGCTCACCAAATTGCAATGGATGTCGAGTCTAATAATATTGCCAATGTAAATACAACGGGTTTTAAATACTCTCGTGCCAACTTTTCAGATTTACTTTCACAAACAAGTGCTATTGCAACAGCACCACAAGGGGATCTTGGTGGTAAAAATCCTGTTCAAGTTGGTCTTGGTTCTACTGTAAGCTCTACTACAAGAATTTTTGCACAAGGTTCAATCCAAAATACCGATAAAAATACTGATGTTGCTATTCAAGGGGATGGATTTTTTATTATCTCTCCTGATGGAGGAAATACCTACAACTACACACGTGCAGGAGATTTTAAATTTGATGCTGCTGGAAACTTTGTAGATAATAATGGTTTTGTTGCACAAGGATGGTTACGTGATCCGGTAACTGGAAAAGTTGACTCTACTGCACCTATTCAAGATATTCAAATCGATCCGGGATTAACGACTCCTGCAAACCCTACAAGTGAAGTCGTACTCAAAGCAAATCTGAACTCAGGTGATTTGGTAGAGAGTTTTTCACCTGCATATAAAGTTCCAAGTGGTACAGCCGCAGGGGATGCTGTTGATAAGAATGGGAATCCTATTGCATCTGGGGATATGGGTGTTATGTTTAATGAGACAGGTGAAGCACTCTCTTTACAAAATGGACAGGGTGTTTGGATCTCTTATAGAAGTACGGTAACAACTGCTACTGATGAGGTTTCAGCAGATGATGATTTAGATCTTGTGCTTCAAGACGATGATGGTAATGATCTTCCTGCAATTACAGCAAGTTCTACGGGTGACCAAGATGATAATGGTCGTAAATATGCAGATGCTATTAATCAACAGAGTGCTATAACAGGAATTACAGCAACTTATAGTACTGATAGTCACAAGCTAACATTAACAAATGATAATGGTGGCGATTCTGCATATCATAATGTGCATATTGCTCAAGATGATGCAGGTTCTGGATTTAAAACAAGTGATAGTGCTACGACAGCGTATAGATATGAGTATAACAGTGTCTCATCAAACACAGCAACAGGAAGTGATAAAACTTTTAAAACTATCTCTGATTTACGTTATGAGATGGAGCAAGAGGCAAATAGTTGGGATAAAGATGGTGATGGTGAGTTAGAGGGTGACATTAAAATCTCTGTAAATGACCAAGGAAAATTTGAGATAAGTAATCAAGCTGAGACAGATGACTCTTATGATATGAATCTTAAAATTACACCAATGCATACAGATTCTCAAGGTAACAGTGTAACAACAAATACAAACTTTACAACAAGTATGCAAGCGCTCAATGCAGTACTACCAGTGGGTGGAACAGGAACAGCATTTTCACAAAGTTTTAATGCTGCTACACACTCAAGCTCTATAGATATTTTTGACTCTTTAGGTTCTAAACATACAGTAAGAATGGAGTTTAGAAAAGTAGCAGTTGACCCAGCAACAGGAAGCACATGGGATACACTCATCTCTGTTCCTGAACCAGGAACAATAGATACGCTACCTCCATTAAATGAGAAAACAGGAAGTATTCGTTTTAATAATGATGGTTCATTAGCAACATATAATCCGACAAATATCTCTTTTACTGCAAATAATGGTTCTGCTCCAAACCAACAAGTTAATCTTGCTTTTGGAACAGCAAATCAGTTTGATGGTATGACAAGTTTCGATAGCCGTTCAGCTACTTCCGGAATATCTCAAGATGGATATACTGGTGGGGATTTAGTTGGAATTAGAATTGATCAATCTGGTACATTAGTAGGATCATTCTCAAATGGTCGTTCATTTGGTCTGGCACAACTTGGTATGGCAAAATTTACAAATAATGAAGGACTCTCTGTAGAGGGTGGAAATCTCTTTACACAGACCGCCAACTCAGGAGACCCTATCATCGGTACTGCGGCGACTGCAGGACGTGGATTTATTCAATCTTCTGCACTAGAAGGTTCTAATGTGGATCTCTCTAAATCATTAACAAACCTCATTATTATTCAGCGTGGATATGAGGCAAATGGTAAAACAATTACCACTTCAGATGAGATGCTTCAAACTCTTTTAGGTTTGAAACGCTAATTTTTAACTCTATTTTGATATAATTCCTACAATAAAATGTAAGGAATTATATCTATGAGATTCTCCGCTCCTCTTAAATCAAACTCAAAAAAAATTATGTTGCTCGGCTCTGGTGAGCTTGGTAAAGAAGTCATCATTGAAGCACAACGCTTAGGCTTAGAGACTATTGCAGTTGATAAGTATGAAAATGCACCTGCGCATCAAGTTGCCCATCGCAGTCATGTTGTCGATATGCAGAACAAAGAAGCTCTTTTAGAGATTATCTACCGAGAAAAACCTGACTATATTCTCCCTGAAATCGAGGCTATTAGTATTGATGCGCTCTTTGAAGCAGAAGATAGAGGTTATAATGTTATTCCAAATGCAAATGCAGTCAGTAAAACGATGAACAGAAAGAACATTCGTACTTTTGCAGCAGAGACACTTGAGTTAAAAACCGGTCCATACAAATTTGTTACAACAAAAGAGGGCTTGCGTGAGGCAGCGATTGAGCTTGGTTTTCCTTGTGTTATCAAGCCGGTTATGAGTAGTTCTGGTCATGGACAATCTATTGCAAGAAGTGAAGATGACATTGATGCTTCTTGGGAAGAGGCAAAAGAGGCTCGTGGAGATGCAAGTGAGCTTATTGTTGAAGCATTTGTCGATTTTGATTATGAGATTACAATGCTTACAGCCCGTAATGGAAAAGAGACAGTATTTTGTGAGCCTATCGGGCATGAACAGCGTGATGGAGACTATGTATTCTCTTGGCAACCGGCTCAGATGAGTGAGGTAGCGAAAGAGCGTGCTCAAAAGATGGCAAAAGAGATAACAGATGGTCTTGGTGGTCAGGGTCTTTTTGGTGTTGAGCTCTTTATTAAAGGTGATGAGGTATATTTTTCAGAGGTAAGTCCTCGCCCACACGATACAGGAATGGTAACGCTTATCACACAATCTCAGAGTGAGTTTGCCATTCACCTCAGAGCCGTTCTTGGACTTCCTTTAGGGTTTACATTTTATGGTGATGGTGCATCTGCTGCATTTAAAAGTGAAGTGCATAATTATGCACCGGTTGTGGATGTGGATGATGAACTTTTTAGTGATAACTCATTTGTACGTATTTTCTCAAAACCTGAAGCACATAAAGGGCGTCGTTTGGCAGTTGCACTTGTTTTTGATAAAGTAGATGCTGCAGTCGAAAAAGCACGTGAACTTATTACAAAAGTAAAAGATTCCTAAGGTGAAGATCGTCCTTTTAGATGCCATAACTTTTGGTGATACAGACCTTAGCTGTTTTGAGCAGTTTGGAGAGGTTTATAGTTTTGCCTCTACTAATCCCTCTTTAACAGCGGTTCGTATAAAAGATATGGATGTAATTGTTACAAACAAGGTCCTTATAACAAAAGAGCATATGCAAAATGCTCCCTCTTTGAAGCTTATCTGTGTTGCAGCGACGGGAATGAACAATGTCGATCTTGAAGCAGCAGATGAGCTGGGCATAGAGGTCAAAAATGTAGCTGGATATTCAACGGATTCGGTTGTACAGCATACCTTTTCAATGCTCTTTTATCTGATGGGACACTCACGCTATTATGATGAGGTTGTAAAATCAAAAGAGTACTCACGCAGCGGTGTCTTTACAGATGTGAGCCATCCGTTCTTTGAGATAAAAGGCAAAACCTGGGGTATCATCGGCCTTGGTGCCATTGGGCGTGAAGTGGCTCGTGTAGCTCGTGCTTTTGGGGCAAATGTGATCTACTACTCAACAAGTGGGCGTAACTCGAGTGAGGATTACGAGCAGGTTGTATTGCATAAACTTATAGAGAGTAGTGATATTATATCTATTCATGCTCCTCTTAATGCACGAACAGAAAAACTTTTAAATTATGAGAAGTTACAACATCTGAAAGAGGGTGCAGTTGTACTCAACCTTGGTCGTGGTGGTATTATAGATGAGAAAGCAGTAGCTTCTATAATTGATGAGCGTGAGCTCTACTTTGGCTTGGATGTCTTTGAGAAAGAGCCACTGCCACAAGAGAGTCCTCTTTTAGCTGTGAAAAACTCTGAGAGACTCTACTTAACACCACATATTGCATGGACGAGTGTTGAGGCAAGAGAGAAGCTTATAGCTTCTGTTTGTCAAAATATTAAAGAGAGCTTTTAATCTTTGTTGGCAGAGTTAGCACTTTTTGTCTCTGCCTTTTTAGCAGCGACAATTTTGCCATTTTCTTCGGAAGCGGCATTTGTTGTTGCCTTACAAAATGGTATGCCTTTTGCTGATGCAATGGTAGCAGCTTCGAGTGGTAATATTTTAGCTATTATCTTTAACTATGCTCTTGGATATTTTCTTTATGAGAAGACAAAACGGAAGCTTTTTCACTCAAAAATTGGTAAAAAAGCTTTTTTGTTTGGACATAAATATGGCTATATAGCTCTTTTGCTTTCATGGCTTCCCATCATTGGTGATCCTTTGACACTTGTAGCAGGAGTTGCACGTTTAAAGTTTATTTGGTTTATTATAATAGCAGGATCTTTACGAGTAGGTAGATATTGGTTACTTGGTTTTTTATAAGTATTTGAATATGGAAGCAGTTTAGACCAGGTTAAAACCTGGTTTCCAAAGAGCTCATAATCTTCCCCGGAAACCAGGATTCATCCTGGTCCTTGCAGGCATTAAAGCAATTTTGCCCAAGATGAATTCCGGGTTCTAAAATATCACCGGAAACCAGGATTCATCCTGGTCCTTGTGGGCATTAAAGCAATTTTGCTCAAGATAAATTCCGGATTCTGAAATATCACCGGAAACCAGGATTTATCCTGGTCCTTGCGGGCATCAAAGCAATTTAGTCCAAAATAAATTCCGGGTTCTAAAATATCACCGGAAACCAGGATTTATCCTGGTCCTTGCGGGCATTAAAGCAATTTTGCCCAAGATAAATTCCGGATTCTGAAATATCACCGGAAACCAGGATTTATCCTGGTCCCTTTAGGCTTAAAAGTAAATAACTTTCAGATAGAAAAAAAATATTTATAAAAATCCAAAAACGGAGTAGAAACTTTATGAAAACAGACGTACTGATAATCGGTGCAGGTGGCGCAGGACTGACGGCTGCTATTGCTGCAAAAGAGGAAGATGTTGATGTTGTAGTTTTAACTAAAGAGTATCCGACACGCTCTCAAACCTGTATGGCGCAGGGTGGAATTAATGCAGCACTTGGTAATGTTGAAGAAGATAGTGTAGAGGCGCATATTCAAAATACACTCAAATCTGCTCATGGATTGGCAAATGAGGAGTCGGTGCGTTATATGTGTTCAGAAGCTCCCGCAACAGTTGCGTGGCTTGATTCGATTGGGGTCTGTTTTTCACGTACACAAGATGCCAAAGTCGCACAGCGAAAACTAGGTGGTGCCTCTGCTGCGCGTGCTTGTTATGCACAAGACTATACCGGTTTGAAGATTTTACATACGCTTTATGAGAGAGCACTCTCTTTGGGTGTTGAGATGAAAAATGAGAAGATACTCTTAGAGTTGCTTCAAGATGGGAGCGGTCTGGTCTGTGGCGCTTTAATGCTTGATCTTAGAAGTGGACAAAAAGAGAGCTACTTTGCGAAGTCTGTCATTTTGGCAACGGGTGGATATTCACGTATTTATGGGAAAAACTCGACGAACTCTACAAAAGCAACGGGGGATGGTATCGCAGTTGCAAAGAGAGCGGGAGCTAAACTGCTACAGATGGAGTTTGTGCAGTTTCATCCGACTGGATTGAAAAACTCTTCGATTTTAATCAGTGAATCGGCACGTGGTGAGGGTGGCTACATTCTAAACTCTGAAGGTGAGCGTTTTACTAACGAGTTAGCACCTCGTGATGAAGTGAGTCGTGCACTTGACGCTGAGATAAAAAAGGGTGAAGAGATATTTTTAGATATTCGCCATTTGGGAGAGGAGTTCATCAATGAGGGCTTACCTCAGGAGCGAAAACTTGCAAAACTGTATGAAAATGTAGATCCGGTTCATGATCTTATTCCCATCAAACCGGTTGCGCACTATACGATGGGCGGCATAGAGGTTGATAACAACTCACAAACTAACTTAGAAGGTTTGTATGCTTGTGGTGAGTGTTCTAACCATAGAGTGCATGGTGCAAATAGACTTGGAGGCAACTCTCTCTTAGAGATAGTGGTTTTTGGAAAAGAGGCTGGAGTAAATGCAGCTAAGAGAGCTAAATCTATGGAGTCTCACGCAACGGGTTCTGCAAAAGATGACTTTTTAGAGCAGGAGTTTAGCCATGAAGTTGATTTTTATGAGTTGCGTGAGATGATGGGAGATCTGCTCTATAACAAAGTAGGTATTGTTAGATGTGAGCGTGAGTTGCGTGAGGCAGCAGCTTTCATAGAAGAGACAAAGAAAAACCTTCTACGTATGGGTGCAAAAGATAAAGCACAGAGATATAACACCAACCTTGCAGAGTTTTTAGAGTTTAGAAATATGCTCGATGTGGCAGAGGTTGTTGTCTCATCGGCACTCTCACGCAAAGAGAGTGTTGGTGCACATACGATGGTAGAGGAGTAGCAGATGAAGATAAGCATACAAAGAGAGTATGACTTTATAGAGTATGATGTAGATATGCAAGATGCAACACTTCTTGAGATGCTCAATCATATAAAAGAGGAGATGGATAGCTCGCTTGCTTATAGCAGTGGTTGTCGCAGTAGTGTTTGTGGCTCTTGTGCGCTGCGTGTAAATGATAAAGAGGTTCTGGCTTGCTCTTACAAGGTACAAGAGGGTGATAAAATCGAACCATTGAAAAATATGCCTGTAATTCGTGATCTGGTTGTGAGTATGGACAAGGCACTCCAGACAAATGCACGTGCAAAAGCGTGGATGAGTGCCTATAACAGTGAAGCCAAGCTAACGCATGAAGATGAGAAGATAAATGCGATTCAGAGTGACTGTATTTTGTGTGGTTCGTGTTATTCGGCTTGTCCCGTCTTTAGCGTAAATGAGGAGTTTTTAGGACCATTTGCACTTACACGTGTTTGGAAAGTTGTGAGTGACAAACGTGAGGAACAACCAAAAGAGAAAATCGACACTATTCAGACAAATGGTGTGTGGGATTGTACTTTGTGTAATGAGTGTACTCTTGTCTGTCCGCAAGGCATTTCAAGTAAAGCAGACATCGAAAAACTGCGTGCAAAATCTTCACAATTTGGTTATATGGATCCTAATTTTGGAGCTTTTAGTGGTGGATTGAGTTTTTAGTAATTTAAGAGTAAAAAAATATAACTTGGTTATAATTCCTGCAATTTATGTTGTGATACAATATAAAATAACAAAATAAGGGATATATGTGAAAGTATCAAAAAGTATAATTTTAGGCTCAATCGTTGCAATGTCTGCAGTAGTTTTTTCAGGATGTTCAGCAGCAAATGTTAGTTCAGAAATGAGAAATCCAGCTTCTAACTTCAATATGGAGACAAGTTGTGTTGAGGTAGATATGAGAGATAACTCAGCTATGGCAGAAGTTTTTAAAAAGTATGATGGTTGGAGAGTATTTTATATCTCTGAGTATACTTCTGAACATAAAGTTGGAACATCAGGAAGTGTCTGTTTTGAAAGACCTAAACAGTAGTCAACTTTATTACTGACTTTTAGCAGGGAGTCTCCCTGCTTTTTTCTTTTTCTTTTGTACTCTGATTTTTAATTCTTGAGAGTGATACCGGTGTAATTCCTAAATATGAAGCAATATGATACTGTGGTACCTCATTTATAAGTGCAGCCATTGTTTTTTTAAGATACTCATAACGCTCTTTTGGTGTTTTTGTAAGTAGATTAAAATAGAAAAGGTCCATATCAATATAGGCAAGTTCTGCCATTCTTCTACCTACAAATTCCCATTTTTTATATTTTTCATAGAGTCCATAGAGATTCTCTCTTGAGAAGATGATAACTTCACAATCACTCAGGACCTCAAAAGTACGATTTGATGGTAATTGCGTTGTTAAACTGCTTAAATCAACAACAAAGAGGTTTGCAGTACGAGATTCTAGTGTATTAAAATAGAATTGTCGCGTGAAATCTTTTCCCTGCTCGTTCATAATATAGGAGCGGACTATACCTGAATTTATATACATGACACTTGTCCAAATATCATTTTTAAAGCTGATTGTCTCACCTTTTTTATAATGTTTGATAGTAAGCTGCTTCTCTAGCATTTGCCATTCGTTATCCTCTACGCCTATGTTGTTGTTAATAAAATCTCTAAATGTTAGCATTGTTTGAACCCTTCTAATTTTTTATTATTAACATTTGTTAATGACAAAAATAATTTATTTAATTATACTTCTTCGTTTTTCAAAATAAATTTAAAAAAAGGATGAAGTAGTATGTTTGCTAAAATGTTTTCATTTAAAGGAACACTAAATCGTAAAGAGTATTTGATTTATGGAATTATTGCTCCTATTTTGATAGTTTTCTTGGCTGGTGTAATAGCTGCATTCTTTAAAGATCATAAAGATGTTCAAGCTCTATTGTTAATGATTGCTTTATTGGCTAATATTTACATTAGTATAGCAGCTGTTGTAAAGAGAGCTAGAGAGACAGCTACTAGTGTTGGACTTATTATCTTTTTATGGATAGTACTTACGCCTATTATAGTTCTTTACCTTTTGTTTGCTCCTGCAAAGAGAGGTGAGAATGAGAAGATGTCTGCCTGGAGTATTGTTCTATCTATCATTATTAGTATTGTAATTGTTTTAGCACTTCTGTTTGTTATAGCTCTTCCAAAACTTGCTAAGACAAGAGAAGCAGCACTTCAAGCAAAGCAAGAGCAGTTACTAAAAAGTACGCATCAAGAGAGCAATCTAACTAACGAAAATTAGTTCTCTCTATAGGTGGTTTGTAGTGAGGATCTTTCCCCTCTACAGTCCATAGCTCTTTAACAAGCATGCTTACACTTTTTTTCATATCGTTGTCTATAAGTTTAAAATCATCAAATGTTCTTTGCAAGAGTTGGATTTCTTCCTCTTGTTTAAGAGTATTTACCACTTTATTAAGTGAAATATGTTGCCTATGTTTTAGATTGTAAAGATGCCAAAGAGCTAGAAAATCTTCAGAGTAGTTATTTAAAATATTTTCTGCATAGAGTTGAAAGTTTTGATAACCACTCTGCTCAAAAAGTTCAATAACAAGAGTTATTGTCTCTTTTAGATGGACAAATGGAACCATTGAAAAGAGTTGTCTTGCTACGCTTTTTCCTGTATCATGCTCAGCTCCTATAAAAACACGAGCACCTCCATCTGTATCTCCAAAATTATTTGTTTTTAGCCCAATGAGACCTATATCGGTATGACGATGACGTCCACACCCTTTTGCACATCCTGAAAAGCCTATTTTTATACGATTTTTATAGATTGCTTCAAGTGGAAGAAACTCTGCTGCTTCATCCTTAATACTCCATACTGCATAGGGACAGAGGTTTCCGGCGCAGGCAACAATAGTAGAACTAAGGGCAGGAGAGCTAAAAGGAATCTCTTTGTTTTTTAAACCTAGTATATAGATATTTTGATCTATTCCTATGCGGATTTGAGCGCTCTCTTTTTGTGCAAACTCTGCAATCTGAACCATCTCTTCTGCATTAAGTTTTCCAAAGTTACTTTGATAACAATAAGCATAGCTTCCATCATTTAGCTTCTCAAACTCTTTAAAGTCTATATGTTGCAGTTGCAATGCTCCTGCTTCTTGAAATTTTTTCCCATAAACATCTTCTATAAGTGAAAGAAGTTTATCAAGACCAATCTCCTCTATCATATAAAAGAGACGCGTTTTAGAACGTGAAAAACGAGAACCATGTTTGTAAAATGTCTCGACGAAGGCTTTGAAAAAGTCTACTACTTCTTCTTCACATAAGAAGATATTTGCATCTTTTGAGATTTCTGTATTTTTTCCACCCATATAGACATTAAAACCATATTTCCCATCTTTTTTTGCAAGTGCAAAGTAGAGGTCATTTGCAAAAAAGGAGTTTACATTTGCAGAATTTCCAGAGATTCCAACACTAACACGACGAGGTAACATACCAACATATTTTGGATTTTTTATGATGTAGTTATTCATTGCTTTTATAAGAGGATATGTCTGAATGTGGGCATATCTCCCTTTTCCATCATATACATCAGTAACTATATTTCTGATATTATCACCAAAACTTTGCCAAGTTGTTAGCCCATAGTCGTTAAGTTCATGCCAAATTTTGGCAATATCATCTACATAGACATCATGAATCTGTAGTCCAGCACGTGCAGTTATAACAAGTGTTAAATCATATTTTTTAAGTAAGTTTGCTATAAATGTGAAATCTTGACTACTGAAATGCCCACCATCTCCATTTCTAAGGCGAATAGTGAACTCATCTTCTAAAAAGTCAGTATTAAAGATACCAAAATCTTGTAGATAGTATCTATCACCTTCTCCTAAAGATTCAAAATCAATAGTTTCAAACTCATTTATATAGTAATCATAAGGTTTTAAACGTGCTTTATACTGTTCACGCTTGTTTAACTTTTTTTCTAACTCTTCAGCCATCTAATACTCCAATATTTATGAAGAAATAGTAACAAATTAAGCTGATAGTTAGTTGATAGAGTAGAACTATATTAATCACTAACAAACTGTGTTATAATTAAAATAAAAAAAGGTTAGTTATGGCAAAAGAACATTCGTTTGATATAAGTGCAAAGATAGATATGCAACTCTTTAAAAATGCAATCAATCTTGTTGAGAGAGAAGTCTCTAATCGTTATGATTTTAAGGGAACGACCTATGAGGTAAATTATAAAGAGAAAGAGAATGTTTTAGTTTTAGTAGCATCGTCTGATAACAAACTTGATGCACTTAAAGATATTGTCATAACAAAACTTTTAAAACAGGGATTGTCTTCTAAAGTGTTAGATGAGCTGCGTGTGGAAGATGCAAGTGGGGGTACACGTAAGGCAACTTTTAAAATTGTAGATTATATTGAGTCCAAAGAGGCAAAAAAGATAACAGCAGATATTAAAAAGATGAAATTAAAGGTAAATGCACAAATTGAGGGTGATCATATTCGTGTTAAAGGTGCGAAACTTGATGATCTGCAAAAAGTTATGAAGATGGTTCGTGAGGGTGAGTGGGAAGCACCAATTGTTTTTGAAAATATGAGATAAAAGGGTAGCAATATGAAAAAGATGAGTGTAGCAGAGGCAGCTGAGTTTTTTGGAGTATCTAAAGAGGCTGTGCATAATCGTATAAGACGAGGCTCACTTAAGAGTCTTGTAGAAGATGGTGTAAAGATGGTTCTTGTTGATGAGACAACAAACAGTAAAAAACCGGTAGTGAAAAGAACACTTAAGAGTGCTTCTAATGATGAGCGTTACTACAAACTGCTTGAAGCTCAAAATGCAAAACTTCAAGAACGAGTAGAGACTCTTGAAATAGAGACAAGAACGCTGCGTGACCAAAAAGAGCAGATGCTTATTGAGGAGCGTCAGAAGATAGAGAAGATATATAACGAAAAAGATGAACAACTTAAAAATATACTGCAGACACTCTCATCAAAATTTATGCTTGGTGCACCTTTGGAAGAAGAGGAAGATACGCTCGAAGCAGAAACAATAGAGATAGAAGAAGAGATAGAGAATAATGTGGTTTCTCTTAAAAAATATCTAAAAAACTTTGATTACTCAAAGAAAAAAATAGAAAAAATAAAAAAAAGATTTAAAAAGAGAGCAAAAAATGATGAACGAATTATTGTTGTTGGAGATAAATACTATCTTGATACAGCAAAATATAAATATAGTGATTTAGTAAAGTAGAGCGATGAATATTATTATAGCCGGTGCCGGTAAAGTTGGATTTAATTTAGCAAAAACATTATGTATAGGGCATAATGTCACTATTATAGATAAAAATTCGGAAGCATTGGATAGAATTCAAGAGAGTTTAGATATTATGCCTCTGCGAGGAGATGTTGAAGATTCAAATACCTATAAGAACTTTACAGATAAAGATGTTGACCTCTTTATTGCTGTAACAAATATAGACAATGTTAATCTTATATCAGTTTTGATGGCAGAAGCTGTTTTGAATATTGATAGAAAATTTGTTCGACTCCAAAAGCATTTTTTTCATGATAGTGCTATACAAGAGAAACTCAACATAGATAAATTGATATTTCCTATTCAGCTTACTTCTAAGGCAATTACTTCTCTGTTAGAATATCCAAAAGCGAATAATGTGAAATTCTTTAAATATACAGATTATAAGCTTATATCTGTAATGGTATCTAGTGATTTTTCACCAAAATATTTAGATGTGAAAAACTTTAGAATTGTTGGAGTAGAACGAGAGAAGCAGTTTTTTATTCCAACAGATGATAATGTAGAGATATTACCAAACGATTTGGTCTATTTTTTTGGTCATGAGAGTGAGATACTTCACGAGTGTCAAAAGTTAGAGTTTCAAACAAATAGAGAGATTTCAAGGTGTGTTGTATTTGGTGGAGAAGAACTTGGTGTAGCTATTGCAAAAGGTTTACTTGATGCAAACCGTACTGTTAAACTTGTTGAAGATAATTTACAATTATGTGAAGTTGCTGATGAAGCTTTAGAAGGCAAGGCTGATATTATTAATTCTAAGTATCGTTCGCATGATGTTTTTGAAGATGAAGAGCTGGATAGTGCAGATATTTTTATAGCAGCAACAAACAATGATGAGTTTAATATTATTAAATGTTTAGAGGCAAAAGAGAGTGGTATAAAAAAAGTAGTAGCTATAAATAATGAGATGGAGTACTATAATCTGATGCACTCTCTTGGTATTGTTGTTGTACGTGGTCCAAAAATCAGTGCATACAATACAATAATGGAAGAGATAAGCTCTACGGGTGTTGTTATTCAAAAGAGTTATTGTGGAGCAAAAGCCACAGTTTTTATGCGAAAAGTCTTTAGAAGTTCAGGTCTTGTAAAGAAAAAAGTAAAATCTCTTTCTGTTAAAAAATCGAGACTTTTTTATATGCGAAATGAGGAGATGTTTCCTTTCAATGAGAAGATAGTCTTAGAAGAGAATGATTTAATTATTGCTTTTAGTGAACTTAAAGAGAGTGCAAAAGTGAAACAGTGGATTTATGAATTATAAAAATATTGTAAAGATACTCTCCATTATTGGTGTGACTGTATCTATTATTTTTTTATTGGATGTGATAGTTGGTATGATTTATCATGAAGCTTATATGCGTTTTTTGCTCTATGATGGGGGTTTTTTGCTTATAAATCTTTTGATTTGGTTTAGTTTGAAAAATCACGAGCTTAATCTAAAGGTAAAAGATAGCATTTTAGTTGTAAACCTTTTATGGTTACTTCTTGGGGTGGCAGGAGCTATGCCGCTCTTTATATATACTGATGTCTCTTTTGCTTCTGCTTTTTTTGAGGCGATCAGTGGATTTACAACAACCGGAGCTACT
>Ga0256843_1000699_pt1 | contig 28150 bp, 24 predicted proteins | sample AlvinellametaG_FD_191572 | JGI IMG/M metagenome (GOLD analysis project Ga0256843, IMG submission 191572) | Pompeii worm associated microbial communities from hydrothermal vent at the East Pacific Rise, Pacific Ocean - Alvinella | ecosystem: Host-associated > Annelida > Integument > Unclassified ... | reverse complement strand
AATCATTACAAACTTAACTTTAAATTAGGGCTTGTTGAAAAACGCTTAAATGTTGAATTTCAATATAATACAATCGGGTGTTCGATAAGAAATGCATAATTTTTCACATAAAAGCTAAAAATTCCTTACACTTGTAAAACGCATAAATTTAATATTTCTGCTGCTCGGAAGCACAACATCTTTTCAACTTGTTCATTTTGAAGTATCTATATACATCTGCAATTCACAAATTAAAAATCTATTGCACTTCCGAGCTTTTCAGCAAGCCCTAAATTAATTTTTTCTGCAAAAACATCAAAACCCGTGCCCCGGCAGGCGCCTTATAAAACCGTTCATTGCTAAAAACTTTTAGAGACCGTTAAACTTTTACTAACTTGCATTGTCTTATATCAAATTGGTTTTTATTTTAGTCCAAAATATTTTGTTTTGAAGCTTTGAGATTGCTTAATCAAATAACAAACACAGTAGTAACCGTAGCTACAAGCAAGTATTTTCGATCCCGAATAAACGAGACTGATATGCCGGACTGAAATAAATATTATTTTGGTATTACTTTTAACAAAAAATAAACGATTGGCCGTAGAACCTGATTTTAATGTTTTTAAAAAACTGTCCAAAGAAGCACAAATCAATTGGATGGTACAACATCTGAACCAAGATTTGTATTGGGTCATTAGACCTATTGTCAAATCGCATGCAGATACTGATGATGTTCTACAAAATGTATGGCTTAAAGTTTATAAAAATTTAGACCGGTTTCAATACCGCTCCAAATTATTTTCATGGTTATACCGTATTGCCGTCAATGAAGCTTTTAACCACGTAAAAAAAATGACCAAACATAAAAACGCCGAAGTTGAAAATTATATGTTACAAAATCTTAAAGATGACAACTACTATACCGGTGACGACATAAGTTTATTATTAGAAAACGCCATACTGCAATTGCCGCCTAAACAACAAGAAGTGTTTCGACTCAAATATTTTAGCGAAATGACTTTTGAAGAAATGTCGGAACTTTTAGGAACCAGTACCGGTGCACTAAAAAGCAGTTATCATATAGCGGTAAAAAAAATTAAAACATCATTAAAACAATTTTAAACCATTGTCCAAAAACTTTGTCTTACTAACACATGAACAGAAAAAATGACATAGAAAAACAACTCAGCCAACTTAAAGCACATTATAAAGTCCCGAAAGATTATTTTAATAATTTTAAAACACCTGAGTTTAAGTCCCGTTCGGACAAAAAACATTTCAAGCTAAAAAAATCTTGGATGATCGCTGCCGGTTTTTTGTTGTTGATCGCTTTGGGATTAGAATTTATACCTAAACAAAACTCTAATAATCAATCGATAACAAATACGGATACACGCCGGCAAATAAGTCAAACAAACGATTTGTTCAACGATTTATCCGATGATGATATCATCAATTATTTATCGGACGAAGACCCCGATTTGGAATTTGAATTATAAACCCTAAAAAAATATAGTATGAAAAAAACATTGTTATTAGTAATGGCCATGGTAATACTTGGCACACCGGTAATGGCGCAAAAAGGCCAACCGGTTGGAGATCAAAAAGCGCGAATTTTTAAAAGAAAATTGGCTTTTTTAAAAGAAAATTTAATCCTTAACAAAACCGAAAGCCAAGCTTTTGAAACGGCTTATAAAGATTATGTAAAACAAAAAACATCATTGAGAAAACAATACCGCGAAGCGGTAGGCCGTAAACTTAGAACAGGCCAATTGTCTCAGCTGTCAGAGCAAGAAAAAAAGGAAATTATAAATCAAAAATTGACACTTGACAAGCAGCGTTATGAGTTAGACCGTCAATTTACCCTAAAACTCACTAAAATATTACCTCCCGGTAAAGTGATTCGGTATTTTAAACTCGAACGTGATTTTAACCGTAAAATGATGGAACGTCTCAAAGAAAGAAAACGCCGCAGACCGGGAAAAAGAAAACCTTTTATTAAAAAACAATAAACCTTTACAAGCCTGTCTCAAAAGAGAAAATTGTCTGTCATTTCGAACGCATGTAAGAAATATTTCATCTGATAATCAAAAACTTAACATTTTTTCTAAAAAAAATATTTTAAATAACTCTTTTGAGACAGGCTTTTATTCCACTTCTTTAAAATGTTCAATGGTATGATTTATCCCGATTTTTTTATCCTCGGAAAAGCCTTCATAAATTAAATAAATACCTGCAATAAGCAATACAACTCCTATCAATCGTCTGATTTTTATAACTCTTGCAGGCGTCATTTTCGACTTAAATTGCTTGGCCAAAATAATCTTAACCAAGTCCATCAAAAAATACCCCAACAAAATACCGCCGAAAAATACAAAAATGCGGTAAGTATCCAATTCCAATTTGGGTGAAAAAATCACAATCATAGCCAACCAAAAAGCCAAGACGCCTATATTGATAAAGTTTAATAAAAAACCTTTGACAAACAATCCCAAGTAATTGTTTTTAGGAATTTCAATTTCGGTTTCATTTTCAAGACTTTCGGCCTTGGGCTTCCTAATAATGGTAATCATACCGTAAACCATCATAATCATACCGCCCAAACCGTATAAAGCCGGATGATGTGTCAATTGTGCCAACAATTTGTAGCTTCCCAAAAAAGCGATACTGATAAACACAAAATCGGCAAAAATAACCCCCAAATCCAATACTATTGCCGCCCGGGCACCTTTAGTGGCACTGGTTTCCAACAACACAAAAAACACCGGGCCTATCAAAAAACTCAATGAAATACCTAAAGGAATGGCTTTTAACAAATCTTGAAAATAAATCATCATAAAAATTAGATTTATAAGCAACAAATATAAAAAATAAGGCTTAAAAGAGAGACAAAAAGACATAAAAAAAGCATCTCAAAAAATGAGACGCTTTTAAGTGCGGGTGAAGGGACTCGAACCCCCACGCTGTGAAGCACCAGATCCTAAGTCTGGCGTGTCTACCAATTTCACCACACCCGCTTTTGCGATTGCAAATATATTAAGTTTTTTTTAAAATTCAAGTCTTTTAAAAAATTAAATATCTTTTATCCAAGTGCGACGGCGTTTGTGTTGCACATGCTCATAATTTTTCCAATTGGCAATCACATTATGATTGTCTTCAAACACACCGGTAGTTTCTATATCCTCTACACCATTGGCCTGCATGGCCTTATGCAGGGCATCGAACAACATAACGGCTACACCCTTTGAATCATATTCGGGAACAACGCCGGTAAGCAGAGTATCAATACATTTGGGATGTTTAAAACTTTGCATGATATGATACCACCCGAAGGGGAACAGTTTACCATTGGCTTTTTTCATCCCCTCGGACAGGGACGGAATGGCTATCAAAAAACCGACTATTTTATCTTTATCCTTGACAAAAAAAGTGTATTTGGGATCTAATACATTAAAATATTTTTGTTTGTAATAGTTTTTGAGTTCGTCGTCCAACTCTATGACATAAGGCAAATGTGCAAATGCCTGATTCAAAATATCAAAAGCAACCTCGGCATACGACTGTAATTCCTTTTTATTTTTGGGAGAAAACACTTCGTAACCAAAACGGCGCTTGAGCAATTTGGCTCCCCTGTCGCCTTTTTTGACCGGTTCTTCTGTCAGTTTTAAATGAAACTCTACCCAATCGTTTTCTTTTACAAAACCATATTTTTTCATTAAGGTTTTATAATACGGCAAATGATATACCGATGCAATGGACGGCAATTCTTCAAAACCTTCAATCAACATGCCTTGAGTATCAAGATTGGTAAATCCCAAAGGGCCGTGCACTTTTTCCATACCCTTTTGTTTAAGCCAATCAATGGCTGTGTCCATCAATAATTGAAAACCTTTTTGATCATTATAAGTTTCCAAACCAACTATACGACCATATTTTTGGCCGGTTTTTTCATTGTATTTATGATTAACCGCTGCAGCAATACGTCCTACCGGACGTCCTTTCCAATAAACCACCCATTTTTTTAAATCGACAAATTTAAGAGCCGGATGCTTGCGCCACATTTTCTTTTCATCCGATTTAATAGGCGGAATCCAATATTGATTGTCTTTATACAAAAGGTAAGGAAAATTTATAAAATCTTTAAATACCTTGGCATCATCAGCAGATTTAATCTCGTATTTTTCTTGCATAAGCTTGCATTTGTTTGATTCTGTAAAAGTATAAAAATATTTTGTGACTATAAATGATATTTTTTTGTAGCTTTACCTACTAAATAACCGGTTTTATTTAATTGTCATTTCTTATGAAAAAGTTACTTATTATATCTCTTACGCTATTTAGTTTAAATAACTTTGCCCAATTTGTCGAAAAACCTTTTAAACACCTTGTTGACCGTGAACGCGCGGCCGCTCTCAAACGCTTATTAAAACAACCTTTGGCCAACACCGGCAACTACGATGTCAAATTTCACCGGCTGTATCTTATTCCCGATTTAAACAGTCGCCAGTTACACGGCACCGTCGATACTTATTTTGAAGCGGTTCAAAATCTCAATCAAATGGAATTTGATTTTTCAGACCAAATGACCGTCAATAGTGTGCTATGGCACAATCAAAATTTATCTTTTTCTCAAACATCTAACAGGTTGATTATCAACTTTCCGCAAAACATAAACGCCGGCGTATTAGACTCTGTTAAAATATCTTATCAAGGCTTGGTGCCCAACACCGGTTTAGATTCTTATATGGTAACCTCCCACGGCAATAACGTTCCGGTAGTTTGGACGCTCTCCGAGCCTTATGGTGCCAAAGACTGGTGGCCCTGCAAACAAGATCTCACCGACAAAGCCGATTCGGTGGAAATTAATTTACAATATCCCAAATACGATACCGGCAATAACGAAATGTATGCCGTTTCTAACGGACTGATGTCAAGCGAACAAACTTTTACCGACTCCAACACTCAAACAGAATACAAAATAACCACTTGGAAACACCGTTACCCCATTACCGCCTATTTGGTGGCATTTGCCATAACCAATTACACCAAATTTTCTGAAACGGCGGGTATCTCCCAATCATTCCCGATTGATAACTATGTTTACCCCGAAAACTTAAACAACGCCCAAGCGCAAGCCGTTCATTTTTTACCGGTGATGAATTATTTTGAAAACACCTTTGGCCCCTATCCGTTTAACCAAGAAAAATACGGACAAATACAATTTGGCTGGGGTGGTGGCATGGAACATCAAACCGCTACATTTGTAGTCAATTACAACCGCCCTTTAATTGCCCACGAACTGGCACACCAGTGGTTTGGTGATGCCGTTACCTGCGGCTCGTGGCATGATATCTGGCTCAACGAAGGTTTTGCCACATACAGCGAAGCCCTCACTCAAGAAGCTTTGGACGGACAAACTGCTTTTGATGACTGGAAACAATATACCAATAGCAATATCACTTATTTTCCCGCCGGATCGGTTTATGTTCAAGACACAACAGATGTTTGGCGGATTTTTGATTGGCGTTTATCTTACCAAAAAGGTGCCATGGTGCTCAATATGCTTCGTTTAAAACTTGGTGACAATCACTTTTTTCAAGGTATTAGAAACTACTTTAACCATAAAAAGTTCCAATTTGCCAAAACACCCGATTTTAAAAATGAAATGGCGACGGAAAGCGGCCTAAACCTGGACGAATTTTTTAACGACTGGATTTACGGACAAGGTTACCCAACTTATACCATCACCGTTACCCGGACCGGCACCGGGCAATACGACATTTTAATACAGCAGAACACCTCCCACCCGTCTGTCGATTTCTTTGAAATGCCTCTGCCTTTTAAATTTACCGGCGGCAATGGACAAGTTTTTGAAACTACTTTAGACAACACCGTTAACAATCAACATTTTACGGTCAACACCGGTTTTGAAGTTACCAACGTTACTTTTGACGAACATTATGATATTGTAAAAGGCCCGACCACCTTGGAAACCATTTTAAATGTTGTGGCTCATGATGATGTCGACACTTTTAATATGTATCCTAATCCTGCCAAAACCTTTTTGCATATAAAAAATACCGGCCATGCTCCTGTGCAATCCGTGGCAATATTTAGCCCAGACGGTCAATTAATCTTTAAAAGAAAAAGCGGTTTTGACCATATTGACATCAATAACCTTAGCAAAGGTATTTACTTGCTACAAATACAAACCGACACAAATACTTTTACTAAAAAACTGATCAAAGAATAAAGTTTTTATCAGTAGAAACAATACAATGGCTTACCAAAGCATAGATGATATAAAACGACGTATGGAACGGTATTGTGCCTATCAAGAACGTTCGCACTATCAGGTGGAACAAAAACTCTACGAACTGGGCATGATACCCGAAGCCGTCGATGCTATTGTTTTACATTTATTACAAGAAAATTTTTTAAATGAAGAACGTTTTGCCCGGTCCTATGTGCGCGGAAAATTTTATTATAAAGACTGGGGCAAACAAAAAATCATTAAAGGCCTAAAACAACACAGAATACACACCAATTTAATAACCAAAGCTTTACAAGAAATAGACCCCGGCGATTACCGGCAAACCATAGAAAAATTGATTGCCAAAAAGAAACATACCATCCAACACCCCGGCACTTACGCCGGCAAACAAAAAATAGCCCGTTATTTGATGCAAAAAGGCTATGCTTTTTCAGATTTTAAAGATCAATTATTTGACACCTAATACCCAAATGATATAAAATTTTCAAAAAATCTATTTTCATCAGTGTATAAAAACTTTTTATGATTTTTTCAAACCAACCATTAGGTTTATTTTTATATATTGTGACCAAAAGAAAAAGATGTTTCAAAACATACTTGAAGAGATTTACCAAGAAGTTAAACCTTTAATACTAAACGGCCAACAAGCCGATTACATACCGGAGTTAGCCAAAACCGACCCTCTTAAATTTGCCATTAGTCTTACAAGCACTGACGGCAAGCATTATGACGTTGGTCATACCGATGAAAAATTCAGCTTACAGAGTGTAGCCAAAGTTTTTGCTTTTACATTGGCTTATAAAATAAAGGGCGACGCCGTTTTTAAGCATGTTGGTGTCGAGCCTTCCGGCGACCCCTTTAACTCTTTAATCCAATTGGAACAAGAAGACGGTTTTCCTCGAAATCCGTTGATAAATGCCGGCGCACTGGCGGTTTGTGATATTTTAATTTCCGAATTGAAAAACCCCGAAAAAGAACTCTTACAGTTTATTCAAAAATTGGCCGGTCATCCGGATATAAATTACAATCATAAAGTTTACGAATCCGAAAAAGCCACAGGCTACAAAAACAGAGCTTTGATTCATCTAATGAAATCTTTTGACCGGATACAAAATGACACCGGTCCGGTATTGGATTTATACTTTAAACTTTGCTCGGTTGAGATGACTACCCGTGAGCTATCACAAACCTTTTTGCTCTATGCCAATCATGGTCAACTGCCTTTAAGCGGCGAACAGATTTTGACCAAAAGCCAAACCAAACGCACCAATGCCATTATGCAAACCTGTGGTTTTTACGACGAAGCCGGCGAATTTAGCTTCCGCGTCGGATTGCCCGGCAAGAGTGGTGTCGGCGGTGGTATTGCCGCCCTGCATCCGGGACGGTATGCCGTAGCCGTTTGGAGTCCGCCTCTCAACAGCAAAGGCAATTCGGTCAAAGGCATGAAAGCCTTAGAACTACTGACCACCAAACTCGGCTGGAGTATTTTTTAAGTTTGTTAATAAGTATTTTTCAAAGCAACGTTTTTATTAATTAACTTTGTCATACTTGCGTGTGCGCAACCACCTTGTTAATAACCTTTTATTTATCAACCTCTTATGTATTTAATTTTTGACACCGAAACCACCGGATTGCCCAAAAATTTTAAGGCGCCGGTCAGCGACTCTGACAATTGGCCCCGCGTGATTCAAATCGCTTGGCAACTGCATGACGACATGGGCCGTCTCATAGAACAACAAGACTATTTAATCAAACCCGAAGGTTTTAATATTCCGTTTGAATCACAACAAATACACGGCATATCTACCGAACTGGCCATGGCAGAAGGTCATGACTTAACCGAAGTCTTGCAAAAATTTAATACCGCCTTAGGCAAAGCAAAGTTTGTCGTAGGCCATAATGTCAATTTTGACCAAAAGGTTACCGGAGCCGAGTTTTACCGTAAAAATATCGACACGGACATATTGGATAAAAAAGTGCTGGACACCATGACCGAAAAAACCGCACTTTTGTGTCAATTGCCCGGCGGACGTAACGGCCGTTTTAAACTGCCCAAATTAGGCGAACTGTATCAACATCTTTTTAACGAAAATTTTGTCGAAGCTCATAATGCCACTGCCGATGTTGAAGCGACAGCCCGCGTGTTTTTCGAACTACTCAGAACCGGACATTTTACAACCGAGGAGTTGGAAACCACCCCGGATTATTTAGAAAAATTTAAACAACAAAATCCTGATAAAATAACCTTAATAGGTTTAAAACACGTCAGTTTTAAGAAAAAAAGCGCCGAATACCAAAAAAAAACCTCGGAAACACTGTCAAAAACCAAAGAAACCAAAACAGTTTCCTTAGAAGATGTCGCTTTTGCTCATTTACATAACCACACCCAATATTCTGTGTTGCAATCCACAACAAAAATTAATGATTTGGTGCAAAAAGCCGCCGAATATCACATGCCGGCAGTCGCCATTACCGACATTAATAATATGATGGGCGTGTTTCATTTTGTTTCGGCCTTGGAAAAATACAACAAGGACAAAGACGCCCGTGAACAAATCAAACCCCTGGTGGGTGTCGAGCTCAATGTGGTTGATGACCACACCAAAAAGGATGTTAAAAACAACGGTTATGCCACTGTTTTTATAGCCAAGAACAAACAAGGTTATCAAAACCTCATCAAACTCACCTCTACCGCTCACACACAAGGTTTTTATTACGTGCCCCGGATTGGCCGCGATTGGGTGGAACAATATAAAGACAACTTGATAGTGCTTAGTGGCGCCCTCAACGGCGAAATTGCCCAAAAAATTCTCAGTTTGGGAGACAAGCAAGCGGAAGAAAGTCTTATTTGGTGGAAAAACACCTTTGGAGATGATTATTACTTGGAACTCAACCGGCATGGTTTGGAAGAAGAAGAACATGTTAATCGTATATTATTGGAGTTTGCAAACAAACACAACATTAAAGTGGTGGCTGCCAATAATACTTTTTATATAGATCAATCTGATGCAGATGCTCAAGATGTATTACTCTGTATTCGTGACGGTGAGAAGAAATCGACTCCCATCGGCCGTGGACGCGGATTCAGATACGGATTGCCTAATAACGAATTTTATTTTAAGTCACCGGATCAAATGAAAGAATTGTTTCATGACATACCGGAGGCTATTATCAATATTCAAGAAATTATAGATAAGGTTGAACCTTTCGAGTTAAAGAGAAAAGTGCTTTTGCCCAAATTTGATATTCCGGACGAATTTAAACACCCTGAAGATGAAATAGACGGCGGCAAACGGGGAGAAAATGCCTATTTACGACATCTGACGTATGAAGGCGCCAAAAAAAGATGGCCCGAATTGACACCGGAAATAGAAGAACGTTTGGAGTTTGAACTGGATACCATTGAAAAAACCGGCTACCCGGGCTATTTTTTAATTGTTCAAGACATCATTAAACAAGCCAAAAAAATGGGGGTGATGTGCGGCCCCGGTCGTGGTTCTGCCGCCGGATCGGCCGTGGCTTATGTTTTGGGTATTACCAATGTGGATCCGATTAAATATCAATTGCTTTTTGAGCGTTTTTTAAATCCTGAACGGGTATCACTGCCCGATATTGACATGGATTTTGACGATGAGGGCCGTGAAAAAGTCATCGAATATGTCATCAATAAATACGGTCGCGAGCGTGTGGCACAAATCATAACTTACGGCACTATGGCTGCCAAATCATCGATTAAAGATGCTGCTCGGGTTACGGAGTTTCCACTTTCCGAAACAGAAAAGTTGGCCAAAAAAGCACACGTTTCTCTTGATTTGATTTTGCGTAGAGACGAAGAAAAAATAAAAAGCAAAGCCAAAAGACCCGAAATTATAACCGAAGCATTGCAACTGGCAGATATTGCCCGAGGCACCGACCAAGCGGCACAAACCATAAAAACAGCAGGCAAACTGGAGGGATCTTTAAGAAATTTGGGATTACACGCTTGCGGATTTATTATTGCACCTACCGAACTCGACAATGTGGTGCCGGTGACTACCGCCAAAGGCTCCGATATGTATGTAACCCAATTTGACAACTCCGTTGTCGAATCTGCCGGCTTACTTAAAATGGATTTTTTAGGCATCAAAACTCTGACCATTATTCGCGATGCACTACAAATGATAAAAGAACGGCGTAATATAGAAATAGACATAGACAACCTGCCCTTGGACGATGAAAACACCTATCGTTTATTCCAACGCGGTCAAACAGCTACCGTTTTTCAATTCGAATCCGAAGGTATGCGTAAACACTTGATAAGCTTACGTCCTACCGAATTTGAAGATTTAATAGCCATGGTAGCGCTTTACCGCCCGGGACCTATGGAAAAAATTCCCAGCTATATCCGACGAAAATACGGACAAGAACCTGTTACTTATGACTTGCCCGAGATGGAAGAATATCTTAAAAACACCTATGGTATAACCATTTATCAAGAACAAGTGATGTTATTGTCTCAAAAACTGGCCGGATTTACCAAAGGACAAGCAGATACCTTACGAAAAGCCATGGGAAAGAAAAACCACCAATTGCTGGCCGAAATGTATCCCAAGTTTATAGAAGGCGCTATGGCCAACGGCCATCCCAAAGATATATTGGAAAAAATATGGGAAGACTGGAAAAGTTTTGCCTCATACGCCTTTAACCGCTCACACGCTGTTAGTTATGCTCTGGTTTCATATCAAACCGCTTATCTCAAAGCCAATTACCCATCGGAATATATGGCTGCCGTTTTGTCTCACAACCTAAAGGATTCTAAAAAATTGTCCTTTTTGATGGAAGAAACGCGCAAAATGGGCATTAAAGTGCTACCGCCGGATATCAATGAATCAAATTATTTATATACCGTTAACAAAGAAGGCAATATCCGTTATGGTCTTGGCGGTGCAGCCGGAGTCGGCAAAGCGGCTGTAGATGCCATTATTGAAGAACGTAAAAACAATGGAAACTATAAGAGTTTCTTTGACTTTATCAAACGAATCAACTTAAGAGCAGTCAATAAAAGAACTATAGAAACACTTGTTAAGGCAGGAGCTTTTGACTGTTTTGAGGGCACACATCGCGCCCAATATTTTCAGGAAACCGGAGGCACAACTTTTATTGAAAAAGCCATCAAATTCGGCCATAATTACAAAAAAAACGAAGCCTCATTGCAAACCTCTTTATTTGGCAATTCGGAGGAAGTGCAAATACCGGAGCCGGACATTCCCGATTGTGAACCGTGGAGTAAACTGCAAAAACTGGAAAAAGAAAAAGAAGTCACAGGCATTTACTTATCGGGACATCCTTTGGACACCCTGAAAATGGCACATAAATATTATGCAACTAAAAGCATTTCCTTTGTAAATAATATGATAGATACTTTATCGGGAAATAAAGATAATGACCGCGCAAAGGAAGGAGATGAGTTAATGGAAAATGAACAGGAAAAAATTGAAAAACAGTTGGAATACCAAAAATATGAACAACTTTTAGGTAAAGAAATTATTATCGGAGGAATGGTAACCGAATACAACCATAAAAAAGATAAAAAAGGGAATCCAACCGGTGATATTACCATTGAAGACTATACAGATAGTATCAAATTATACCTTTGGAGTGAAAATTATTTAAAATTCTCACGTTTTTTTTCACCCAATATATTCCTGTTGGTTACACTTAAATTGACACGAAATTATTATGATCCGAATAAACTAAAAATAAATGTCATAAGCATGAGTTTACTCAATGAAGTTTTTGATAAACAACCAAGAAATTTAACATTAACGTTATTTACCGACACATTGAATATAAAAAAAATAGATCTCTTGCACCAAAACATAACGAAATACAAAGGCACCAACAAATTAAACTTAAATTTGATAGACCGTAAAGAACCGGAACTCAGCACACCCGTCAAAACCAAAACCGGCATTAAGGTTTCTCCCGAATTATTGGAATGGTTAGAAAAAATGAAACTACGCTTTAAACTTGAATAATAATGGAAAAAGAATTTTTAGCTTTAGTTCTATTTAAAATTCAAAGTGAAAAAACCGTATTATATGAAGAGGATTTTATACAGATAAAAGCCAAAAATATAAAAAAAGCCAAACTTATGGCTGAAAAATATGGCCAACAACAAGAAGTTTCTTTTAATAATTTGAACAACCAAAATGTCAGGCAATTTTTTTTAAAAGTAATAGATGTAAATGAAGTATTATATGAACAGTTTGAATCAAACATCCGCTTGCTGTATTCACGGCATTTTAAAGATTTGAAAGCCTATAAAAACATAGAGAAATTGTTAGACCCCTCAAAAGAATTATAAAACATTGAAAGAAAAAGAGCCGTTATTAACCGAAGGATCCATTTTCAAAGCTCTGGTCAAACTGTCCATTCCATTGATTTTGACCAATATTCTGCAAACCGCTTATAACCTTACGGATACTTTTTGGGTGGGCCGTTTGGGAAGCATATCTGTAGCCGCGGTTTCGCTGGCTTTTCCCATCATATTTATTATCATTTCGCTGGGATCGGGTATGGCTATTGCCGGTTCCATATTGGTTGCCAAACGCAAAGGTGCCAAAGATCAAAAAGCCGTTGCACATATCGCCTCGCAAACCTTTTTTAGTGTGTTTTTTATCTCTTTGATTTTAGCTTTAACCGGCTATTATACCAGCCCGTATTTGGTATCTGTAATGAAAACCGAACCGGCGGTTTATCAAGAAGCGGTATCTTATTTAAAAATAACTTTTTTAGGGTTGCCGGCTTCTTTTATTTATTTAAGCTTTCAATCTTTGATGCGAAGCATCAGCAAAGTAAAATTGCCGTTTTATATCGTATTATCAACGGTTTTGCTCAACCTTGTTTTAGATCCGCTCTTTATTTTCGGCTGGAATGCCGTTATACCGGCCAACGGTGTCAAAGGCGCTGCCATAGCTACTGTCGGAACGCAAATTTTATCGGCCATCATTGCTTTGTATTATTTGCTCAAAGGCAAGCAAGGCATTCATATCAACCTGGGTGATTATAGTCCCGATTTTAAAATGATTAAAGAATTATTCCGATTGGGATTGCCGGTCTCCATAGAACAAGTAAGCCGGGCATTAGGTATTTTTATGATGGTTTTTTTAGTCACACACTTCGGCACGTTGGTATTGGCAAGCTATGGCATAGGTTCACGTATTTTAAGTTTTGTAATTATACCGGCTTTTGGGTTGGGAATGGCCACCTCCACTTTGGTAGGACAAAATTTGGGAGCCAAAGCCTATGACCGTGTTAAAAAAACCTTACAATTGAGTCTAAGCATTGCCTTTGGCAGCTTAAGCGTGCTGGGGTTTTTATTATATATTTTTGCCACTGATGTTGCTGCATTTTTTATCCCCGAAGATATTGCTACCATTGAAGAAAGTGCCATTTTTATAAAAAGTTTGGCGGTTTCATTCGGATTTTTAGGCATCCTCATTGTGCTTATGGGAGCTTTCCGCGGTGCCGGCAAGACAAAAATTTCAATGGTTTTGGCACTTCTTTCGGTTTGGTTGTTACGTTTTCCTTTGGCATATTATTTATCATATCATACTGGTTTAAAGCAGCTTGGTATCTGGCTTGCTTATCCCATCACCAATATTTTAACCGCCATAGCCGGAATATTGATTTTATTGAAATACCATTGGTTTTACAATATGGAATAAAAGTTACACTACGTCGTTTAGTTAACTGAAATTTAATAAGTTATATTTTTCTTAAAATACTTGACAATGGGTGTTAAAATGTTTTATCTTTGCCACTCATTTAAAAAATTAAATAATTATGCCAACAATTAATTTGACATTACAAAAATTTAAAGACGAAATTTTTGATTACGAAAACGAAAAAGAATGGAAATACAAAGGTGATGTGCCTGCCATTATTGATTTTTGGGCGGATTGGTGTCAACCTTGTAAAATGGTTGCCCCTATCATGGAAAACCTTTCTAATAAATATGAAGGTAAATTAAAAGTTTACAAAGTAGATACTGAGAAAGAAAGAGAATTGGCCGGTATGTTCGGTATCAGAAGCATTCCCAGCATCTTATTTATTCCTACCGAAGGGACTCCTATGATGCAGCCCGGTGCTTTACCCGAAAATGTTTATGATGAAATCATCAAAAAAGAACTTTTTAAAGAAGAAGGCGAAGAAGCCAAAAAAGATGATAAATAATTCAATCTTTAAACAAGATAATTAAGCCTCTGCAACAAACAGGGGCTTTTTTTATGAAAAAATCATTTATTTTTGCTATTAAAATTTTATATGGGATATCTTATTTTGTCAAATATCAAAACCTACAGTTATCACGGCTGTATGGATGAAGAAGAAAAAATCGGGGCGGAATTTCGCACCGATATCAAAGTAAAAACCAATTTGACTCCGGCAGCAGAAACGGATAATTTGGAATATGGTTTAGATTATACACGCCTTAACGAAATTGTCATGGCACAAATGAAACAACGTGCCAAACTGATGGAAACCGTGGCGCTGCGTATTATCAATTGTGTTTTAAACGAATTTGACATAGCCGAAGCTGTTGAAGTCAAAGTTACCAAACTCAATCCGCCTGTCGGTGGAAATATAGAGGCTGTTAGTGTGGTTATGAAAAAAAGCCGTTAAGGGTTTGGTCAGCTTTTAAAAAAAGTGTAAATTTGTATCCCTAAAAAAAGGCACCTTGGCCGAGTGGCTAGGCAGCGGTCTGCAAAACCGTTTACAGCAGTTCGAATCTGCTAGGTGCCTCTACCATAAAAGACTGTTCATCTCATTTGAGCAGTCTTTTTTATATCATTTTAGTTCAAAGAAAAGGAATTGTTTTATTACTATATAAAAAAAACGCAGTAATCCGTAACTTTGGAATGAACAAATATTTTTTAATACGGATAGAATGGAAAAGAAAAAATATAACAGACTAATATGTATGTAATAATGGCATTAGTTATAAACATTAATGATAGGGCAAATAAATTTCGACGCGGGTGCCGGCAGGTTGTCCTTCGTCATTATACAAATCGATATAGTTTAACTTAAACTTGTGTTTAAAGGCTTGTGTATAAACATTTAAACGATCTTCGGTAATTTTAAGCCCCATAGATTCCTTTTTTAAGTGTATGTTTTTTTTTCGATTGATATATTGTGCTTTGGCCCGGCCTATACCGTTATCTTCTATGGTTATTTTTATGTAAGGAGATATTTTTTCTATTTGTAATTTTAAACTTTTATAACCTTTTTTAGGCGCCAAACCATGCCAAATGGCATTCTCTATAATTGCTTGAAAAATCATAGGCGGCACTTTTATTTGGTTAACATCTATATCTGGGTCGATATCTACGGTAAAATTTATTTCGTTGTTAAACCTCATATTTTCAACTTCAACATACAGTCGCATTAAATCCAATTCATTTTTTAACGAAGTTTCGGGCAACTTGGCGACCTCTAAAACCATTCTGATGAGCTTGGCGAATTTGGTCAGGTAAGTAACTGCCAATTTTTGTTCGTTTTTAATAATATAATTCTTAATGGAATTAAGTGCATTAAATAAAAAATGTGGATTCATTTGAGCTTGAACCGCTTGCAAACGCAATTGTAATATTTGTTTGGAATAGGCCAAAGCCAATTTTTTTTGTTCCACCATTTGCTTTTCCTGCTTCAAACTGTTTATCATTGCTCTTTTGTCTGAAATTTCTTGTCCTAATTTTTCGGCCAATGTGGTTTGTAACTTCAAATTTTCACGATGTTCTTTGATAATCAACTCTTGCCACAAGTTTTTTTCTTCCAAAATAATTTTTTGTTTATAACCCAAACCCAGTGCAAATAAAATCATTTCAAAAGCTGTGGCACCGTAAAATAAAACCCTAAAAGGCCGGCCGGTATAGGTTAAATAATGTGAATAGCTGGTTACAATAAGGTAAGTGCCGGCACCAATCAACAAATAATATTTAACCGGCGATTTGGAGCGGTAAACCAAGTATAAAATATATAACGATAAAACAAAAATAACCGGTAAAAAAATAAAATTATACGTTTGCTTTAATATGGTATTATCTTGTTTAACAGCTGCTATTAAAGTCAATAATACTATAAAAACAAAGTTGACTTTTATAAATTTGATAAGATAGGCATAAAACTTAGGATAATATTTGGAAAAATCAACAAAAGTAATGGCAAAAAGCACATAAGTAATAGAATATATCCATTTTATAGGATCATATAAAAAAATTAAATAAAGTTTATAATCTTCAAAAATATCGGCTAAAATAAAATGCTTGGCCCTGTGAAATGTGTATATAAAAATCAACAGGGCATATAATGCGTAATAAAGATATACTTTATTTTTGTTTTGAAAATATAACAATAAATGATACAAACCCAAGGCCAAAAGAAAACCCGAAATAAAAATCACTATACCATTATCTTGCGGTTGTGACAGGGCTTGTATCCAATGAATTTTCATATATAAAGAAGTCAAATTAAGAGATGTTTAAAGCCTCAAAAATTTGTTTTCTGTGACTTCTGGAGATAGGAATTATTTTTTTATTGCTCAAAACCACCTCACCCGAGCCTTGCCTGATGACTTCTTGCACTTCATTTAAATTAATAATGTATGATTTATGAATTCTTACAAAAACTTCTTTAGGCAACAACTCTTCTATGTGCTTGATACTTTTGGACACCAAATGATCGTCACCGTTTTTCATAAAAACCGTCGTATAGCTTCCATCGGATTTGCAATATAAAATATCCGCCGGTTCTACCAATAATACTTTATTGTTTAAACTCAAAGGCACCTTCTTTTGACGTTCTATAGTGCTTTTGACAAGTTTATCCAACACCGTTTCAATATTTTTTGTAGAACTATTATTTTGTTGCCTTATTTTTACTTTTTCAATAGCCTGAACCAAATCGTCAGGATCAACAGGTTTAAGCAGATAATCAATGGCATTAGCCTTAAAAGCCTGAATGGCATACTGGTTATAAGCAGTGGTTATAATTAAGTCAAAGTTTTTATAATCAAGTAGTTGTAAAAGTTGAAAACCGTCGATTTCGGGCATTTCAATATCTAAAAAAACCAAATCCGGTTTTAAATAATTAATACCGCTCACAGCATCTTTGGGATTAGAAAAAGTTTCAATAACTTTAACATCTTTGGTAAAATTTTCTATTTCCCATTGCAAGCTTTCTATAGCCAATTGCTCATCATCTACAATCACAGCTTTAATCATAATCTTTCTACTTTTAATAATCTCAAATTTATAAAAAATAAATAGGTTTGACACTTATAACCTATAAATTGCATGTTATATTTTATATAATACCATTTTTTTACCATCAAAGGTTATTATTGTTTAAAATTTGAAGAAAAGTTAATTTATAAATTCAGATAAGTTATTTGTAAAATAAATCATACGCCTTATAAAGTTTTCAAATCCTTAGAAAAGCATATTTTTAGCTTTGCAAGCAAAAAGTAATTATTCCAATTTAAAAAAACATCTCAGATAAAACTTAATCTTAATCATTATATACAATGAATATTTACTATTATAAATTTAGGCCTTTAATAATTAAAATAACCCTTTTGGGTGATAAAAAATCATACTAAAAAATGCCTTTTAACAAATAGTTACTGTTTATTTTTGTACAGATTCTTAACTCAAAAACATAATCAAATGAAATTACTTAAAGCAATAATATTTAGTTTTTTATTGGCCGGCATATCACCGCAAACACATGCCCAATTTTTTAAAAAAATAGCAAATCATGCCAAAGAAAAAGTCAAACGCGAAGCTGAACGAAGAACAGAAAGACGTGTTGACAAAGGCATAGACAAAACCTTTGACAAAGCCGAAGGTGAAATAGACGGCAAAAATAAATCCGGCAAAAAAAACAAAAAAACAAAAAAGAAAAACCAAAGCAATCAAACAGCTAATACACAAAAAAATACTATAAAAAAGACAACTGCCAACCCACAGCCTAAACTGGTTTGGAGCCGTTATGATTTTGTCCCCGGCGACACGGTCATATTTGAAGACGGTCCCGCAGACGACGAAGAAGTAGGCGAATTTCCCAGTCGTTGGGACTTAAAAGAAGGCAACGCCGAAATAGCCGAAGTGGACGGCAATATGGTTATCGTCTTTCCGCATGGCGGCGAAATAGTCCCTTACTTAAAAAACAGCAAAGAAGATTATTTGCCCGAAGTATATACCATCGAATTTGACGCATATTATCAACCGGAAGACCCCAGAAGAGTATGGATTAGCTTTTACGATTCAAAAAACCAAAAACGAATTGGACAAGACATCACTTTTTATTATTATGGTATTAGATATAAAGACAGTGGCAGCGATTACAAACCCGATAAACCCAAAGGCGGTTGGCGGCATTTTGCCATTGCGGTTACCAAAGACAAGCTCAAAGCTTATATGGACGACCAACGTTTGGTAAACATTCCGCATATAGGTTTTAATCCCACCGGCGTAACACTCGAAGTAGATGGTTATGCCGCCGATAAAGTTTTCGGATACATAAAGAATTTCCGTATTGCCAAAGGCGGCGTCAAATACTATAAACGCGTGATAACCGACGGTAAAATCATCGTCAACGGTATCAAATTCGACGTCAATAAAGCTACGCTTAAACCCGAAAGTATGGGACCTATCAACCGCATTTATAGGCTGATGAAAAAACAACCTGACCTTAAATTTAGTGTAGAAGGCCATACTGACAGCGACGGCGACGAAGCTTTCAATTTAAAATTGTCAAAAGAACGTGCCAAAACCGTGATGAACAAACTCATTAGCATGGGTATTGACAAATCACGACTAAAATACACCGGCTGGGGCGAAAGCAAACCCATAGACAATAATAATACACCCGAAGGTAAAGCCAATAACAGACGTGTTGAGTTTGTCAAGTTTTAATACTTTTGTTAATAATTGAAGCCGTCTCAAAAGAATAGAAATTGATAGATATAATTTAACTTTTACTCCTTATAACAATGAAAAAACACTCTTTTGAGACTGCTTCTTTTTGCTATTCGGGCTTGTATATATAAGATAAGAGAAACTTAACCTAAAGACAGGCTTGCTCAATCTCTTAAAAGAAAAAGACATGAAAAAAACAATGATCATCCTAATTATACTATTACAAACTGGTATCACAACCGCACAAAACAATACTCATCAACTCAGTAACGAACAAGCTATGATTGCTGCAAAAAAACTGATAGATTTTGATGAACAATTTGACAACGGCGCACCCGAATCGTTAAAAAAAGCCAAATTTAACGAGTTTGTCAATCAACTATATCCCGAAATGTCAGGCAAAGACAGAGAAAAAGCCTATAGTGTGGTCAATTGGTATATCAAAGCCTCAAAAGGACAAAAAATAGACATCTCTCTGAGTGAAGAACAACAAAAACAAATAGAACAAATGCTTAAAGAAGCCGAACAAAAACAGCTGGAAGGCTTACAAGCAATGTATGGTAAGGTTGCCGAAATAAAAAAGATGTCCTACGCAGAATTTAAAAACTATGTAACAAACAACGGTGAAACATATTTGCCCGAAAATGAAATCCAAAAAGCATACAATCAAATACACAAAAGCGACGGCAAGCAAGTGAAAGTTACGCCGGTAAATAAAACTAAGATTGATAATCCGGTGATGGCAATTGATATTATACAAAATAAAGATAAACATACCTACCAAGAATACAAAGCCGCCTTTAAGCTGTTAAAACCTGATATGAGTGACGAAGACATCAAAAAAGCTTGGAATAGTAAATAACTCTAAAAATAAAACACAAATTATGAAAACAATTAATCATTTAATGAAAGCAGGATTAAGTTTATTATTCATCAGCATCCTATTTTCCGGATGTAAAAAAGAATCTGACGATTCGCAACAAAACGATGAAAATTTGCAATACAATTTAAAAATTACCAATCCCATTGATAATTACGATGTGGCGTTAGGTAGCAAAGTTACTTTGTGTATAGAACCCGACGAAAATATGTCATATGGCGATTTTGAAAAACATTTTTATATTGACAACCAAGAAATTAATCTAAACGAAATCGACATCTTTGATATAGACAACATTTATTATAACAACTATGCTTTTGAGTGGAATGTCTCGGGATTAAGTCCGGGCAGCCATACCTTAAAAGTGGAAATGGTAAACGGCGGCACTGTTGAAGCCCGCGAAGAAATTACCATAAACATTGTAAATCCGAAATGGGAAGAGATCGATATTACTGCTTTAACAGGCGGAAACAATTATTATATCAACGATGTGTTTTTGCTCAATGACCAAATAGGTTGGATAGCCGGTTACAATTCAACCGGTTCAAAATTCTTATTAAAAACCACCGATAAAGGCACTACTTGGCAATTGGTTAACAGTGGTTTAAATATAGACAAAATTGCTTTTTATAATGAAAACACCGGAGTGGCCATTGATAATGTAGGCAAAGTTTATAAAACTTTTGATGGAGGCGCTTCATATACTTTGGTTACCGATCCTGCCACAGGTGCATCATTGTTTAATAACGCCATGGATATCTCTTTTAGTCAAACAGCCGGCGAATATCAAGTAACGGCAAGAGATATCAACGACAATAATAAAGTTTTTCGTGTCCGGTTAAATGATAATGTCATTATACAATACACAGATGTTATGCCCGATTCAAGTCAGCTTTTATACGAAATGAAATTTGATGGTGCCAACGGCTTGATTTACGGCATGGAAGAAGATGCCACAGATTTACAATACATCCAATTGACCACCGATAACGGACAATCTTGGCAAGGCATTCCTATTCCGGCACCGACTGATTGGTTGGGTGGCAACAACCATTTTCAAGTAGAAGGCGGCGCTATAGTCGGCAACAATATATGGCTGACCGGCGGTGATAATTCCGATTATTTATCTGCTTTTTCCGCTGTTTCAAATGATGGTGGTGCTACTTGGTTTATCAAAACTGTAGAAAACAAACTAGCCTTTGACACCACCAGTTTATTTGATGTAGCCATAGCCGGCAGCGGTGCTTATGCCGTTAATTTTTCGGCCAAATACCAGCCAGCCATGTATTATTCAAATGACAACGGCAATACTTGGAAGCCCTTATACGAAGTCACAACTCCTGCCGACAACCAACATGTGAATATCGTTGCATTTAAAGACAATAATTTTGGTATCGCCACCGGTGACGGTATCTTATACCGCTATATTGGAAATTAAAAAAAATCAATTTCATTTGTGGATTTAACAAAATTTTATATATTTGTCACGTAAAAAAAATGTTGGAATAAGCCGAAAAACAACACAAAAAAGGAGTAGGCACAAAATTAATCAAAATTAAAATTTATTATTATGAAAAAATTATTAATCGTATTAGTAGTATTCTTAGGCATGAATATGAATGCTCAAATGTCATTAGGAGGTGGTTTGGCTTACATGAATGACGCCGGTGTTGAAATCAATTCTGAATTTCAATTAGCTGATGGCATGATTGCCATTTCTCCTTCTTTAGACTATTATTTCCCCGGAAATGACGTCACAAGCTTCGGTATCAATTTTGACGGACATTATAACTTGGGAGATCTTGATGCTGTTAACTATTATCCTATTGCCGGTTTAAATTATTACTATATGTCTTTTGATATACCTGCAATTGAATATGGTGGTATAGTAATTTCCGAAGCACAATCTGTAAGTGACGGAAGTATTGGTTTCAATTTAGGATTTGGTGCCAGCTATGCTTTATCAGATTCAATGAAATTATTTGGTGAAGCAAGATATGTTTCCAATGACTATGCCGATGACTTTGGTTTGGCATTTGGCATTATGTTCAATTTTGGCAACTAATATTGTATTTAATCCTTAATTAATTATTACTATAGGATTAAACCATTATTAATAAAAGCGAGGCTGTCCCGTGGGACAGCCTCGCTTTTTAATTAGAAATTTATTATTACACCACTCTAACCAAAAAATATTTCTTTTTACCGCGTTGCAATAAAATATATTTATCATTGATTAAGTCATTTTGATTGACAATCTTTTGTGCATCCACCTTTTCTTTATTCACAGAAACCGAGTTTTCTTTTAAAGCACGGCGCGCTTCATTCCCCGATTTTAAAAAACCGCTTTCTACCAACATCGTGGCTATATCTATACCATTGGCCAAAACGGAACGATCTATTTCCCCCTGCGGCACACCTTCAAAGACATCTAAAAAAGTTTGTTCGTCTAACTGTTTTAAAGCATCAGCCGTTGTTTTGCCAAATAAAATTTGACTGGCATTAATAGCATTTTGCAAAGCTTCCTCTCCATGCACCATACGGGTGACTTCCTCTGCTAATTTTTTTTGCAATACACGGTAATGCGGTGCTTCTTTGTGTTCGACAATCAATTTTTCAATAGTTTCTTTATCTAAAAAAGTAAAAATTTTAATGTATTTTTCGGCATCTTCATCAGTAGTATTTATCCAAAATTGATAAAACTTATAAGGCGAGGTATACTTGGCGCTCAACCAGACATTGCCTTGCTCGGTTTTGCCAAATTTACCACCATCGGCTTTGGTTATTAAAGGTACGGTCAACGCATAGGCTTTACCGCCTTCCACACGTCTTATAAGCTCGGTGCCGGTGGTCATATTGCCCCATTGATCACTACCGCCCATTTGCAGTTGGCAATCCATTTCTCTATATAAATGTAAAAAATCATAGCCTTGAAACAATTGGTAGGTAAACTCGGTAAATGACATACCGGCACTGTCATCATGTTCGGGATTAAGACGTTTTTTGACCGAATCTTTGGCCATCATATAATTGACCGAAATGTGTTTGCCTATATTACGCACAAAATCTATTAAAGAAATATCTTTGAACCAATCGTAATTATTAACCAAAACAGCGGGATTGTCTTGGGCTTCAAAATCTATAAATTGTGCCAGTTGTTTTTTAATAGCCGCTACATTGCGGTTAAGTGTGTTTTCGTCTAACAAATTGCGTTCTTTTGATTTGCCCGACGGATCACCAATCATGCCCGTGGCACCCCCCACTAGCGCCACCGGTTTATGACCGGCACGTTGAAAATGCATCAAAATAAGAATGGGCACCAAACTACCTATATGCAAAGAGTCGGCAGTAGGATCAAAACCGATATAGCCGGTTACTTTTTTTTGGTTTAACAAGTCTTCGGTGCCGGGCATCATGTCATGTAACAGACCGCGCCATTTCAATTCTTCTACAAAATTGTTCATATAGCTATTTTTAAAGGTAATGCAAAAATAAGAAAGTTATTTTGATAAATATGCTATTGTGTTTTTACTTTTTACCGTTATTTCTCTTTTCTTGCTTAACACGTTTTTCATGCATTTGGGCATCAATAACAGCTACAATGGTCATATTGACAATTTCATCGGCCGTTGATCCCAATTGTAATATGTGCACAGGTTTGTTCATGCCCATCATAATAGGACCGACCATTTGTGCACCGGTCAATTCTTTAACCATCCTGTATGAGATATTGGCGGCATCTAAATTGGGAAATATAAGGGTGTTGACCTTTTTATTTACCAATTCTGAAAAAGGAAAATTTTCTTTGAGTAATTTTTTGTTCAAAGCATAATCCGGCTGCATTTCTCCGTCTATACTCAAATCTGGGAATTTTTCTTTAAGTATTTGGACGGCTTTTTTCATTTTTTGTGCTTCGGCATGTTTTGACGATCCAAAATTAGAGAATGACAGTAAAGCTATATTAGGTTTGATACGGAACATTTTAACCACCTCGGTCATCATGGAAGTCATTTTGACAATATCATTAACATCAGGATCTACTACTATGGATGAATCTGTAAAAAACAAAGGACCTTTTTTGGTAATCAGCAAGGTGGTAGCATAAACCTTTTCCAGATTGGGACGTTTGCCAATGACCTGAATCATGGGTTTAAAAATAGTCCTAAAACTACGTGAGTAGCCCGACACAATAGCATCGGCACGACCGGTTTCTACCATCATAGCTCCAAAGTAATTACGATTACGCATTAACTTACGAGCTTCGAGTTGGGTCATACCTTTGCGTTTGTTCTTTTCCCAAAAAATATTGGCAAACTCTTCAACCATATCATTGGCTTCCGAAGAAATGACATCAATAGTCGGAAGTTCTTCTGCATAATCCAATTCTTTTTTTATTTCTTCTATAGCTTCTTTATTGCCCAGCAAGATAGGTTTGGCAATACCTTCTTCATAAGCAATATAAGCGGCTTTAAGCACTTCGGGCAAATCGGCTTCGGGATATACCACCGTTTTTGGATCTTTTTTTGCCTGATTGGTAATCATGCGTATTTGTTTTGTTTCGACTCCCAAACGTTCAATGAGTTCTTCTTCATATTTTTTAAAATCTTCAATAGGTTTACGGGCAACACCACTTTCCATGGCCGCTTTGGCAATAGCAGGCGGTATTTTATAAATCAAACGCGGATCAAAGGGTTTGGGAATGATATAATCACGACCAAAAGTCAAATGTTTTTCTTGATAAGCGGCATTGACTTGTTCGGGGACGGTTTCTTTGGCCAGCTCTGCCAAGGCATAAACGGCAGCCAATTTCATTTCTTCATTAATGGCTTTAGACCTGACATCTAAGGCACCACGAAAGATAAAAGGGAAGCCCAAAACATTGTTTACCTGATTGGGATAATCGGAACGGCCTGTAGCCATGATAATGTCTTTGCGCACACTGGTGGCCAATTTGTAGTCCACTTCGGGAGTGGGATTGGCCAAGGCAAAAACAATTGGATTTTTTGCCATGGATTTTAAGTGGTCTTCATTTAAGATATTACCTACAGATAAGCCGACAAATACATCGGCATCTTTCATAGCCTCTTCCAAGGTATTAATATCTCTGTCAGTAGCAAACATGGCTTTTTGCTTGCTTAAATTTTCACGATCTTTGCGAATTACACCTTTGCTGTCCAGCATCACTATATTTTCGGGTTTAACGCCCAAAGCTTTATAAAGTTTGGTGCATGATACAGCAGCCGCACCTGCGCCGTTGATAACTATTTTAATCTCTTCCATTTTTTTTCCGGCCAGTTCCACCGCATTTAATAAAGCGGCTGAAGAAATAATAGCCGTGCCATGTTGGTCGTCGTGCATTACGGGAATATCTAAAGCTTCTTTTAAACGTTCTTCTATTTCAAAAGCTTCGGGAGCTTTGATATCTTCCAAATTGATTCCGCCAAAAGTCGGTGCAATTTTTTTAACGGTTTCGATAAATTCGTCTATATTTTCCGTATCTACTTCTATGTCGAACACATCAATATCAGCAAATATTTTAAATAATAAACCTTTACCTTCCATAACGGGTTTGCCGGCTTCGGGGCCAATATTACCTAAACCCAATACAGCGGTACCATTGGATATAACTGCTACTAAATTGCCTTTGTTAGTATAATTGTAAACATCATCGGGATGTTCATAAATTTCCATACAAGGAATGGCCACTCCGGGCGAATAGGCCAAGGACAAATCGCGTTGAGTGCTATGTTTTTTGGTCGGGACAACTTCAATTTTTCCCGGTCGTGGTTCCATATGATACTTGAGTGCTTCTCTTCTCAGTCTTTTTTCTTTCATATTGATAAATTTCAGCTAATGCTATGTTTTTATAATTGCAAATTTAAAGGCATTCATTTATAAAAAAAGGTAAAATGTTCTTTTTTTTCAAATAAATGTTTTAAAATCAGTTTTTGTTATTAATTTTAAAGAGATTGACATTAATAATTTAGCATAATGTAATTTATGTGACTTATAATTTATTTTCTTTTAAAATTTCACAAAAAAATATTATGCGTGCATAATAAATTGAAAATAAAATTGTAAATTCGTAGCAAGTATTTATAGAAGGATAATTTAAAAAATAAAAAACTTTCGCTTATGAAAATATTATTTTTAATGAGTAGTGTGCCCGATACTACTTCAAAAATAAATTTTACGGAAAACAATACCAAGTTTGACGAATCGGGTATTCAATATGTTATCAATCCGCATGATGAGTTTGGGTTGACCAAAGCCATGCAATTAAAAGAAAAATTTGGTGGTGAAGTGGTTGTGCTTCATGTAGGAACTGCTAAGTCGGATGCTGTAATTCGCAAAGTATTGGCCATAGGAGCAGATAGAGCGGTGCGCATTGATGCCGATCCTCAAGACAGTTATTATACTGCTGTTCAAATAGCCGATTATTTAAACAAACATAATGATTTTGATTTGATTATTGCCGGAAAAGAATCTTTGGATTACAACGGTGGTATGGTGCATGGTCTGGTAGCAGCCATGTCAGGCTTAAAATTTGTCAATGCCGTTATCGGTTTAGATGTGTTAGAAGATGGTAAAGTTAGTGTGGCACGTGAAATAGACGGCGGCAAAGAAGTGTTGGAAATAACACTGCCTTTGATTATTGGCGGCCAAAAAGGCTTGGTTAAAGAAGAAGAACTACGCATCCCCAATATGCGTGGTATTATGATGGCTCGTAAAAAACCCTTGGAAGTTATACCGGCGATTGAAGCACCTGCTAAAACCAAGATTGAAAAATTTGAAAAACCGGCGCCTAAGGGTTCTATCAAGTTGGTCGATAAAGACAACCTGGATGAATTGATTGATTTACTTCATAACGAAGCAAAAGTTATTTAACCAAAAGTTTAATTAAAAAAAATTACAAATATGTCAATACTAATATATGCCGAATCACAAAATGGCAAGGTAGCCAAAAGCGCCAAAGAGTTAGCCTCTTATGCCAAAGCTTACGGAGATAAAACCGGACAAGATGTTGTTGCGGTTGGTATTGGATTAGCCAATGCCGAAGAATTATTTAACCATGGCGTCAATAAGGTTTTAAATGTAGAAAATGAAGCATTAAAAGTTTTTAATGCTTTTGCCTACGCAGATGTTGTTAAAGCAGCAGCAGAACAAGTGGGTGCAGACTTGGTTATAATCAATGACAGCAATGATGCTGTATACATGGGGCCTGTCTTAGCCGAAAAACTAAACGCCGGTTATGTATCACAGGTAATCTCCTTACCTGAAGACACAGATGATTTTGTGGTTAAACGCAAAGTTTTTTCTAATAAAGGCATTGCTTACACAGCAGTTTTAACCGGCAAAAAATTATTACGCCTGTCCAAAAATGCTTTCGGATTAGTTGAAAATCCTGTTTCGGGGGTTATAGAAAGTTTTGCTCCTGAAGTTGATTTAAGTGTATATGATGCTTATAAAATAGTGAGCGTCGAAAAAGCCACCGGCAAAATTTCTTTGACGGATGCTGATATTGTAGTTTCAGCCGGTCGCGGTATGAAAGGACCTGAAAATTGGGGCATGATTGAAGAATTGGCCGAAGTACTTGGAGCCGCTACCGCTTGTTCTAAACCGGTAGCCGATTTGGGTTGGCGACCGCATCAAGAACACGTGGGACAAACCGGAAAGCAAGTAGCCCCCAATTTATATATTGCCGTAGGTATTTCCGGTGCCATACAGCACTTGGCCGGGGTCAATTCGTCTAAAAATATGCTGGTTATAAATAATGATCCGGAAGCTCCATTCTTTAAAGCTGCCGATTATGGTGTTGTAGGTGATGCTTTTGAAGTGGTTCCTAAATTAATAGAAAAACTAAAAGCTTTTAAAAATCAATAATTAAATTTTATTTGTATACATTAAAAAGAGGCTGTCTCATAAGGCAGTCTCTTTTTTATTTTAATAATATGCCACTATTTTATTTTTTATGAGGAAATAAGACTTTATTTCAAAAATAGATCTAATGATTGTGTCTTTGAGAAATTTAATAAGTTGATTTAGTTTATATAT
>Ga0256843_1000698_pt1 | contig 28158 bp, 23 predicted proteins | sample AlvinellametaG_FD_191572 | JGI IMG/M metagenome (GOLD analysis project Ga0256843, IMG submission 191572) | Pompeii worm associated microbial communities from hydrothermal vent at the East Pacific Rise, Pacific Ocean - Alvinella | ecosystem: Host-associated > Annelida > Integument > Unclassified ... | reverse complement strand
GCTAAATTTATAGATTTTTTCCACTAAATGCTCTGAACTTGTGCCCTACGTGCCTTCGGGCACTTCGAACAGCAGAGCCTTTTACGTTCCAAAAATCTTAAATTTAACGCAAGAACCTCTTATGGGTATTGCTGCTTCTATCGTGATTGTCGTTGAAGTTTATTTATGTTAGCTTCCTTTGTCGTATTATTACTTATAGAATAGTCTATGCCTATATTTATTAGGTGACCTATTGTTGAATACAGTATAGGTTGGAAAAAATTAGCCGAATAAAGATGACAACCAAAATAGTTATTATTTGTCTAAAGGTTTGTTTTGGTCATCAATATTCATATCCAATGATTTGGCCTTGATTATTTTTGATTCAACCACATTGGTTAACTTTACGCCAACATGCCCGTTGGTTTCAACCACATCAATTTGCCAAACCGGTATTTGATTAAAACTGTATTTTGAAATCATACTGTTTAATTCTTTAAACTGGCGTGGATAATAATTAATGATAGAATCGGGTTTAAACTCAAATGATTGTCCTTTAAATCTGATAATGATTTTTTGAATTTGCTCATACGTATAGCCGTCGGGTTTTAATATTTGATTGTTTTTTTTATCAAGAATACTGACCTTTTTATAGTCGGCATTATTGGTTTCAACCAATACATCCATGTCTAAATCTACAGCATTGACAGGCTTTTTATTATATGTTAAAGTTAAAGGAACCGGCTTATGCTTATTGACCAAAAACTCAATATATTTTGGCATGGTCATTTTTTCAATTTGTGTAAATTCTTCATTTAACAACTTATCCAACATTTGATACAAACCCGAATCAAAAATGACAGTCTTAATTTGCCCCTTATTGATACGATTAATATATTTTTGCAGCAATGCATAATCGACATGTTCATAATGAAATTTGACACGCTTATAAATATGACGTTTTGAAAATAAAAATTGATGCATTAAGCCTGATTGAAAAAATTCGTAATCTTCCGGATTATTTACATCCAGTTTGTTTTGCTTAAATAATTTCTCCGTATTGTTAAATATAGCCGCCTCTCGATCCCAAAGCATGGTGTCAAGCACTTCTCTGGCTCTTACTTTTTGTAAAAACTCTTTACTCTTTAACAAACGTTTTTTATAGGATTGAGAATAAGTTGTATGGCTAAAAAATAGTGTTAATATTAGAAAATAAATTAGTTTTCTCATAGATTATACATAAAAATTTATAAAATACCGTTTTCATTAAAATAATTGATAATAGCTTCTTTTATCAGCATGTCTTGATCGGTGCCGGTTTCTAATTGTTTAATGCGGTTATAATGCGGCCAACCTTCTTCATCTCTATGCGAAAATTCATAATAGCCATAGGGTTCGAGTAACTTGCATGTAGCTACATGCATTAAATTAACCTTTTCGTCTTTGGTAAATTTCGGTTTAATCATACCCAATTCTTGCACACCTATCAAAAAAAGAATAGTATCGAGTTGGGGCGGTTCTCCATCGGTAAATTTTGCTTTGAAAAAGTCCAATACCTTTTGCCATTGTTGTTCAAATTGCTCCATAATTTTTTTAAAAGGACATTGATAAAGAAGCTGTAACACCTTTGCTCGAAGGCACATAACGACACACACCACCCACACATAACAAACCACCTCGTTGTCGTCCGTAGCTCAAACTCAATCTGGTAGATGATTTGGTATAAGTGGTGCCGACATTAAAATAATGGTTTTTAACATCATCATTGCCGTAATTATACATATCACCGGCATAGACGTTAAAATTGTGATTGAAATTATATTCCACCAAACCGGCTACCCAATTTTTCATATCATCTTTGGTTGCCAAATGTTGCAGTTCGACACGGGCGGAACGTTTTTTAGCCAATTTAAATTCCAGGTCGGCGACGGCAATATTGGCATGCACAAATTCACCCTCTCCTTCCAATTTGGGTTTATTATATTTGACATCAATAAATGACAAGACCGTTTTAAGGGTTTTAGATACTTTTTTTCTGATTTCAAAATTAATGTCTTGAAAATACAATTCGCCAGGCTTGGCAAAATCAGCGCGATAAATTTGTTTGGCCATATCAAAAGCGGCGTTTAAACCGTGCCAACGTGAATAGTTAAGAGCCAATTTGGTACCATACTTACCGCCCAAAACCGATTTGCGTTTAAAAGTATAGTATAAATCTACCTGTCCTCCTATTTCTCCTACTTTTTCTTCCCCGAAGGAAATGGCAGGTTGCGCTTGATACACATAAATATTGGCCAAGCTAAAATCGTGTTGTTTGGTAAGACCGGGCACAAAATTGACCACTCCGGCATTATAGGAATTACCTTCTAACAAACGTTCACTATACATTTGTATGTTTTCCAAACGGCGTAAAGTAGCATCAATACCCAAACCTTTTTGTGAATAACCGAAATTTAACAACCACGCATTGCCATCAAACAACACCTGATCTAACAATACCTGATTGGCTGCCCGGGCATCGGGTTCTTTATATACATATTCAAAATTGGTATAAAAATTACCGGCAGACAAGTCTAACCGTGATGAATAACTACCCACAATAGGTTGCAAATCGGCATTACCTGAAACCGATTCTTGATACCGTGCCACATAACTCAAACCTCCTTTAAGTTGTATATTCTTCAACTTTATAATATTATCCAAATTAATATCGGCATTTATACCATATATGGTCGATTCGGACAGCTTAAATCCCAAACGTTGATTACCCATAATACCGGTCACTCCAACCAAATTATTAAAATCGTATTTAACTTTCACACCTCTCAAAGCATTATTAATTCCGAGTTGCCTGTCTTCCCATGCTCTAAATACCAAACCACTGCCAAATTGTTCATAAAAATAACCGGCTGTTACTTCCAAATCATCTTTGTGATATTTGGCATAGTAAGTAGCAATCCCATTACCATTTAAGTCGGGATTGTATCCTAAAAATGCCTGTGGCAAATATGCTTCATATTGTAGTCCGAAGCTAAACTGCTTGTAAGTATAGTTGGTATTAAAATAATTCATAGAGCGCAAGCGGTCGGCCGGGGCAATAAAATTTGTTGCATCATCGCTTTGATAATATTGCAAATAAGCTTCATAACCTCCCGATAATTGTCCCGAATTTTGCGCATTGCCATTATAGTTAATAATAACAAGTAAAAATACGATTAAATAATTTTTCATAGTTGTGAGTTAAGTAATGCTAATTTTTGATAATCTCATAAATTTCTTCTTCGCTTCCCGGCGTGTAACCCGAACGTGTGGCAACAATTTTACCGTTTTTAATAATAATCATAAAAGGAATACTGGCGATATTTAAGGCACGTTTTAAATCGTCATTAAAATCGCGGTAGACTTCATAATCCCAAGCTTTACCGTTGACCAAAGCTTTAATTCTGCGAGCAGTGCGGTCATCGTCACGAGAAACTGCGATTAGTTTAACCCCGGTTTCTTCTTGCCAATCGGGATAAACTTCATTGATAGCATCCAACTCATTGATACACGGCACACACCAAGTAGCCCAAAATGATACAATCACCGGTTTGTCCGATTTTACAATTTCGCTAAAATCAACTTTATTACCTTTCATATCAAGCACCTTAGCTTGCGGAATGTTTTGCGCATAAAATATAGTTGTGAATAGAAAACTCAACACTAACATTATTTTTTTCATGATAATAAGATTTAGTATTATTTGTATTTATTAATCTTTAACAATTTTTATTCCAAAAACAAAAATAAAGTTTTTTTTATACTATTTGAATTATAGCATAAGTATTTTAAAATGTTTAGTAAATTCTAAAAAATTATAGCAACAACCTTTCATATCTGTATTTATTAACAAAAAAAACAGATTTGCTATATTTTTTTTACACAAATGTATATCTTTGCCAAAAATAACAAAGCCTAAAATTCATTTTTATGAAAAGTAAATACATCTATTTAATTTTTAGCCTGATTATTGGTTTCAATAACTTTGGTCAATCTAAAAAAACATTGAAAGCCGATAAATTATATGACAGGTTCAAATTTCAAGAAGCTATCAAAGAGTATAAAAAACTCGCTAAAAAAGATAGAAAAGACGCAACCTATATTTATAGCCGCTTAGGAGATATTTATGCCACTATCAGCCAACCGGAAAATGCTGAAATTTGGTATGAAAAAGCCGTCCAAAACGACAATGTAGCCCCTATATACTATTATAGGTATGCTATGGCACTGCGACAAAATAAAAAATATGACCAATCGGTTAAATGGATGGATAAATACAAAAAAAACTCGGGACTGAGTGATAGCCGGCTCGAAGAGTTTTTTAAAGAATTGGATATAGTCGAAAAGGTAAAAAAAGAAGGTGTCAAAGCACAACTCTTCAGCTTATCACTAAACAGCAGATATACCGAATACGGCGGAACATATTATAAAGATAATCAAATTGTCTATACCACTAACAATATTAAAGCCTCCGGCAAAAAACGCTCTTCTTGGGACAATATGCCTTTTACAGACCTAATGCTGGCTGTCAAAAATGAAAATGATTATAAAAAGGAAAAAGGATTTAGTCAAATCATAAACACCGATTTTCATGAAAGTTCGCCTACATTTAACAGCGATTATACCGTAGTATATTTTACCCGCAATAATTTAAATCCCGCAAAAAAGAATAAATTAAGAGATTATAATCTAAAAATTTACCGTTCATTTTATAAAGACGGCAGTTGGTCTACACCCGAAGAAGTTCACTTTAACAGTAATGATTATAACTGTGCCCATCCAAGCTTGAGCAAAGACAACAAAACACTATATTTTGTATCCGACATGCCCGGCACCATTGGAAAATCGGATATTTTTAAAGTTGCTGTCAACCCTGATTGGACTTTGGGAACTCCCGTAAACATGGGGGATAAAATAAATACCGAAGGTGTTGAAACTTTTCCGTTTATTGACCGTCACGATAACTTGTTTTTCTCATCTAACGGTCATGCCGGATTAGGAGGCTTGGATATTTTTGTCGCCTTTTTTATTAAAGGTCAATTTTTTATGTTAAAAAACATAGGTTTGCCCTACAACAGTTCCAAAGACGATTTTGCCTTTATATTTAATGACAATGACAAAGAAGGCTTTATTTCCTCTAACAGATTAGGCGGACAAGGTTCTGACGACATATATATGTTTAAAACCGAAGACCCCTTTAAACCGTTGATTTATTTGGTCGGAAAAACAATAGATGAACATGGTAATGTAGTCCCCAACACCAAACTTAAATTATATGAAAACAACAAACTTATCGGGCAAAATATGTCTTTTTTTAACGGCCGGTATACGTTTTTAATCAATCCCGAAAAAAACTACCGGCTCAAAGCAACACACAATGGCTATGATGACGTCAATATTTCTTTTAACACTTATAACCCCACCCAATCCAAAATTAAAAAGGATGTTGTTTTGAAAGCCAAGCAAAAAATCAAGGTTTGTGTAGCCGATTTTGACACCAAAGAAGCTCTTGACAGTGTGCAAGTCAAAATATACGGTCACAACGGTCACAATGAAAGATTTGTGCAATATACCAAACCCAACGGTTGTCTCGATTTTGAGGTGCCTGCCGACAGACGTCACAAAGAAGTTTATTACGAATTTGAATTTAGAAAAGACCTCTATTTACCCAAACGTTATAACTATCAGCACAAACTGGAAAACGACACACTCAATTGGATCAAACCCAACAAACAACGAGTATTGTTAGTCAAAATGAAACTCAACCCCATATATTTTGATTTGGATAAAGCGGATATACGTCCCGATGCCGCAGCCGAACTTGACAAAATTGTTGAATTGCTCAAAAAACACCCTGATATCCGTTTAAGCATGGAATCACATACCGATAGCCGGCAATCCGAAGAATATAACCTTGACTTATCCGAACGCCGTGCCAGAGCCACCATGCAGTATTTGATAGAACACGGTATTGACCCTAACCGTCTTGAAGCTAAAGGTTTTGGTGAAAGCCGCTTGGTCAATCACTGTTCCGATGGTGTCAAATGCTCTGAAAAAGAACACCAAATGAACCGTCGCACCGAATTTGTTATTATCAGCGACTAAATCAATTTTTATATAATTTTAAAAGAGACTGTCTTGCGGGACAGTCTCTTTTTTTTACAAAATGTTTATTTTTATTTACTTATAAGAATTGTTTGCAAAGTTATTACTACTTTCTACTTGTATTTCATTAACCACCGAAGGCACCCAAGAAACACCAAAGGTATTACCCAAACATGCGCACTCGTCCCTTTCTACTTTTAACTTTATACTCATACACCATTCAACCACCGAAGACACCCAAGAAACACCAAAGGCATCTTCCAAACATGTGCACTCGTCCTTTTTTACTTTTAACTTTATACTTTCAACTCTCTCCTACCCCACTATCCTGGTGCCCTGTTGTGTTTTAATCCCGTTCAAATCGGTAATCAGCACCTCTTGTCCGCCGGATTCAATAAAATTTAAAGCAGCTTGTATTTTAGGCGCCATATTACCTTCACCGAACTTCCCTTCTTTCAAATATTGCCGTGCCGTTGTAGCATCCAATACCTCTAAAGGCTTTTGTTGCGGCGTGCCGTAATCTATATAAACATTGGGCACATCGGTCAAAATAATAAATTGGTCTGCACCAATCTGTTTGGCCAACAAAGCACTCGCCAAATCTTTATCAATCACCGCTTCCGAACCGTGCAAGGTATCGCCTTCAATAGTTACCGGCACACCACCACCGCCAACGGCAATTACAATAGCGCCGCTATCCGCCAAAGTTTTAATGGTATTTTTGCTGATAATATCCACCGGCTTGGGTGAGGGCACTACCCGTCGCCAACCCGTTTTGCCATTCTTAACCTCTTCTTTAAACACCCAACCCTTGGTTTGTTTTAAAGTGGACACCTCTGCCGCATCATAATAAGTTTTACCTATTCTTTTGGTCGGATTCTTAAAGGCAGGATCATCGGCAGCCACCTCTACCATGGTATTGGTTGATATAATTTCGCGTTCCATATTATTTTGTCGCAACAAGCTAAACAATTCACTTTGAATAAGATAACCTATCTCACTCTGGGTATCGGCCACTGCTACATCAAGCGGCACCTGCGGTATATCATACACCTGTTCGCCGGCATCGTTCTTTAGCAAAATATACCCCACCTGCGGCCCGTTTCCATGTGTTATAATCAGCTTATGTCCGGCTTGTATCAATGGAAACAAATTTCGCAAAGTCTCACGCACATTCAAATTTTGTTCTTCAATACTACCCTTCTGCCCGTTTTTTAACAAAGCATTACCACCAAGAGCTATAATAATCAATTTCTTTGTCATTGTATCAATTTTTTTGAGATGCGAATTTACATTTTTTTTAATTAAAATAAACCTGCCAAATACAATTTTTATGGCAAACAGCCGGGCTATCCGCTTGTAGTTGTGTTGGTATCCGCCATAAAAAACCGGCAGTGCCATGAGCTTCCTCCGGTCGCTATGACACTTTGTTTTTTATACGGCGGCTACCTGCCACAAGCTACCGCTGCTATCCCTGTTGCGGAGCTACATTCTATAGCCGGTATTCGTATCAAAGCACGAGCGGCTCATAATTAGGGCATGCTGAAAAAACGATTAAATATTGAATATCAATATAATACAATAAGATATTCGATGAAAAATGCATGGTTTTTCACATAAAAGCATAAAATTCCTTACACTTGTAAAACGCGTAAATTTAATATTTCTGCTGCTCGGAAGCACAACATCTTTTCAACTTGTTCATTTTGAAGTATCTATATACATCTGCAATTCACAAATTACAAATCTATTGCACTTCCGGGCTTTTCAGTAAACCCTAATTAATACCAAATATATTTTTAAAAAATCGTAGTTTTGCCAAAAAACAAAACTTGACCACAGAAGATTTTATAAAATACTACCTGCAAAGTTCCAAAGTCAAAGCATTAAACCAAGCCCTAAGCACAAACCGGTATATCAGTATCAATAGTTTGCGCGAATCGGCTTTAAGTTTTGTCTTCAGTGCCATGCACCGGCAAGTTAACCAACCTCTGCTGCTCATCTTTGACGACAAAGAAGAAGCCGCCTATTATTACAACGATTTTCAACAAATAGCCGGCACAAACAAAGTTCTGTTTTTTCCCGAATCCTACCGGCGTGCCTACCAAATTGAAGAAACCGACAATGCCAATATTTTATTACGTTCCAAGGTTTTAAGTCACTTGCAATCGCGCCAAAAACCCCAGATTGTTATAACTTATCCGGCAGCTTTGTTTGAACAGGTAGTAGTCAAAAAAGAATTAATAAGTAATACCCTGAAAATCAAAACCGGCGACCAACTATCCATCGATTTTCTATACGATCTTATGTTCGAATACCAATTTGAACAAGTCGATTTTGTCACCCAACCCGGCGAATTTTCTATCCGCGGCGGTATCCTCGATGTTTATTCTTTTGGCAATGACGAACCATACCGCATAGAACTATTTGATAATCAAGTCGAAAGCATCCGCAGTTTTGACATCGAAACACAATTGTCCGACGAAAAACTCAAATCGGTGCAAATCATTCCCAATTTATCCGACAAAACCCTGATACAACAGCGCCAAAGTTTTCTTGATTTTATCAAAAAAAACACCCTGATATATTTAAAAAATCGCTCTTTGGCCACAGCCACCTTAAACAAACTTTACCAAAAAGCCCAAGACAGTTTTGCACAATTAGACACCGGAACCCAACACTTAAAGCCCGCAGATTTATTTTGCAGCGGACAGAGCATCAATCAAAAATTAAACCTTTTTCAACTGATAGAAGCTAAAGCAACGGACAACATCAGCACCATATCATTTAACATTCAACCCCAGCCGGTTTTTAACAAAAGTTTTGAACTGCTCACCCAAAACTTACAACAAAATACTCAAAACGGTTATCGTAACATTTTATTCTGCTCCAATCAAAAACAAGCCGACCGTTTACAAGCCATTTTTGACGATATGGATACCGAAGTTGCGTTTGACATAATCGTTAATCCGCTATACCGTGGTTTTATAGACAAAGATTTACAATTGGCTTGCTATACCGATCATCAAATTTTTGAACGATACCACCGGTTTCATATCAAAAAAAACAACCGTAAAAAACAGGCGGTTACTTTAAAAGAACTCACCGCTCTCAAAGAAGGCGATTATGTTACCCATATCGACCATGGTATCGGCCGTTTTGGCGGTTTGCAAAAAATAGAACGTGGTGGCAAAGAGCAAGAAGTTATCGAAATTATTTATAAAAACGGCGACCGGTTGTTTGTCAGTATTCACAGTTTGCACAAAATCAGCAAATACAACACCAAAGACGGCAAAGAACCAAAAGTCAGCAAATTAGGTAGTGGCGCTTGGAAACTACTCAAACAAAAAACCAAAAAACGTCTTAAAGAACTGGCTTTTGACATTATAAAACTATATGCCGAGCGCAAATTGGAAAAAGGCACCCAATACGCCCCCGACAGTTTTTTGCAAAACGAACTCGAAGCTTCCTTTATGTATGAAGACACCCCCGACCAATATCAAGCCACACAAGATGTCAAAGCTGATATGGAAAGTAACAAAACCATGGATCGCTTGGTATGCGGCGATGTCGGTTTCGGCAAAACCGAAGTCGCCATACGCGCTGCTTTTAAAGCCGTTGACAACGGCAAGCAAGTGGCCGTATTGGTGCCTACAACTATTTTAGCCTTTCAGCATTACAAAACTTTTAGCGAGCGCTTAAAAGATTTTCCCGTAGTGGTGGACTATCTCAACCGTTTTAGAACCGCCAAAGAAAAAACACAAATCAAAAAAGATTTGGCCGAAGGCAAAATAGATATTATCATAGGCACACATGCATTGGTCAGTGACAAAATCAAATACAAAGACTTGGGTTTAATGATTATCGACGAAGAACAAAAATTCGGCGTATCTGTCAAAGAAAAACTCAAAGTTATCCGTAAAAATATCGACACTTTAACACTAACGGCTACACCAATCCCCAGAACTTTACAATTTTCACTAATAAACGAACGCGATTTGTCGGTTATCAATACACCACCGCCCAACCGGCACCCTATTGAAACCCAAGTCATTCGCTTTGACGAAAATCTGATCCGTGATGCCATTAGTTACGAAATTCAACGAAAAGGTCAAGTATTTTTTATCCATAACCGCATTGAAAACATCAAAGAAGTAGCCGGCATGATACAACGCTTGGTGCCCGATGCCCGCGTCGGAATAGGACACGGTCAAATGGAAGGTAAAAAACTGGAACGGCTGATGCTTGATTTTATCAATGGCGAATTTGATGTTTTAGTAGCCACTACCATCATAGAAAACGGACTCGATGTGCCCAATGCCAACACTATATTTATCAATAATGCCCACCAATTCGGTTTAGCCGATTTACACCAAATGCGTGGCCGTGTGGGACGCAGCAACAAAAAAGCCTTTTGTTATTTTATCACACCTCCCTACTCCGCCATGACTTATGATGCCCGCAAACGTATGGAAGCCATAGAAACCTATACCGAATTGGGTAGCGGTTTTCAAATAGCCATGAAAGATTTAGAAATACGCGGCGCAGGTGATTTATTGGGCGCCGAACAAAGCGGATTTATCAATGAAATGGGATTTGATACTTACCAAAAAATATTAAAAGAAGCAATTGAAGAATTGGAAACCAACGAATTTAAAGACTTGTTTAAAAATGACCTTCAAAAAAACAAATATACCATTGACACTCAAGTTGAAACCGATTTTGAAATTCTTTTTCCCAACGAATATATCAACCTTACTACCGAACGGCTCAATCTATATAACGAATTGGCTAATTTGAAAAACGAAGAAGATCTGAAAAAATACGAAAGTCAATTGATTGACAGATTTGGCCCTTTGCCACAACCCACCAAAGATTTATTGGAATCAGTCCGATTAAAATGGCTGGGACAACAGCTGGGATTTGAAAAATTAGTCATCAAAAAAGGTAAAATGTTGGCCTATTTTATCTCCAAACCCGATTCGCCGTATTTTCAAACCGGTATTTTTCAACAAATATTAAGTAAAGTGCAACAAAGTCATTGCTGTCAGTTCAAAGAAAAAAAAATACAAGATACCGAAAAAATATATCTGATATTTGAAAATATTAACGATATTGATCAAGCTATCAAACAACTGAAAAATTTACTACCGAATAATAATTTTTAATAAAAAATCAGTCATGAAAAAAATACTATTTAGCTTTCTAATATTTACATTATATTTAAATAATATGTCGGGACAACAAACTACTGACAGTCTTAAAATCAGAAAAAACATTATCAAAACAGATATTGCCGAATTGCTTTTAACCACTGTTTATCATTTAAATGTATCTTGGGAACATTTGATGCGTAAAAAAACAAGTTTGGATCTTAATTATTATATCACCAAAAACAAAAATGAATTGGGGTTTAGTAATTTTACAATGGGAATAAAAGCAGGTTACCGTTTTTATTTTAATAAAAATGCCAACCAAATGAAAGGTTACTATTTGGCACCTTTTGTCCAAATGGATTGGATACATTATCGTAATGACTATTTTTATATAATAGATGGTTATTACAGTGCCGAATATGACGATTTTACACCTTTTGCAGGCTTACAAACCGGTTATCAATTTATGCTCAATAAGAACTGGATTTTAGATTTGAATATCCGGCTTGGTGTTGATCTGGATGGTGCCGTTTTTGCTTATGCCGATCGATCTTATTTAGGAATTGGTTTACAAATAGGACATAAATTTTAAACTTCATAATTAATAAAAGAGGCTATCTCAAAAGTATTTTTGTAAATAATTTAACAAAAAAAATGTTAAGTTGTTGATTATCAGATATAAGATTCCCAACTATGTTCGGAATGAGAGATAATTCACACTTTTGAGACAGCCGGTTTTTTAAGATTATAGTTAATCAAAATTTATTGACCTAAAGTAGCCACCATCACCGCTTTAATAGTATGCAAACGGTTTTCGGCTTCGTCAAAAACAATTGATTTGTCGCTTTCAAAAACCTCTTCGGTAACTTCCATGGCACTGATACCGAATTTTTGATAAATCTCTTCCCCTACTTTAGTATCACGGTTATGAAAGGCCGGCAGACAATGCATAAATTTGGTATTGGGATTGCCGGTTTTATTCATCAAATCCTGATTAACTTGGTAAGGTAATAATTTTCCGATACGGTCTTTCCAAACCTCATCGGGTTCACCCATTGACACCCAAACATCGGTATAAACAAAATCGACATCTTTGACGCCTTCGCTTACATTGTCGGTAATGGTAATTTTAGCACCGGTTTCTTGGGCTATTTCAAGGGCTTTTGCCACCAATGCTTCGTCAGGTTGTAAATCGGCCGGTGCCACCAAACGCACATCCATACCCATTTTGGCACCTCCAATCATGAGTGAGTTACCCAAATTATTGCGCGCATCACCCAAATATGCAAAAGCTATTTGATGTAAAGGTTTATCACTGTGCTCTTGCATGGTCAAAAAATCGGCTAAAATTTGCGTAGGGTGATATTCATTGGTCAATCCGTTCCAAACCGGCACGCCGGCATATTTTCCTAATTCTTCAACAATGTCTTGTCCAAAACCACGATATTCGATACCGTCATACATACGTCCCAATACACGAGCCGTATCTTTCATGGTTTCTTTACTGCCGATATGAGAGCCGGTCGGTCCCAAATAAGTGACATTAGCACCTTGGTCATGTGCCGCCACCTCAAATGCACAACGGGTGCGCGTCGATGCTTTTTCAAAAATCAAAGCAATGTTTTTGTTTTTTAAAAGTTGCTGCTCTGTTCCGGCATATTTGGCTTTTTTTAAATCGGCAGACAAGTCGATTAAGAATTTAATTTCTTTGGGTGTAAAATCCAAAAGTTTTAAAAAGTTTCTGTTGCGTAAGTTAAAGGCCATTTGGTATATTTTTTTTAAATTAATTGCAGCAAATATAATATTTTGACTTCTAATTTAATGTGAGTTTAACTAAATAAATACTACAAAAAATTGCAATACATTGTCTATAAGCCAATTATGTTATTTACAAAAAAATCGTCAATATCAGTATGGCAAATGAGTGACTATATATGTTCATTGGTCAAACCGATACCGGCTTTAAAGCCGGCCATAAAATCACTCCAATTAAAGAGAATATAAATAATCAATACTATTAAAAGAAATAGTAAAATGTATTTTTTTTTCATTTTATGTATTATTTAAGTTTTTAAAAGTATATTTTTTCACTTGTATTTTTAAATTTTATTTCCTCGACATTAGTTCTTTTGCTTTAACTATATTTAAAATTTTTTATTAACTTTCAATTAATCACTAATTTTAATCATTGCTATTAATCTAAATACTTTTAATCAAACTAATAAAATTTTATATTTAATCTTTAAACAGTTTAAAATCAACTTTGTATCTATAAAATTCTATATTTTTTGTTACTGACAATGCTCTTTTAATTTTTAAATCATCTTCCAGACCTATTATTATACCTTTTACAATTTGATTATCTTCAGCAAGTTCTTCTTTTACATATCCCATATATCGTTGAATTTGTCCAACAACGTTATCACTAACCCTCCCTTTTTTTAATTCAACAACCAATAATATCTTTCGGTCTTTGCTTATAGCCAAAATATCAATCGGCCCTGTATCACTTGGATATTGTTGACCTACCAATTCACCATCCTCTTCATATATTTTATAATCTTTACCTAAAGCCGTATTTTTCCAATTTTTAACTAAGAAATCTTCCAAATGTTTTTCAAGTGCAAATTCAGATGGGTCTTCTATTGTTGTATCAGTTGAAATAATTTGTGGTTGTCCTTTTTTATTTATTAATCTTTCTAATTCATTTGCATATTTTGTTATATCAGCAGTTGTTCCCGTTGATCCTGTTGAATTTTTTAATTCTTGGGACATTTCATCTCTACTAATCCTGTTATCAAACCATTTTATTCTTCGTCTATGGGGTAAAATACCACTAGGATTATAGTAATAATTACTTATAATCTCACCAACCATATAATTACCATTTCCATCCGGAGAAATCACAATATCACCTTTTTTAATTCCTTTGCTCACCGTCCAAAGCATACCGCAAGCCAAACCTGCTGCAATTTTACTTTTCCCGGGGTGATTTTTTAACCATATTTCTCTATATTTAGCATTAAAATCACGCCAATTCTCTGGCAAATTATTTGTCAAATCTTCATTAATTCCATAATCTGCACCAATAAAACCTTCTTTAAAGCATTCTTCTGCATAAACACTCTTGGAGCCTAAAATTACTCTAATATATTTCTTCATTTATTTGTTCTTAATTTTATTATGTTTTCCTCAACGGCAATTTATTCCTCTGATTTTTTACCCACATTTACTATAGCCACAACTTTTACACACCAAACAACCTTCTTCGTAAACCAAGCCGTCGGGGTCGCCACAGCTGGGACATTTCTTGTCTTGTGGTGTGGTACCGTCGGGGATATAGCGTTTAAGAGCGCGGGCAACTCCGTTTTTCCAGGTATTGATAAAGTCGTCATAGAGGTTGAGCCCCTCAATGAGTTTTACCACTTCGTGCATGGGCATACCATGACGCAATACGCCCGAAATCAACTTGGCATAATTCCAATATTCTTTGTCAAACGAACGTGATAATCCTTCAATGGTAATACGGTATCCTTGTTTGTCAATAAATTGAAAATCATAACGGCTTTTGCCTTTTTCATCTTTGTTTTTAATAACCCAACCTTTTTCAACCCAGTCGGGCAGGTTAAAGACATCTTCCATTTTTCCGGTAAATATTTCATAAGGAACACCGTCAATCAAACCGACCACAGCCAGCCAAGCTTCGCTTTTGTTCATAAACCGAACTATATCGGCTTCGAGTTTTTTGGGTCGTTTTTCGGGAAAAATTTTATTTTGAACTTTTTCTTTTTTCTCTTTTTTATCGTCCGAAATCAGTATGCCGCTACGCGAACCGTCGCGATAAACGGTGATACCTTTTAAACCCTTTTTCCAAGCTTCAATATAAATATCACTTACTTTTTGCACACTGACATCACTAGGCAAATTAATGGTTGAACTGATAGAGTGCGTCGTATATTTTTGCACCAAGGCTTGCATTTCAATCCGCTTTTTCCAATCTATTTCGGGCGCGGTAGCACCGGCATAAGGGCTTTTATCGATGTCTTTTTCACCGCTAATTTCCATCCATTGTTTCAGTTTGTGGTGATACACGGTAAATTCTTCGAAGGCATCACCCATATCATCAATAAAATCAATTTTGGCATTGGGATCGTTGGCATTGACTTTTCGACGACGTTTATACGAGAGCATAAACACCGGTTCAATACCCGATGAAGTCTGTGCCAACATACTAAGTGAACCGGTAGGTGCAACGGTGCTTATGGATATATTGCGACGTCCGTGTTTCATCATCCGGTTGTATAATTGCGAAAATTCTTTTTCGAGCATTTGCACAAATTCGGACTGTTTTTCTATTTCCGGATCAAAAATTTCAAATTTACCGCGTTCAATAGCCATATCAATACTGCTGTCAAATTCGGCTTGCATTTTGGTGCGCATCAAGGCATCAACGGCTTGTAGGGCTTCATCGGTGTCAAATTTAATACCCAAAGCGGCAACGGCATCCGCCAAAGCCGTAAAACCCAAGCCGGTGCGACGTCCTATACGTCCGTTATCTCGCAACAATTGCCATGTTTCTCGTTCTACACGTTTAATGTGGTCGGGTTCGGGATCACTGTCTATTTTGGCAAGAATTCTATCGACCGATTCCAATTCCAAATCCACCAAATTATCCATCAAACGTTGGGTTTCATATACCACTTCGTAAAATTTTTCATGATTAAAACGGGCTTTGGGTGTAAACGGATTTTCAACAAAACTAAACAAATTGACTGCTATCAGCCGGCAACTGTCTCCGCCTTGCATGGCTATTTCGCTACACGGATTGGTCGATACGTTTTCAAACCCCGGATAAACAGACGAAGTGGAATACTTGTGTTGTCTGTCCCAATAAATCAAACCCGGTTCGGCTGTATTATGGGCGGATTTAACTATGGTATCCCATAGTTTTTTGGCTTTTATTTTTTTGGTAACTTTCGGATTTTTGCTGTCAATAGGCCATCGCAAGGTATAATCGGTATTGTTGGTAACGGCTTGCATAAATTCGTCCGAAAGCAATACCGAAATATTGGCACCGGTTACTTTGGTCAAATCTTGTTTGACGGTAATAAAATCTTCAATATCGGGGTGTGCCACGTTCATGGTCAGCATCAGTGCCCCGCGCCGACCGTTTTGAGCCACTTCGCGAGTGGTAAACGAAAAACGATGCATAAAACTAACCGCTCCTGTGGTAGTGCGAGCGGCATTGGAAACCGTCGTGTCTTTGGGACGCAATTTGGACAAGTCGGTTCCGACGCCACAACGTCGTTTAAACAGTTGCACCAACTGTTGATCGGTGTACATGATGCCACCGTACGAATCATACGGAGCCGGTATAACAACACAATTGGACAATGAGGCAATTACCTGATCATTACCCAAACCAAACATTATGCTCCCTTGTGGTATGACGTAGCGAAACCGGTCAAACAAATCAAAGATTTTTTGTTCGGTCAATTCCGAACGATTTTGTCCGTATTTTGAAAGATTCTTATTTTTATTACGCCGATATTTTTTTTCTATACGGGCAAATTCACGAGCCATTCGGCGGTGCATATCCGCAGGTGATTTTTCTAAAAATTCTCCCGAATTGTTTTTTAAAGCATATTTGTTGATCCAAGTGGTTGCCGCCAACTCATCGCCATTAAAATAAGCTTTGGTTGCCTTAAAAACTTCATCAAAACCATATTTCATTGTTTGTTTATGTATGCGCGGTTTTTTAACTTCCTGAATCATAGCCTGTAAGTTTTTAAGTTATTATTTTAGTAAGGGACAATAAAATTAGCCTGCTTTTAACAAATATTTTAGAAAAAAACCGTTTTCTTATCAACAGATTTGTGTTGAAAACTTTTGCGCTATTGTGTTTTAAGTAAATTTTAAGCCGGCAAAATGAAAAATCATAAATTTAATACATAATTTTATACTAAAATTAAAGCAAAGTGCCTGTAACTTTGTAATATCATTTGAAAATGAAGAAAACTCAGTCCCTACATATCAAAAATATGCTTTGCCATTGTTGTATCCGGTTAATCCGTATGCTTTTTGAGCAACACGACATTAAAATATTGGAGATTAAACCGGGCTTTGTCAAAATTGAATTTGAAGAAGAACAGCTCGGTCAAGACCGTATTGAACAACTGCTGCAAGAAAATGGTATGTCTGTAATCAAATCGAGGGAGGAACAAATTGTAGAAAAAATCAAGCAAAGTGTAACGGAATTGATACATGAATCCGGAAATATCAATTCCATTTTAAGAAAATCGGACTATTTGGTAGAAAAATTAGCCATGAGTTATCAACAAATGTCTAAAATATTCTCTAAGCACGAAAAAATGACTTTGGAGCGTTATATCATCAAAAACAAAATAGAAAAAATTAAAGAATTGATTGATAGTGAGGAATTTAGTTTGAGTGAAATAGCTTACATGATGGATTATAGCAGTGTGCAATACTTGTCGAATCAATTTAAAAAAGAAACCGGAATGACCGTCAGTGAATATAAAAAAATGCGAATAAAAAATAAACATAATATCGATGAATTGACCGGAGAGAAATGAAGATCTCGGATCAACGATTATATCAATAATTCAACTGTTTATCAAAAAAACATATACCAATGAAAATAAAAAGTAATATTGCCATTTCTGATAACGGATTTATGTTTGACCCGTATTCGGGGGATTCTTATAATTTGAATGCAACTGCTGTTGCTATTATCAAATTATTAAAGGAAGAAAAAACACGGGATGAAATCATTGAGGACTTTGTCCGTAAATATGATGTAGATACCTTTACTTTTGAACAAAATTTAGATGATTTTTTAGCCATGCTTAATCATTATGATTTGGTAGAGCAATCCTCATAAGTATTAAAAATTATCAGTGTGAAAAAAGAAAAATTAAATATAGCAGTAACGGGTTTAAACAACACCGACAATCCCGGTCCGGGGATACCGGTTATCAGGGGATTGCGTGAAGCCAAAAGTTTTGAACCGCGTATTATAGGTTTGGCATATGAAAATTTAGAACCCGGGATATACATGAAAGATATGGTGGATAAAACCTATCAAATTCCGTATCCTAAAAGTGGTTCGGATGTATTTTTAGACCGGATTAAATACATCCATAATCGTGAAAACTTGGAGGTTATTATTCCCAATCTCGATGCGGAGTTATATACATTTATCAAAGCAGAATATGAATTGAAAACCTTAGGTATACATACTTTCTTACCAACTTTACAACAATTTGAAGAGCGAAGTAAACCCAACTTAAATGCTTTTGGTGAAAAATATGGCATTAAAGTTCCTAAAAGTAAACCTATAGCCGGTTATACCGATATACAAAACTTACAAGCCGAATTTGATTTTCCGGTTTTGGTCAAAGGAAAGTTTTATGATGCCTATTTGGCTTATAATAACGAGCAGGTAATAAATTATTTTAATAAATTATCATCAAAATGGGGATTGCCGGTGATTATTCAAGAATTTGTCAGGGGAACCGAGGTTAATGTAGTAGCACTGGGCGATGGTAAAGGAACGACAATTGCTGCTGTACCAATGCGCAAACAATATATCACCGATAAAGGAAAAGCATGGGGCGGTATTACCATACAAGATCCCAATTTATTAGAAATCACCCATAATTTAATACGGAAAACCCAATGGCGGGGTGCCATGGAATTGGAAATGATCAAAACCATACAAGGTGAATATTATTTGATTGAAATCAATCCGCGTATTCCGGCGTGGGTATATTTGGCTGTAGCAGCCGGTCAAAACATACCCGAAGCATTGGTTAATTTAGCCCTTGGAAAAAAGGTAAAACCATTTGAAAAATACGAAGTAGGAAAAATGTTTATTCGCTATTCTTTTGATATGATTGGTGATATTTCTCAGTTTGAAAAACTGTCCATGACAGGAGAGTTATAAAAGAGCATAACTATAAAAAGATTATATAACCATTATAAACCGGATTATATAAATAAAATTATTTATTATGGAAAAATTAAAATACGAAAGACCGATAATCAATAAGATTAAAGCAGGTGTGCCGGATAAATACGGCATGTCTACACGGGTGCAAATCAAAACGGATATTGAGGGAATTCCGGTTAAAGATATCGTTAATCAGTATGGTTCTCCGGTTTTTGTATTATCCGAAAAAACCATAAGAGAAACCTATCAAGAAGCACACAGAGCTTTTCAAAGTCGCTACCCTAAAGTGCAGTTTGCTTGGTCTTACAAAACCAATTATCTCGATGCTGTTTGTCAAATATTTCATGATGAAGGTTCTTGGGCCGAGGTAGTTTCCGGATTTGAATATGACAAAGCTATTGAAAACGGTGTGCCCGGCAACAAAATTATTTTTAACGGCCCCGATAAATCGGATGCCGATTTAAAAAAAGCCGTTGAAAACGGATCATTTATTCATATTGATCATTTTGATGAATTGTATAGTTTGATGCGTATTGTTAAAAAAATAGGCAAAAAAGCTAAAGTAGCAATTCGTGTAAATATGGATACCGGTGTATATCCCAAATGGGACAGATTCGGTTTCAACTATGAAAACGGAGAAGCTTGGAATGCCATCAATAGAATTATGTTAACAGAGAATATGGATCTGGTTGGCTTGCATACACATATCGGCACCTATATGATGACAACCAATGCTTATACTGTTGCAGCCGGAAAACTAGCGGATTTGGCCGTAAAAACCGCTCAAAAATATAAACATCATATCAAGTATATTGACATGGGTGGAGGTTTTGCGTCCAAAAACACCTTAAAAGGAGCTTATTTGCCCGGTAAAGATACCTGCCCGAGTTTTGATGATTATGCCGAAGCTATTACCTCAGCTCTTATTAATTCTGAAATAGATCCGGAACATTTACCCGTATTGTTTTTAGAAACCGGAAGAGCCTTGATTGATGATGCCGGATATTTAATAGGATCGGTATTGGCAAACAAGCGTTTGTCTAATGCACGGCGTGCAACTATAATTGATATAGGAGTCAATATTTTATTTACCAGTTTTTGGTATGAACATGAAATATATCCCGGACAGGCTTGCTCACAACAAACCGAAGATACGACCATTTACGGCCCCTTGTGTATGAATATAGATGTTATTAGAGAAAGCATACAGTTTCCGTTATTGCAAAAAAATGATTTGGTGGTTATTCCTCGTGTAGGTGCCTACAATATGACCCAATGGATGCAATTTATCACCTTGCGACCCAATGTGGTGTTAATAGATAGAGAGCAAAATTTGCATTTGATTCGAAAAAAAGAAACCAATGAAATATTTAAAAATCAAGAAATTGTCCCAAAACATTTAAAAAATAAGAAAACATAATAATTGTTTGTGTATTGTGTTGGAAGCTTAACACCTGCAATAGCAGTGTCAAGCTAATTTCTTAACTTGTAAAAAATATCCGTATCAAAACCAGTCCATTTTAACGATTCAACGGTATAAAACAGATGAGGCGAAGTGAAATACAAATCATAAAAGAAGGAAGTATTAAAAGTTATGCCCAGGTTTTCTTTTCAGATAACTTAACATTTGGCTGGCTGTTATTATTAGTCAGTTTTTTCGATTTTTATGCCGGTTTGTATGGTTTAGCAGCTGTTTTACTCACCAATGTCACGGCATACTTAATGGGTTATGATACTTATAAAATTCGGCAAGGCACTTACGGCTATAACAGTTTACTGGTTGGTTTAGGTATTGGTTTAAGTTTTATGGCAGGCTGGCAATCTGCTATTATAGTGTTTATAGCCGCCATATTAACTTTTATTTTTACCATTGTTTTCGAAGCTTGGCTGGGCAAATACACCTTGCCTTTTTTGAGCATTCCTTTTTTATTGGTCATGTGGATTGTTATACTTTCCGGCCGAGAACTGACCGCCTTAGGACTTAGCGAACGAGGTATATATACCATAAATGAGATTTATGGAATCGGAGGAAAATATTTGGTCAATATATACCAATGGTTTGAACAAATTGAAAAACCCTTGTTTTTAAAAACCTACTTTTTGTCTTTAGGAGCTATTTTTTTTCAATACAATATTTTAGCCGGCGTATTAATTTCATTGGGCTTATTATATCATTCGCGCATAGCTTTCAGTCTATCTTTATTAGGTTTTGGAACAGCATTTGTTTTTTATCAATTATTAGGCATTGATATTACCCAATATGGCTATTCGTATATTGGCTTTAATTATATTTTGACAGCCATTGCCATTGGCGGTTTTTTCTTAATACCCAACAAATACAGTTTTTTATGGGTGATCATATTGTTGCCGGTGGTGGTGCTTATCAGCTTAAGTGCCGGAGAAATATTAAAAATTTATCAATTGCCGGTTTATTCTTTGCCATTTAACATCGTGGTTTTGTCATTTTTATATTTTATCAAATTGCGACAGCGGTATGACCGTATTCCTTTACAAGAAGTGATTGTGCAGTTTAATAGTCCCGAGAAAAATTTATATTATTATCAACAAGCATCAAAGCGTTTCAAATGGTTGAGTTATTTTCCAATGTATTTACCGTTCTTAGGAAAATGGACGGTTTCACAAGCCGAAAATGGGGCTTATACCCATCAAGGCGATTGGAAATATGCATGGGATTTTATTATGAACGATTATCAAAACAAGCAATTTAAAAATACCGGCGATTTTTTAATAGATTATTATTGTTTTGATAAAAATATAGTGGCACCCTCAGACGGGACAGTAGTTTCAGTGGTCAATAATATTGATGACAACACGATTGGCGATGTAAATTTATTGCAAAATTGGGGCAATTCCGTTGTAATAAAACATACCGAATATTTATATTCTCAGGTCAGTCATTTAAAAAAAGGCAGTATTGTTGTCAAAAAAGGGACGGTTGTAAAAAAAGGAGACCTGTTGGCGCATTGTGGCAATTCGGGGCGTTCGCCTTACCCGCATTTGCATTTTCAGCTACAAGCCACACCTTATATAGGCTCGCCAACCATCAGTTATCCAATCAGCCATTATATCCGGCATGCACATCATAAATTTGAATTGCATTCGTATGATAAACCTGTATTAAACGATGTAGTCTCCAATATGGAAACAACGGAGTTATTAATCAAAGCTTTTAAATTTATTCCCGGACAAAAACTGCAATATGAGTTTAACGGCAAAAAAGTAAATTGGGAGGTTAAAACCGATTACTACAACAATACTTACATTTATTGTGCCGAAACTCAATCATATGCTTATTTATATAACGATGGACAGGTGCATTATTTTAAAAGTTTTAGCGGAGATAAAAAATCCGGTTTGTATTATTTTTACTTGGCTTTATATCAAATTCCCTTGGGATATTATCAGGATATGATCATCAATGATCAATTTCCACCCAACGTGATTATTGACAAACACAAAATATTTTTACAAGATTTTATCGCCCCGTTTTGGTTGCCTTATCAAGCAGACTATCAAATGAAATTTGTGGCAGTTGATGACGAATTGTATCCCGGCAAAATTGAGATAAAAGCGCAGCTCGATTTATTGCGTTGGCAAAAGGTTTACAGGCAGTTAAATTTTGAGATTCATATAAACGAACAAGGAATAAGCCAAATTACCAGTGAAGCAATAAGGCTGATTTTACAACCGGAACCGGTTAAACAATTAAAAAACGAATTGTTTGCATAATCGTTTGTTAAAAAATAAGCAAATTAAATATTAAACAGATGAAAAACATACACATATTAGCCCTAATTCTTTTTGCTTTTGGCTTGTTTAGGTTGGAGGCACAACCGGCTAAAGAGCCAGTTATGAGTATGACCCAAATAGACCAACTCACATACCGGCAATACTTGCAAGCCGATTGGAATAACTTGATAAAAACCGGAAAAAAAGCCCATAAAAATGGCATTGATTTTTATTTTTTGGAAGTGCGTATGGGGATAGCTTATTACCATTTAAAAAAGTATAGAAAAGCCATTAAATATTTGGAAAAAGCTTTTCAAAAAGACGAAAAAAACACTTTGGTTGCCGAATATTTATACGGTGCTTATCTTTATGGTGGCAGATATTTAGATGCGCAACGTATAAGTAATGGTTTTAATCCGAAACTTAAGCACAAATTAGGCATTGATAAAAATCACTTGATAGATGTTGCCGGCGTAGATTATAAAATGGAAATATTGGATGATTATTTAATCCCCGTTTCAGATGAAGAACTAAATCAAGATGTGATTACACAAAACACTTACATGGGGGTAGATTTGGGTAATTATTACGGCCCTGGCAACCTATTTTGGCTGAGTGCCGGACACTTGCAAAGGAATTTTACGCAAAATATATATGAAAATAATATGCAATCGGTTTATGATAAAACCATGACACAGAATCAATTTTATGTGGCACATTATAGTCAAATTGCTACCGGTTTAAATATTGGACTGGCAATCAATTGGCTACAAATCAATAATAATGATGTTACTTACCGAAAACAGGGTAGAAATGGCAGGATTGTAGCTGTTCCAAGTAAAGAAACCTTACATGAATGGATAGGTTTTGGAGGATTGCGTAAAGATATAGGAGATTTTAAATTGGGTTTAACTATTTCGGTTGCCAATATAAAAGATCAATTACAAGCACAACCGGCAATAGAAACATATTGGTATCCATTGTCTAATACTGACCTGTATTTTTTTAGTAATTTTAATTATAAAATGGAATATGAACAAAATAATTGGTATAATGATGTTATAATAAAAACAGGAATCGGACTAAGACTAGGAAAAATATATGTTGAACCGGCTTATACTTATGGCGATTTATATAACTTTGTAGAGGCAGATGGCTTAATAGTTTACAATGATGATGAAATAATTAATAACCGGATGGAACTTTTAACTTATGTTTATTTGATTAAAAGTCGATTAAAAGTATATGCCAAATATCAACAGTATACCAAAACAAATTTTTATCAATTAAACGGTTTACCTCAAACTATTGATTATACAAACCAAACAATAACAACAGGTGTATTATGGAATTTTTAAGATCAAATATTAAATATAGTTTTTTGCTCCTCTTTTTTGTTCAGACAAGTATCTGGGGGCAATACGATACGCTTATAAAAGCTTTTAAAAAAAGCTATGTTTTGGAAAAAAAGGGGGAATATAAACAAGCGGCAGATATACTTAAAAAAGTATATAATCCACAATCGTATGAAATCAATTTGCGATTGGGTTGGCTCAATTACCAAGCCGGATTATTTACGGAGTCAGCTACACATTATCAACGTGCAGTTGATTTAATGCCTTATGCCATAGAAGCCAAATTCGGTTTGATTTATCCTAAATCAGCTATTGGAAAATGGGATGAAGTCATCCGTATTTATAAAAAAATACTTGAAATAGACCCGCAAAATACTTTGGCAAATTATCGTTTGGGGTTGATATATTATGGCAGAAAAGAATATGAAAAAGCCGAAAAATACTTTAAAACGGTAGTCAATTTATATCCTTTTGGTTATGACAGCCTGATTATGTCGGCGTGGACCGAATTGCAATTAGGCAAATACAGGGAAGCCAAAGTTTTATTCCGTAAAGTGTTGTTGTATAATCCGGATGATGCTTCGGCAAAAGAAGGATTAAGACGGATAAAATAATTATAAATAAGGCAAAAAATTTCAAATTCGTATCTTTGCCCTATGAAAAACCATCAAGACACGATAATTGCACTGGCCACACCGGCCGGCAGTGGTGCCATAGGCATTATCCGCTTATCAGGTGCCGATGCCATTAAATTGGTCAATCGCTTTTTTGAAAGCAAATTTAAAAACAAAGATTTAACAAAGGTAAAATCGCACACCATTCATTTGGGTTACTTAAAAGATGGTGAAAAAATACTCGATGAGGTCTTGATAAGCGTTTTTAAAAACCCGCACTCTTACACCGGTGAAGATGTGGTGGAAATATCGGTACACGGCTCACCTTATATCCAACAACAAGTTTTGCAATTATTTTTAAAAAACGGGGTGCGGCATGCCAAAGCCGGTGAGTTTACTCTGCGCGCATTTCTCAATGGCAAAATGGATCTCTCACAAGCCGAAGCCGTAGCAGACTTAATTGCTTCCAATAGTGAGACTTCACACCAATTGGCACTACAACAAATGCGCGGTGGTTTTAGCAGCGAAATAAAAAAATTACGTGATGAACTCATTCATTTTGCTTCATTAATAGAATTGGAATTGGATTTTGCCGAAGAAGACGTGGAGTTTGCCGACCGCAAGCAGTTTAAAAATTTGGTGCAACAAATTCAAACCACACTTAAACATTTGGTAGACAGCTTTGCCGTGGGTAACGTGCTCAAAGAAGGTGTGCCTGTAGCCATAGTAGGCGAACCCAACGTAGGTAAGTCAACCTTACTCAACGCCTTGCTCAATGAAGAACGCGCCATTGTATCTCATATTGCCGGCACGACCCGCGATGTTATAGAAGATGAGCTGATTTTAAATGGCATCCGTTTCCGTTTTATAGACACGGCCGGCATACGCAAAGCAACCGATGAAATAGAAAAAATTGGCATTCAAAAAACCTATGAAAAAATTGGCGAAGCCAAAGTGGTGATTTTTTTAATTGATGCTTGTGCCTTGTCAAAAAACGCTACTTGTCACCATCCCGAACACGACAAGGTGTTGCAAGCCTTTGAAACCGAACTTAACAATATTGCCCAAAAGTATCCGCATAAAAAAATATTGATAGTAGTCAATAAAATTGACCAAATTGACCTGAAAGACTATCAAACTGACACAAACCAATATCCCTTGATTGAAATATCTGCCAAGTACAAAACCGGTTTGGACAGACTAACTTCCCAACTCACCTCATTGGTTAACAAAGGCTTACTAGACCAAAACGAAGTGGTGGTGTCCAATGCCCGTCACTATCAAGCCTTAACCGAAGCTTTGCAAAGTATTATACATGTCAATCAAGCACTTGACAATGATGTTTCTACCGACTTACTGACTATTGACATACGTGCTGCGTTACATAGTTTGGGCAAAATTACCGGCGAAATTACTACCGACGACTTGCTGGATAATATCTTTAAGAATTTTTGTATCGGAAAGTAATTAGCATTTTCTTATCTGTTATTTTACAAAATTAATCGTGGAGAAGCAAATTTTTTGAAATACGATTTCTTCGGCAATAAAAAACAATATTTTTATTGTTATTGCTATGCCCTAAAGACTTATTTTGATAATTGCAAAAACTGATTCTGCAATATGGAAAATATTTGCAATTGCTTTTATAATTTATTATCTTTGTTATAAACTATAAAATTGACAATGCTATGAAAAAACTACTAATCAGCTTATTTGTTTTAATAATTTCTTTAAATGGAAATAGTCAAACATTCCAAATAAAACTCAAAAATGGATATAATACTAAAACAAACAAATTGAAGTATTTAAAAAAACCTAAAATGTATGTTTTTGAAGATGTTAATGGGATACACAAAGTTAAAGTAAATGATGTTGAAGAATTAAAAGTAATAGAATTTCCCAAGAATAAATTTTTCTATTCTCGTTCAGGGTTAACACCTTATATTGTATTAAATTTTGATAATATTCACAAAGATAAATTATACAAATTAGTAAAGGATTGGATAAAAGAAAGCTATAAAAATCCTGATAAAGTAATAAAAGCAGAAATTAACAATGAAAAGGTAAAGAAAATAAGGATTGAAGGATACGACCCTAGTGCTTTATCGACCCACGGATTGGGAAATAATTATTTTGGCGCAGATTATACAATAGAAATAGCTGTAAAAGATAATAAAATCAGATTTAAACCTATTAGTTTGATAGGCAATCATTTAGGAGTAAAAGATTTAGATTTTTTATCATATCCCGAATATTATTTTAAAAAAAATGGTATTCCAAAATGGGGCTGGGAAAATATGCCTGAACAAATACCTCAGCTTTTTGAAAAACTTGCTAATAGTTTAAAGAATTATATCTTAAAAAATAAAAATAATAATTCTGAGGAAGATGATTGGTAATATGGCTAAGCATTAACATTGGTTCTATTCAATAATGATTTAACCCCTAAAAAACCGGACAAGATTATAGTTAAATAATAATTTTCCCGGAAAAATTATTTTTTAAGTAAACTTTAAAATCATCAATGTTTTTATAACCACCATTCAATATTTTATGCTTATCACCATTTCTCAGTTCCAAAACTATACACCTTGTTTCATTGTATGGCAAATATGATGAAACAGGCATCATAATATCCATTTTAATATTTATTACTTCAGTCCACTTTATTTCTTTTTTATATAGAATACTCTTAAAAATAATTTCCGTCTTTGTTGATATAAAATTAGCTTTATAAATATAATGTTCTTTTATTGCATTATAAATTAACCAAATAAAAAACACTATACTGATAAATATAATAATTAAAAATAATGAAACTTATTATTAACAATGGCTGTGATAAAAAGATATGAAATATATAACAAACCAAATGACATCACAATGATACTAATATTAACATCTAAATAATTATCTCTTTTTTTACTTACAAATTTATCAAAATCACTCATAATAATTAAATCAATAGAGATAATGAGAATATTTAGAATTATTAATGATTAATATAATTACCGCATACTGTATGAGTTTATTTTGTTACCCAATACATTAACCGTTACTACAAGTTATGCCAATACCAATCCACCGCTTCTTTTAAGCCCGTTTTTATATCATATTTAGGCGCATACCCCAACAATTTTCGTGCTTTATCTATTGATGCCAACGAATGCGGAATATCTCCGGCT
>Ga0256843_1000697_pt1 | contig 28174 bp, 26 predicted proteins | sample AlvinellametaG_FD_191572 | JGI IMG/M metagenome (GOLD analysis project Ga0256843, IMG submission 191572) | Pompeii worm associated microbial communities from hydrothermal vent at the East Pacific Rise, Pacific Ocean - Alvinella | ecosystem: Host-associated > Annelida > Integument > Unclassified ... | reverse complement strand
AATGCAATCTTTTTATAGATGATAAAACATTTGAATGTGAAGTAAAAGTAAGATATAGAACTAACCCAGTCCCTGCAAAAGTAAAAATGGATGGAAGCAAAGCCACTGTATTTTTAGAAACACCTGTCCAAGGTGTAGCAAAAGGGCAAGCTTGTGTATTTTATGATGGTGATAAAGTGCTTGGTGGAGGATGGATAAGAGGTGCTAAGAAATGATAAACAAGGAAAAAATAAATATGAATGATAAAAAAATAGAAGAATATATAAAACTTGGTGAATATAATACACTTGAAGTTTATAAAGAAGTAGATTTTGGTGTGTATTTAAGAAGCGAGGAAGAGAATGATGAGGTATTACTTCCTAAAAGATATGTGCCAACAGGTACTAAAATAGGGGATATTTTAGAAGTATTTGTATATAGTGATAGTGAAGATAGATATGTAGCAACTACAGATAAACCTATGGCAGTAGTAGGGGAATTTGGAAATTTTGAAGTGGTAGATACATCAAAATTTGGTGCATTTGTGGATTGGGGACTTCCTAAAAATCTATTTGTGCCACTTTCTACTCAAAAAAGAAATCTAAAAAAAGGGGATAAGGTTATTGGAAAAATAAAATATGATGAAAAAACTGATAGACTTTTTTTAGATGCAAAAGTGGGTAGAAATATAGTCCCAGCAAAAGGGTTTGAAAGAAATGATAAAGTAGAGATTTTAGTGATGGCAAAAACTCCACTTGGATATAAAGTGATTGTAAATAACAAACATGAAGGGATGCTTTTTGATAATGAGATCTTTGAAGATATTAAAGTGGGTGAGAAAAGATTTGCTTATGTAAAAAATAATAGAGAAGATGGAAAGTTAGATTGTATATTACAACCTATAGGAAAAAGACAAAAAGTTTATATGGGAAATGATAAAGTTTTAGAAAAACTTCAAGAAAAAAAAGAGATAAAATTAAATTCAAAATCAGACCCAGAAGAGATTAAAAAAGAGTTTGGAATTAGTAAAAAAGTATTTAAAGCAGCCCTTCAAAAATTAAAAGAAAGAGATTTAATTGAGATTACAGAAGAAGGTATAAAATTAAAATAGATGGATATTTCTGAATTTTTAGAAATTGTAGAAAATAGAGAAAAACATACTAAAAATAAAATAGTTGTAGGATATTTAAAAGATGAAATTATTAGTTTTTTAAATAAAAATGATGTAGAAGTTCATACAAAAGAGATATATTTGAATCATAAAGGTTTAGCTCATCTTTCAAGAGATAGTAAAAGACAAAGAGGAGCTGGACTTAGTAGAGAAGATATTATAAGAATTCCTCTAATTTTAGAGAATATTTCAGCTATATTTTTTGAAACTACCAAGCAAAGATTTAATCTTTTATATTGTGAAAATAACACTAAAAAATGTATTAAGTTAGTTATAGATACAAAGTTTGTATATAAAGGAGAGAAATTAACTTTAATAAAAACAGCGGGATATATCAATAAAAGTGATATGAAAAATCCAAATTTTAAACTTATTTTTGGAGAATGGATAGTTTAAAGAGCTAGGGAGAACCGTCACCTCTCCATTATGACGGCTAAAAGCCCTCATCGGTGGCAAGACGGATTATTTCCACCTGCTCTAACTCTTTTTACAATATAAATATATCAAATTATCAAATAAAAGTAAAGGAATTAAATGAATTGCCCATGTGGAAGTGGAATTAAATATAAAAAATGTTGTGAGCCTTTTCATAAAGGAAAGAAAAAAGCAAAAAATGCTTTGGAGCTTATGAAAAGTAGATATTCAGCATATGCTATGAATCAAGCAAAATATATTATAAAAACTACACACAAAAACAATCCAGAATGGAATAATCCAAATTGGCTTGAAGAGATAAAAGCTTTTTGTAATAGTGAATTTAGAAAGCTTGAAATTATCTCTTTTGAAGATGGTGAAAATGAAGCATTTGTAGAGTTTAAAGCTTATATTGATGATTTTATAATTCATGAAAAAAGTAGATTTTTAAAAGAAGATATATGGCTTTATGAGAGTGGAGAAATATTTTAGTATAATTCGCCAAAAATTTTAAGGAGAAATGATGATAAAAATGTATGGAATTCCTACTTGTGGAAGCGTAAAAAAAGCAAAAAAATTTTTTAATGAAAATGGAATTGAATTTGACTTTATTGATTTGAAAAAAGAACCAGTTGGGTGTGATAAAATAGATGAATGGCTAAAACAAGTAGATATAAATACACTTTTTAATTCTCGTGGAACAAAATATAGAATGCTTAAATTAAAAGAGCTTAATTTAGATGAAGCTGGAAAAAGAGAGTGGCTTTGTCGTGAAAATCTTCTTATTAAAAGACCTGTAATTGAATATGATGGAAAAGTTATTGTAGCTTTTGATGAAGATAAATATAAAGAGATATTTAATGTTTAAGATAAATGATCCAAAAGCAAATATAAAAAATGTAATGCATGGCTTTTTTTTAGCTGTAGCGGTAACAGTAGCTGAGCCCTCTACAATCTTACCTTTAATAGTTCACCATTTTAGTGATAGTGTAATTGCAGTAGGACTTTTTGCTTCTTTACTTAAAGGAGGAGCAATAGCTGTGCAGATGTTTGCTGCATTTTATGCTCAAGAATATACAAGAGTTTTACCATATTTAAGGGTAGTTTTCTTTTTTAGATGGTTTAGTTGGTTTTTAATTGGACTTGCTATCTATTTTGTAGGTGATAGTAATAAGACACTTACTTTATGGCTTATAGGAATAGGGCTTTTTGGATTTAGTTTTACCGCTGGATTTGGGGCTATTTATTTTAAAGAATTGATGGCAAAAGTCTTTTCAAAAGAGTATCGTGGCAGAACCATGGCAAATCGTCAGATTTTTACAGCAATAGGAAGTATTTTAAGTGGAGGAGTTGCTGGATATGTGTTAGAGCATTTCCAGGCACCACAAAATTATGCATACCTTTTTATGGTGAGTAGTTTTTTAATGGCGATAGGTTTTATTGCGTTTGGGACTATTGAAGAGCCAGAAAAAAAATCAATTAGAAAAAAAGAGGATAGTTTTTTAGAGTTTTTAAAAAACTCATTTGCCCTTTTAAAAGAGGATAAAAGATTAAAAAATCAAATTATTATTATTTTACTTGGGTTTAGTTATTTACTTGCTTATCCATTTGTAATTTTAAAAGCAAATAAAAGTTTTGATTTAACAGGTTGGATGCTTGGAGGATTTATTACTGTTCAGATGATAGGAAGTATTATAGGAAGTTTTTTTATATGGAGGAAAATGAGTGATTATAAACTAATGCTTAGACTTAGTTTTATTTTTGCTATTATCTCATTTGTAGTAGCATTTTTTGCAAATACTCCTATTATGTATGGAGTAGTATTTTTATTTTTTGGGCTTTCAATGGATGGATTTAGTATAAGTGGTATGAATCTGGTTTTTGAGATAGCACCAGAAGATAAAAGACCTATATATACAGCACTTCAATCAAACATCACATCTTTGGGATTGTTTTTTCCTATTTTAGGAGGTGTGATTTTAAAATATGCAGGATATAATGTGTTATATTCTATAACTATTTTTATGATAGCTTTAGGGCTTTATCTTACAAAAAGATTATAAGTTTTGATTTAAATCAATATAGATTAAATCGTAAAATGTTATAATTATAAAAAATAAAAAAGTTACAAGGAATTAAGAATGAATGGATATAAAATATTTTCTGGGACTGCAAATCCACAATTAACAAAAGATATTGCAGAACATTTAGGAATGAGTGTAGGAAAATGTGATATAAAAAGATTTAGTGATGGTGAGATTAGTGTACAGATTCAAGAAAGTATCAGAGGTAGAGATGTATTTATAGTTCAGCCTACAAGTGCACCAGCAAATGATAATTTAATGGAACTTTTAATTATGGTAGATGCACTAAGACGTGCAAGTGCAAATAAAATTACAGCTATTATTCCTTATTTTGGATATGCAAGACAAGATAGAAAAGCAGCTCCAAGAGTTCCTATTACTGCAAAATTAGTAGCAAATCTAATAGAAAAAGCTGGAATTGATAGAGTTGTTACTATGGATTTACATGCAGGACAAATTCAAGGATTTTTTGATATTCCTGTTGATAATCTTTATGGAAGTATTTTATTTAAAGAATATATTGAAAAGAAAAATTTAGCAAATCCTATTATTGCTTCACCAGATGTAGGTGGAGTAGCAAGAGCTAGATATTTTGCTGGAAAACTTGGACTTGATATGGTTATTATTGATAAAAGAAGAGAAAAAGCAAACCATAGTGAAGTTATGAATATTATTGGTGATGTAAAAGGTAAAGATGTTATTTTAATTGATGATATGATTGATACAGCTGGGACTATGACTCATGGTGCTAATGCTTTAAAAGAACATGGAGCAACTTCTGTAATGGCATGTGCTACACATGGAGTTTTAAGTGGTCCAGCATTTGATAGAATCAAAAATTCAAATTTAGATGAATTAGTGATTACAAATACTATTCCATTAGCTAAAGAGTGTGAAAAGATTACTGTTCTTGATACTAGTGAGCTTTTTGCAGAAGTGATAAGAAGGGTTTATTTTAATGAAAGTGTAAATAAACTTTTTGACCTATAAGGTCAATCTTTTGTCACTTTTTTTGTATACAATATAATAAAAAAGGTTCATAAAGTGAAAGACTTAATCTCTTCTGTTTTTTCTCATGAGTTAAAAAACTCTCTTTCAAGTATTAGATTTGGTATTGAAATATTCAATAAATATGAGATGAGTTCCCAAGAAAAAAAGAAATTTGTTTCAGATTTATTAAATACTATTGATAATACAATGAAAATTTTAGATGAATATATGAATTTTATCAAATTTCAATTTACGAAAAAATTAAAATATGAAGAGATTGATATATATGATTTATTAACTGAAATAAAAAAAGAACTAACTCCATTTGCTCAAGAAAAATCTGTAAATATTTATATCCCAAAAATAAATATAAAAATAACAAGTAATAAATTTTGGTTAAAAAGAGCTATCTATAATATTTTTTATAATGCTATAAAATACAATAAAAGAGGCGGAAGTGTAAATGTCAAAGTAGAAAAAGAATTATTTGGTATATATGTTTCAATAGCTGATACAGGTATAGGGATAAATAAAAAAAGTTTATCATCTATTTTTAAAGTGTTTCATCAAATAGATGAAACAAAAAAAGGTGTTGGAATTGGTTTAGCATTAGCAAAAAGTATTATAGATAGTTTTGGTGGACAAATAAATGTAAAATCTAATGAAGATATAGGGACAGAATTTATTTTATATATTCCAAAAAAACCAAAAGAAATCACTATAAAAAAAATAGCATTTGGTTTAGTACCAGCTTCAGTTGCATTATTTTTAGCAGTATCTTATTTTCCTATATATTCTCAGTCTTATATAAAAAATACTCAAGGTAGATATGTTATTTATACTTTTGAAGATGGAAGTGTATTAAAATATACTCAAGGGTCTGATTATGAAATAAAAGCACATAAAAATCTATATAATACAAATTATACTCTTTTTTCATCTTTAAAAGAAGGGGATATGAGTTTAAAAGCGATCAAAAATAAAGCTTCTATTTTTGTAAATGATAGAGAGTTTAATAATTTAGGGACAGATTTTGAGATTATTAAAGATAAAGAAATCAAAGTAGCAGTTTTTGATGGAAAAGTAAAAAGTGATTCTTTAAAGATAAATAAAGGGGAAGGTAGTATAATTTTAGATACAAATAAAATAAAAGTTATAAAATTATTAAATGCTCCAAAAAATGTTGTTATAGATAAAGATGGTTATTTAACTTTTTCTAAAATAGCTACAGCTAAAAAATATAAAATAATAATTTCTCATAATTCAAATTTTAATAATATTGAGGATACTTTTTTTACTGTAAAAAATAAAATTAAACTTTCTTTTAGAACAGATAGTTTATATTTTATAAAAATTTTTGCATATGATCAATATGGATTACCTTCATTACCAGCAGTAAAAAAATATGTAAATTTATCTCATTATTATAAAGCTATGAAATTATTGCATAATGATAAAAATGAAGCTATTTTAGAATTACAATCTTCGGTAAGTACTATAAAAAATCACTCTTCATTACCTTATTATCAGTTATCGAAAATTTTATATCAAAAAGAGGAGTATAATTCTTCTTTAAAATTAGTGCAAAAAGCTTTAGAAATAGATAAAAATAAAAAGTATTATTATTTATTATTAAAAAATTACGAAAAATTACATAAATATAAAGAAATTGAAAAAACGATCGATGAGATGTTAAATAAATATCCAAATGATATTTATTTATTATTTTATAAAGCAAAAATTTTATTTAATCAAGCAAAATATAAAGAAACTTCAAAAGTTTTATTTAAAGTTTTACAAACAAATCCAAATTTAAAAGAGGCAAATGGATTAATGGCTTTAACATTAAAAAAATTAAAAAAATATGAAGATGCAAAATATTATGAAAGGTTGGCAAAATAATGGAAATATTTCATAAATTACAAGAGAGTGAGTCTATAGTTATAGAAGGGGATAGAAGGATAGGTAAGCTTACTTTTGCTTTATATTTATTAAAAAAGAAATATAGAAAAATCTCTTTTATATCTCCTCTTACATCAAATCAAGTAGCAAAAAGATTAGAAGCTGTAGCTCACTCTTTTATAGAATTTAGTGATATAGCCAACTTTATAGATGCTTATTCTTTTAGAGAAGATTGGGTAGATATAAAAAATGAATATGGGTTTAAATATTTACTTCAAGATTTAGAATATTTTATAGAAACAAATCCAAATGAAGTGATCTTATTTCATAGAATAGGGCATATTTTTGAATATTCTGATAGGGATTTAATAGAGTATTTTTTTACTACACTTTTATCATATGGTATTAAACATAAGAAAAAGTTAGTTTTTTTAGTGGGTATTGATGTTGTAAATTATGATTTAATAAGCCATTATTTAGTAGAATCAGCTGATTTATATTTAAGAGTGATAAAAGATGGAGAAGTTAGAGAGATAGAAGTATTATTTGCTCTTACTCCTATTTTAGATTCTAAATATATTTTTGAGAGCAAACATAAAAAACTATTTTTATTTACAAAAGATAAATCAGGTTTTGTGCATAAAAATGTGTCAGTTGTTGTAATAGCAAAAGATGAAAAAATAAAAAAAATAAATAAATATTTATTAGAAAAACCACAAATTGAACTTAAAATTATAGATACAATAGCAGATTCTTTAGAAGCTATTCTTCAAAATCCAGATTATTTATTGTATTTTGGAGAAGATGATAAAATAAATAGTTCTATTTGTGAATTAGGGCAGAAATATGATTTGTATACAAAAATTTTATATGTTGTAAATAAAAAATTTATAAGAGTTGATGATAGATTAAATTTAATAGATAAAGGGTGTGTTGATTTATTAAATTTCAATATCCAAGTTATTAATTATGTTTTAGAAATTTCAAAACATATCCAGATGAATTTTTATAAAATAAGTATAATCAATGATTTTATTAAGTTAGAGACAAAAAGAGATATAGAAGATTTTGTAGAGTATTTATTAGAAGAGAGAATCTTATTTAGTATTATTAAAATAGACAGAAAATTAAAAAATGTAAAATATTTAAGACATTATGATAAATATATAGAGTTTGAAGAGTATAGTGTAATAATTTTTATAAATTTATTAAAACATGAACTTCAAATAATCTTTGATAAGATGAAAGATGAAAATTTTAATATTCTAAAGTCTCAAGATAGTATAGATATATTTTATGGAGAAAAATTATGTATAGAGTAGTTTTAATATTTTTATTTATTACAGATTTAATAGCAATAAATATAGATGTATCAATAGAAAATAATTTAACAAAAAATGATATAGTAACTCGTTTAATGCTTGTAAATTATTATTTTGATAAAAATATTACAAAAGCTAAAAAATATAATAATGATGTTTTAAAAATAGATAAAAATAATAATCAAGCAAAAATTAATCTTAAAAAAATAAAATTAAAAGAAGAGTTATTACAAAAAACTGATGATATAGATAAATATTATCAAAATTTGTATTTTAATAATAAATATGAAGAGATTAAAAAACTTGAAAAATATCTACCAATAATTAGTAGTGATTACCCAAAAATAATAACAGCAAGAATATATTTATGGGATGGGAAATATAAAAAAGTACATAATATTTTAAAATTGGTAAAAGATAAAACAACATTAGATTATGTAGAATTAAGTGGATATGAGTCTTTTTATAATGGAAAATACAAACAATCAAAAAAAGATTTTTCAGTACTTTACAATGCTACTGGAAAATTAGAATATGCTTATAGACTTATAGATTCTTTAATATATTTAGGTGAAATTGATAAGGCAAGTCAGTTTTTAAAATCTTTATTAAAAATTTATCCGAATGATAAAAAATTATTAAATTATAAAAAGAAAATTAAAGAAAAAGAGGAAAAACAATTAAAAATTTTAATGGGTAAATATAAAAAATCACAAAAATTCTCAGACTTGCAACCTTTATTGTATTTTCTTTTTAGTAATCACCAAAAAGAAAAAGCATATAAGCTTTTAAGAGAATATATAAAAAAACACCCAAATGATAAAGATGCAAAATATTGGTATGCTACTTATCTTTCATGGGATGGAGATAATACGAAGGCCTTAAAGATTTTAGAAGAGATAGTAACTCAAAGGGATTATAAAACAAAACTTTTAATAGCAAAAATATATTCATGGAATGGAGAATATGAAAAGGCTATAAATTATATAAATGATATTATTGTAAATTCACCTAATCAAAAATTAGTATTAGATGCTAAAGAATTAAAAGGGCTTATCTATTTTTGGCAACAGAATTATGAACTAGCTAAACCTCTTTTAGAGGATATTTTAAAATACAAAACTTCACAAGATGCAAAAGAAGCTTTAATGGTAATAAATGGAAATTTAAAGCCATTGATTATAAAATACAAAAAGTTATATAAAAAAGATATTACAAATTTAGATTATATACTAAGAATTGCTCAATATAGTGAAAAAATAGGTGATATCGATACTGCTATAGAATTTTATGAAAAATATATAAAATTAAATCCTGAAAATTTAAATGTAGTACATAGATTAGCTCAATTATATTTAAATAAAAAAGATTATTATAAGGCTTTTAGTTTATATGAGTATTGGGCATATACTAAAGGGGATGTAAAAAGCTTATATGAATTAGCTCAGAATTATTATTATAGTGGATATTCAAAATCAGCTCTTAATGTAATAAATGATATTTTAAAAATAAAAAAATATAAACCAGCCGTTGAATTAAAAGCTAAGATTTTAAGATATGCACCAAAATTTACACAAAATAATGATTCTAAAACAATATCTGATATTTTTGCTGAGAAAAATTCTAAGCTTTTAGAGGTTGCTAATAGGTTATATTTTAATGGTTTTTATGAAGATGCAGCAAAATATTATCATGAATATTTACTATCAAAACCTAATGATGTTCAAATTAGAGAGAGATATGCTTATGCATTAGAATTTTCAAATGATTTTACTTTAGCAAGTGGAGAGTTTTTTTTAGTTACTTGGCAAAAGAAAGATTGTAATATCTTATATCATTATGGATATAATTTAGAAAAAAGTGGAAAGAAAAAGTTAGCGAAACAGGTATATAAGGATGCTTTAAATTATGCAGTCAAACCAGCACCAAAATTTATAGTTGATTTTATAAACAGATGGAAAAAAGCATGGGAAAGTCAAAAAATTGATAAATATAAGCAATTTTATGATAATAAATATAAAAACAATAAAATATGGACTATCAGAAAACAAGCGATTTTTGATAGAGTTAAGTTTATATCTTTATATTTTGCAGATATAAGTCTTTTAAAAGAGGAAAAAAAAGATGGATATAATTTTTATAAAGTAAGGTTTTGGCAACAATATTCAACTAATAAAAAAATTGATAAAGGGTATAAAACTTTAACATTAAAATGTAAAGATAAGAGATGTATAATAGTAAAAGAGTATTGGGAAAAAGGAAAATATATTCCTCAAGATTATCAATGTAGTAAAAATGTAAATGATAGATTAAAAAATATAGATAAAGCACCTTTAATTATCCAAAAAAATGTAGTAAAAAAAAAACTAATGTAGATGGGGTTACTAAAGGTGGAGTTGTTATTGTAGATAATGTAGATAGACCATTAGCTAAAGAAGAAGATGTTTTAAATATTGTGGACATTAATATGACAAAAAAGTTTAGTATTAAAAAAGGGAATGTAAAATATACTAATGGTGAAAGCACTCAAAAAACTTACCATAAAGTAGGTATTTTGGGGTATTATTATAAAGATAAACCAGATATTAAAGAGATTGATTATGGTGTGTTTTATGAAACAAATAAATTTTATATAGATTTAAAAAAATGGAAACTTTGGCAAGATGATGAAAGAAGAGATGGAAAATATTTAACTTTTCATTATAACTTTGAAAAGTTTGTTTTTGGATTTGAATTTGGTGAATATGAAGAATTTTCATATTTGTACCCATATATAGAATATAAAAGTGATTTAAATTATAAATATTACCAATCAATTACAGGTAAAGATATGAAAAGCTTTTGTGCTGTAGATGAACATCTAAAAACTCATCATTTTGTTGTATCAAAATATAAAGGAATAAACACAAAATACAAAAAGGAGATTACTGATTTTTGGTGGAGTGTGGAATTATCAAAAATTGAAGATAATACTGCTTTGACTCCTCAGTTTTTGTATAGATTTAATAAAAAAGATGAATGGAAGAATATAGAGTTTTACTACTATTTAAGTGGATGGTATCAATTTAATCAAAAAGAGGATGATTGTTATTATTCACCTAAAAAGTATGATTCTACATATATAGAAATTCATCCTATATATAAAAATTTAGAGTTAATAGGGAAAGTAGGGTATTCATTTATTGGACAAACAAAGTTATATAGTTATGGTTTTGATTTTACAAATAGTTGGATTAGTTTTGGATGTATGAGAAATTTTTCTTATAAAGAAGGATTTGATACATATTGGTATGAAGAGTGTAGATTAAAAGCAGGAGTTAAATGGTGAGATTACTTATTTTTATCTTATTAGGGATTGTAATAGGTGTTTTATATATATGGACATTTTATGATGTAAAACTTGCATATGATACATTTGAAAATACTTTTTTTAGAATTTCTATTATTGTCGTGGCATTTTTTACTTTTCTTGTTATTTTTAGATATATTGCTTTTATATTTTTTTCTATTATGAAAATGACTCAAAAGACAGTATCTTTTACAGCAGCGAATCTTGCTTTTAGACCAAGAGTTACTATTATTGTCCCGGCTTATAATGAAGATGTAACAATAGCTACATCAATAAAATCTTTAGTAAATCAGACATATCAAAATTTAGAAATTATTATTATGGATGATGGAAGTAAAGATAAAACTTATGAAATAGCAAAAAAATTTGAAGGAAAGTTTAAAGGCAAAGATATTAAAGTTTTAACTAAAAAAAATGGAGGAAAGAGTAGAGCTTTAAATTTTGCACTTGAGAGGAGCAGTGGAGATTTTGTAATGTGTGTGGATGCTGATAGTAAATTAGAGCCTGATGCAGTAGCTTTGATGGTAAGATATTTTCAAGATTCAGAAATTGCTGCTGTTGCTGGAAGTGTATTTGTAAGTAATAGAGTAAATATTCTTACAAAACTTCAAGCTTTAGAATATATTGAAGGTCTTAATATGGTTCGTAATGGACAAGCATTTTTAAAACTTGTAAATATTATTCCAGGTCCTATAGGAATGTTTAGAAAAAGTGATATTTTAGAAATAGGTGGATATTCACATGATACATTTGCTGAGGATGCTGATCTTACTTTAAAGCTTATTAAAAAAAACAGAAAAATAGATTTTGAGCCAGAAGCCGTAGCTTATACAGAAGCACCAGATGAGCTTTTAGATCTTTTAAAGCAGAGATATAGATGGACAAGAGGTATTTTACAAGCTATTAGAAAGCATAGTTCAAGTTTATGGAATTGGAAAAATTTTAATTTTAGTTTTGTATTATGGTATATGCTTTTTGAAGCTGTTTTTTGGCCTTTTATGGATTTATTTGCAACTATGTTGCTTATTTATATATCTGTTTCACAAGGTGTAAATACTTTACTTATATATTGGTGGCTTTTATTTACTATAGTTGATGTTGCAGGGGCTTTATATTGTATACTTATTACAAATGAAACAAAAAGTTTAGCATTTTATGCTATTTTTTATAGGTTATATTTTATCTCAATTGTAAATATTTCTAAAATATTTTCAACTATTGAAGAGTGGTTTCAAATAGAGATGAGTTGGGGTAAATTAGATAGAAAAGGAGGAATATAATGAATTTTATAGCATTTTTAAGTTTTTCAGTTTTGGTAATTATTATTTTAACATTAGTATTTGGTATTACAGCATATTTTTTATATAAAATGAGAGAAAGACAAAGAAGAAAAGGTGTTGATATAGCTACATATGAAGAGTTAAAAGAGGAGGAGGGTAGAGAGTTTTTATTTTTAGATAAGGTGAATTTAAAATGAGAATAATAATTTTATTTATATGGGTAATAAATTTATTTGCAGATGTTTATATATTAGATTCGGATATAAATAGACAAAGATATATAAAGTTAAATTTAGATTTACAAGATTATGATATTAGAAATAATAAAATAAAAAATATGATTGTATCAAAAGGTGTAAAAGTACAAATTATTAAAGAAGATGATCTGTTTGATTTAAAATCTACAGATATTTTATTTTTGATAGATTCTTTTGCTATATCTCAAGAAGCACAAGATCAGATTATTAAGTTTGTAGCTAATGGAGGAAGATTAGTATTTAATTTTAAAAGTGCATTTTTAAATGAAAAAGGGTATTTTACAAGAGATAATTTTTTAGTGAAGCTTACAGGTTTGAAACCTCTTGGTTATGGATATAAGCCAGGAGACCATAATATTTTTATAACACAGCATCTTTTATCTCCTATTTCTATACCATCAGCAAAAGTAATCGATTTTATAGTGTATGATACTATTCCATTTTTTAAAGGAAAAACTCCTGATTTAGAATTTACAAATTATTCAGCAACTGAACCACTTAGATATAAGGATAAATTTGTTCCCAGTGGAGCATTATGGGATGGAAAGTATAAAAAAGGGGGATGGATATATTTTTCTTTCCCATTTTATGTATTAGATACTAAAAATAAATATTGGAAAAGTACATTTGAATCAATTATTGATTATGCTTTAAAAGGGGTGCAAATAGTAAAATATCCATATTTAAAGTATGATAAAATGACATTTGTTTCAGAAGATACAGAATATAAATATTTGAATTTTAATAACTTTATCAATGCTTTAGAAAAATATGATTTAAATGGTACAGCTTTTTGTGTAGGAAGACTTGCAAAAGAACATCCTAAACTTATGAAGATGGCTGGAGAATTGCCATTTTTAGAAATATCAAGTCATAGTTATTCACATACTAAACTTATAGATAAAACTATAGAAGAGTTAGATAAAATTGAAATAAATGGGAATAATAAACTTTTACAAAAATTATCAGGTCAAGAAGTAAAAGGATTTCGCCCTCCAAGAGAAGAGTTAAACACTAGAATGAAAAGAATTATAGAAACAAGTTCAATAGAATATATTTTAGCTAGATATTTAGAACAATTAAAACCTAAATATATAGGGAACTTAATTCTTTTTTCAAGAATGGGTACAGATGATTATCAATATCTAATGGAGCTTGACTGGAATAGGACACAAATTATAGATAAGATGAAACAAGAAGCAGATTATATTACAAGTTTAAATGGAATGTATACGATGAGTACTCATACCCATTTGATGAATTATAAATCAAATGCTATAATGTTTGAAGGATTATTAAAGCATTTAAAAAATAAGCATTATCCTGTATTAAAAGGGAAAGATATAGCTTGGTTGATTTTTACTAAAGATAAAATAAAGTTAGAGTTTAAACAAGAAAAAAATGGAATTGATATTAATATAAAAAATCAAAACCCATATGAAATAAAAGAATTTATATTTAGGGTGTTTTATTTAAGAAAACCTTTTAAAAAAATTAGATCAGTATATAAAACAAAATTGCTTAAATATAACAATAATTATGTTGATATAAAAGTATTTAATATAAAAAAACATCAAAATTTAAAATTATTTTTGGAGTATTAAATGTTTTTGATTTTATTTTTACCAATTTTTTTATTAGCTATAAATTATGATGATTTGTTTGATATAAATTTTAGTGCAGATAATAAAAATGTTTTATTTAGTCAATTTCATGTAAAAGAGTGTAAAAAAGATATTTATTTAGATATCTCAAATAGATTAGATTTAGCAAAATATGAATATTATAATAATGATATAGGAGTGTTCTTAGATGTAGGGGGTAATATAAATGATAAAAGTTCAAAAGAATCTTTAAATGTGGGACTGACCTGGAAATTATTAAAGGGAGGATATAGAGATAATCAATATAAAGCAGAAATAATAAATATTCAAAATCAACTTAAAAAAATGGAAAATAAACAAATTGATAATTCTTTTTCATATTATAATGATTATAATTTTATTATTTATTTTTATAATAAAAAAAAGATAGATCTTTTGAATAAATATTTAAAGTTTTTAGAGTTTAAATTTAATCTATTTAAGAGAAAATATTTTTTGAAAATGGAAACAATAGATAAATTATTATCAATAAAACAACAAATCAATGATATTAAAAATTTAAAACAAAATTATGAACTTTTTAATAAAAAAGTTATTTGTAAAAATGATATTGATGGGGAAATAATTGATTTTGATTTAAAATATGAAGAGATATTAAAAGATATAAAAGTAAAAAATTCTTATTTTGTTTTAAATAATAAGATTGTAGATAAAAAATATGATATTTATAATAATTGGAATTTGGATTTATATGTAAATAGGGAAGTTTTAACTGACAAGGGAGATAATTTTGGTTTTAGTCTTAGTATCCCTTTGAGTAAAAACAATTCAGAATTAAAAAGATTGGAAAAATTAAAATCTATTACAACTAAGAAAGAATTAGAAATTAGAAAATATTTATATTTTCAAAAAAATTATTATACATTTAGATATAAACTTAGTGATTTGATAAATATGAGATTTAAATTAGCTTATATTCAAGCACAATTTAAAAGAGCAAAACTTAGATATAAGTTTCATATAGGAAATGATAATTTAGATAGAATAGTTAGTAATATAGATTCTATGTTTGGTGTAAAACTTCAAATATTAGATATAAAACAACAACTATTATTAAAAGCTTATAGTATTTTATATAATTTAGGGTTAGAGTTTAAAGACAAATATATAAAGCCTATTAAAATAGACACCTCTTTAAAGTTAAGACCTGGAAATAGGAGTTTATATATTTGGGCAAATGGCTTTAAAAAATATGACAATTCACTTTTGATAGAGTTTTTTAAGTTAAAAAATATTAAAGAAGTTATGATATCTATATCAAAATACCAAAATTTTCAAAAGTTAGAAAATTTTATTAAATTGGCTAAAAAAAATCATATTAAAGTAATTTATTTATTACAATATAAACATAAAATGAAAAAATTAAATTATGATATAAATGAAGTAAATATATATTTTGAAAAAGTTGATAATAATATACAAGATTATTTAAATCAGTTACATAAAGATTATCCTAAATATCAAATAGATGTAACTATTGAAAATAATATATCTCTACCTCCTTTTATAAATAAAGTATATGGGAGGCTTCAAAATGTAGATTGGTTTGAAATAAAAGCAAATAAGTATAAAAATGAGTTAGAATTAGAATTAGATATACAAAAAGTTTTAAAACAATATCATAATATTGCTATATATAATTTAAAAACATATATGAAGGTATTACAATGAAGATATTAGCTCTTTTGTTTGCTGTAAATAGTTTTGCTAATAGTATCTATATTTGGTCTAAAGAGTTTAATACACAAAATAATAAAAATATTATCTCTTTTTTAAAGAAAAATCATATAAACAATGCATTAGTATCTGTATCAAAAAATATAAATTTAAATAAATTAAATGATTTTTTAAAATATGATATTAAAGTGGAGTTTTTAATAGGTGATAATAGTTGGATATATCCTTCTAAATGGTATAAAGTTGATGAAAAATTTAAAATATTAAACTCTTTTAATAATTATTATATACATTTAGATATTGAACCACATGTTATAAAAGAGCTAAAAAGCAAAAGAGAAAAATATTTAAGAATGTATATTGATATGATTAAATATATTAAAACTAAATATCCTAAATATCATATATCAATATCTATACCAACTTTTTATTATATTGAATATGTAGAAAAAATGGATAAATATGTAGATAAAATATATTTAATGGCATATGAATATAAAAAATTATCGCAACTACAAAAAAGGGTAGAAAAATTTGAAAAATTTAGATCTAAAATAGTAGTTGTTTTTAATTGTAAAGACTATAAAACATATAAACAATTACAAAAAGATGTGATGTTTATCAAAAAACTGGGATATAAAGAGATAGCATTTCATTCTTTTTCTAGTTTAAAGGAGCTATATGAAACTAAATAATAAAAAAGTAATCATGAGAGCAAAAGAGGGTAAACCAAATCCCGAAAAAGCTATAGATATTTTTAGAATAATATATTATTCTATTTTATTAGGGTTAGTATTATATGTTGTTTATTATTTTATAATGAAATCGATGATTATTAAAGCAGAAGGTTTTGTTTCTTTTGATATGGTAAAAATAGAGTCACCATATAATGGAATTGTTAAAGATTTAAATATTACACAAAACATCAAAAAAGGGCAGTTTTTATGTAATATTCAAGAAAGGATTAAAAATAATGGTGTAATTAAAAGTGTTTCTAATAATACACAAATAGATAATTTACTTATAAAAATAGATACATTAAAAGTAAAATATAAAGCAAAACAAAATGAATTAGCTTTATTAAAAAAAGAGTATGAAAAAATATCACCTTATAATAGTTTAGGATTATATTCTCCAAAGAGTACAATAATTCAAACTCTTAAAAATAAAATCAAACAAGCACAAATAGAATTAGATATTTTAAAAGTTGAATTAAAAGATTATAAAAAATTATATAATAAGTTAAAGCATAACCATAAAATCACTGTGATACCTCCTATATTTAGATATATAAATCACCCTATATATTCTCCAACAAAAGGGGAGTTGTTTAAATCTATAGATAAAAATGATACACCTGTAAAGATGGGTGAATTGTTATTTAAAATTCAAACATATAAAAATTTAAAAATAATTGGATTTTTTTCACAAAAATATCTAAATGATATAGCTATAGGAGATAAAATAAAAATAATAATAGGTGATAGTGAATATTATGGAAAAATAAATTATATATCTCCTGTTTCTTCAAATTTAAAACTTAAAACTTTACAGAAATTAAAAGTGATTATTATTCCTATTGAAGGGGAGGAGGAGTTTTGGAGAAAATGTAATTTATTAAGAGTAAAATTAAGGAAGTATAAATGGTAATAGATATAAATACAGATATTAAAAAATATAGTATGGATGAATGTTTTGTTATTGAGTATACTAATGAAATAGATATAGATTTAATTTTATCAAATATAAAAAAATCAAATGATGTAGAAATTTATGCAAAACCTATTTTGATTTTAAATAGATATGATTTAAAAATAGAGCCTTATTTCGCTAATAGTGTAGATAAGGTTATAGATAATGAATATTTTGAGAGTGGTGAATATAAAAAAGATCCAATTATTACTAAAATTAATGCAAAAATTAAATTACTGAAACATCAAAAAACAGATGATACAGAATTAGCATTTAAAATCTTAAGATATATTTATAGTAGAGATGAAAGAATATACCCTTTTATGAGTATAAAAAATAAATATGGATATTCTTATCCAAAAATAGATCATATGCTTGATAAAAATAGTAATAAGTTATTTGAAGCTTTTGATTATTTAGTAGAACAACGTTTACTTGAAGCTATTTTTACAGATAGATGCCATTTCTGCCCAGAATGTTATAGTGGTTTTTTAAATTTTAAAGAAGTTTGTCCAAAATGTTATAGTGTAGATATAGATTCTGAACCTTTAATTCACCATTTTGAATGCGCTTATGTAGGGCTTGAGCATGAGTTTAAAAAAGGTAATAAACTTATTTGTCCAAAATGTGATAAAGAGTTGTTTCATATTGGTGTTGACTATGATAAACCATCATTTGTATATACATGCAATAAATGTAATTATGAGTTTCAAGAAGCTTTAATTCAAGGGAATTGTTTTAATTGTAGAACAATTTATGATGTAGATAATTTAATAAAAAGAGATATTTATGAATATGAACTAACAGTTCTTTCAGAAAACTCTGCATTATTTGGTTTTCAAAATATATTTACAAATATTTTAGAGACAAATTTAGAGATTTTAACACCTAAGATTTTTGAAAGATATGTTCAAATTGAATTAAATAGAATAAAAAGGTATAAAAAAAGTGTATCAACATTGGTGTCTATAAATTTAGATGATGTGAAAAATATATATAAAGATGCAAATGATTTAATGACTATTAAACAAGTATTTACACAAATAGCTGATGTGATAAAAAATTTCTTAAGAAGCACAGATATTATTACTTCATTTAATGATATTATGTATGGTGTTTTACTGGTAGAAACACCTCTACAAGGAGCTAAAATTGCTACCTCAAGATTAAAAAAAGAGATTGAAGAATTGATAGAATTTAATATAAATAAAAAATATCAAGTAGATATTAAATTAAAAGAGATTAAAAGTGAAGATTCTTTAGAAAAACTAATGGAGTTTTTTAGATAATGTTTGAATTTTTAGATGGTTATATAAATTTTATAAATAATAGAGGAATTGATGAAATATTTATAATGTGTTGGCATTTTTTTGTATTTGAATTTTCTAAATATATAGTGTTGTTTTTTGTGGTTTTTTTATTTTATTATGTTTTTCAAAAAGAATATACTTTAAAATTAAAAGAGTGGGCTAAAGGAAAATTATATAGGGAGTATCCACTTATTTCAGTAATAGTCCCTGGTAAAAATGAAGGGAAAAATATATATAAACTAGTTCAATCTTTAAAAAACCAAACATATCAAAATTATGAACTAATAATTGTAGATGATGGAAGTGATGATGATACAGCAAAAATATGTAAAGATTTATTAGATAGCAAATTGATTGATAAATTTATATCCAACCCTCATAGAGGTGGAAAAGCAAGTGCTGCAAATACGGCTTTAAAATTTAGTAGAGGAAAGTATGTTGTCCATTTAGATGCCGATTCTCATTTAAAAGATAATGCAATTGAAGAGATTATTCTACCTTTTTATATGTATGATAATATAGGTGCTGTTGGAGGTGATGTTAGAATAAATAATGTAGAAGCAAGTATTGTTACAGCTTTACAAGGAATTGAGTATTTAAAATCTATAACAGTAGGTAGATTTGTAGCTGATAAAATGGATATAATGAGGCTTATTTCTGGTGCTTTTGGTGCCTTTAGAATGGATGTTTTAAAAAGGCTTGGTGGATGGGATGTAGGGCCTGGACTTGATGGTGATATTACTTTAAAAATAAGAAAATTAGGTTTTGATGTAACTTTTGCGATAGATTCTATTTGTTATACAAATGCTCCTACTAAATTTAAAGCATTAGCAAAGCAAAGGTTTAGATGGGATAGGAGTATTATTAGGTTTAGGCTTCGAAAACATATAAATATATTACTAAATAAAAATTTTAAATTACCTTTAAAGTTAGCAATTATAGATAATATAGCTTATAATGCAATTTTTGATATTTTTTGGATGATTTATATATATTTTGTAATTACAGAGTATACAGCAAATATAGGGTATATATTGTTAACAAACTATTTGTTATATGTTATTGATAATTATTTTAAATTTGGATTAATTATCTATTTTTTAGGAGATACTTTTAGAAAAAAAGATTATTTAGGTGTTTTATATTTGCCTTTAATTCCTTTATATACAGGAGTTTTTTTAAGATTAGTTAGAATTTATGCACATTTTATGGAGTATTTCTTTAGAGTTTCTTATTATGATAGATGGAATCCATGGAAAGTAAGTAGAGTTGTAAAACAAAAAGGTATATAATGAAAAAAAATAAATTAAAAAAAGATATTATAGAGTTTATGGGTGTTTTATCTATGGTGTTTAGTTTACTTTTTTTATCTATGTGGGTAGTTTATTATATAGTAGAAAATTATGTTGATGTGGACTCTATATTTGGTGGTGCTATAGGTGAAAAAAAAGTATATATTTTAAAAAATACTAATAACGAAAAATATATCCCTTATTTAAAAAAGGTATTAAAACATGAATATAGTATTGTAGTTGTAAAATCAGATCTCTTACAAAAAAAGAAAAAAGGGGTTTTGTTTTTAATAGATTGTAAAAATTTAACAAAAAATCAGATAAATAGTATTGTTAAGTTTGTAGCTAATGGAGGAAGTATAATTTTTAATAATAGTAATGATGAGCTTATAAAAACTATTACAGATCTAAAAAAAATAGATATTTTACCTCATAATCAGTATTATGTCCAAACCCCTTTATTATCAGTATTTAAAATAGATAAACAAAAGATATCGTTATATGATGATATATATTTATATGATAAAGAAGCACTACTTGATTTTACTAAAGATAAAGTGTCTTATGGTGTGATGTGGAATGGTAATTATGCAAAAGGTAGTTGGCTTTATTTTTCTTTTCCTTTTTATATATTTCAAAACAATGATCTAAAATTCACAGAAAAAAAATTGCAAATATTTTCCCAAAAAAAAATAAGAATGTTGATAGATATGATAAATTTTAGTTATTATGGATATAAGGTTGTAAAATTTCCATATATTGATACAGATAAAATGGTTTTAATTGATGAATATATGGATTATAAATATGATGATAGTTTTATAAAATATATAGAAAAAAATAATCTAAAAGCTACAATCTTTATTAATCCAGATATTGTAAATCATACAATCAAAGCAAATCCTAATAATATAGAAATAGCTTCAATGAGTGATACAAATAAATGGAAGTTAGCTAAATATAGCAATCAAAAAATAATTGGATTTAGTAATGAAAACTATTTAAAGCCAGATATAGATAAGTTATATAATAAATATGGATTTAAATATATGTTAACAGATCTATTTTCTAATGATATATATTATGATGATTTTGTGGTGTTAAATTATAAAGGTTTTAATGATATAACTTTAAAAGATGATATAAAAGATATAAAACAAAGTATAAACTTTTATTCAAGATACAATATTTATACTTTTAGTATTCATTCATATATTTTAGGTCAAAAAGCAAATTTTAAGATTTTAGATGAGGTGATAAACGAATTTAAAAAATATCCATTATTTACCGCAAAAGAGATAGCCCAAAGATATAAAGATACTACAAAAATTTCTATGTCCACTATGCTTACTCCTTCTAGTTTAGCTGTAAAGATAGTAAATGATACATTAAAAGAGATGAAAAATGTAACTTTTAGAGTATATTCAAAATATAAGTTTGATAGAATAGAGAGTAATTTTTTTAATATAAAAGCATATATTATTAAAGAAACACCTGAATATATTGATGTTAGAGTAGAAAAGATGAATAAAAATATAGAATTTTATTTAAGGTTTAAAAAATGAAAAAAATTATTATATTTTTTGCTATTTTACTTCAAGCTAAATTTATAGTTGGAGTAGGTGGTTATGATTTATGTGAAAAAAATAATATTTATAAAACTTTTGATGGGAAATGTAAAATAAATAAAAATATAACTGATTATACAAAAAAAGAGATGCCTAATGTAAATAGTATTTCTATTTGGATAACTAAAGATTTTAATTTTAAAAAGTGGTTTTTACCTAAAAATGTTAATAAAAATATAGTAAAAAAAGGGTATATCCCTATTTTTATAATTTATTGGTGGAGAGATGATATTTCTATAAAATATATAAAAAGCCATAAAAAAGAATATTTTGAGTTTTTAAATAAGTGTGATGAATATCTCTCAAAAATAAAAGGGAAAAAATATATTATTTTAAATCCTGAATATAATGAAAATGGTGTGGAAAAATGGAATGGTTGGAATGATATAATGAAAAAAAGTTATATGATCCTAAAAACTAAAAAAAGAATAATTGGATATGGATTAGGTGACTTTGGAGAGTATAGTATTACATTTGATTATAATAACTTCACCTCTTTTGAAAAATCATTTAAAGCTGTGAAATATTTTGATTTTATAGCTTTTCAAGAAATGAGAGCAATTACAAGAAATTCAAAAGGTGATATTTTAAACACACCTTATAGAACTTTAGAGTTTGCCAAATATTTATATAAAAAATATCATAAACCTACATTTTTAGCATATTTAGCAATATCTAGTTATAAAGCAACAACTCTTCAAAAAGAAGTATATAAAAGATATGCTCAATTATTGCCATTATTTAAAAAAGAAGCCAATTTGATAGGATTTAATATATTTCATCTTTTTGATAGACCACAACAAGTAGGTTATTTTAAACAAGCTGAAAAGTATTTTGGTATTATAAATAAAAAAGGAAATAAAAAACCTGCTTATTTTTGGTTTTTGGATATTAGGCCATGAAGTTACTTTTATTATTATTTGTTTCGTTAAATCTATTCGCACACCCTTTAAATATTACAAAGATGGAAGTAAATATAGATAATAATAGATTTTTTATGAGATATGCAATTTTTAATATTTATAAAGCATTTAAAAAAGAGGAATTTAATAAAACACAAGTAAATAACTATTTTTTAAAACATATAAAAATTGATAATTGTAAAATTATTTTAGATAAAATTAAAGTTAGAAATGAAATGGTCGTGGATAGTTATTATAAACTAAAATGTATAGATGTAAATAAAATATATTTTGATCTTTTTTTTGATTTTGATAAAACACAACAAGGAGTTATGAAATTTATAAAAAATAACCAAGAAAAAGTTTTAGTTTTTTCTACTTCTAAAAAAGAGTATATTTTATCACACAAACAAAACCAATTTTTAATGTTTTTAAAAGAAGGAATTATCCATATTTTAGATGGAATTGATCATATCTTCTTTTTAAGTATGCTTATAGTTTCAGTTCTTCTAAAACATTTAAAATTAAAAATGAGTATGATAGAGATAATAAAAGTTGCTACGGCATTTACATTAAGCCATTCTATAACTTTAAGTCTTAGTATGTTAAATATTATCACTCCCCCAGAAAAATTAGTAGAAGTTTTGATAGCTATTACAATACTATTTGTTGCTTTAAATAATTTTTATCGTTGGATAAATAAAGAGTGGCAAATGGCTTTTGTTTTTGGATTTATACATGGATTTGGATTTGCAAATGCTTTAAAAGAGATGAATATTAAGCTAGATAATTTTATTCAAGTAGTATTAGGGTTTAATAGTGGTGTAGAAATAGGGCAAATTTTTATTATTTTAACTTTAACTCCAATACTTTTTAGTTTAAAATCTGATAAAATAATGAAAATTATTTCAAGTTTTACTATTATTTTGTCTATTATGTGGATAATTGATAGAAGTTTTAGTTTACATTTGATGCCTTAAAGGGATGTTTAGTTATGAAAATAGTAATAGTAGAAGACAACCAATTATTAGCAAATCAATTAGGTATGGTTTTAAAAAAAGAGGGATATGAAGTAGATATCTTTTTTGATGCTAATAGTTTTTTAGAAAGTTTTGATTTAAAAACTAATATTTTATTGTTAGATATAAGTCTACCTGATATGGATGGAACAGAAGTTTTTAGACTTTTAAATCAACTTGATATAGGTGATATAAAAACTATTTTTATAACTTCTTATGATGATTTAGATCATATAAAACAAGCATTTGATTTAGGATGTGAAGATTATATAAAAAAACCATTTAATATAGAAGAGTTATTACTTCGTGTAAAAAGAGTAGCAAATACAATACAAGTAGATTATATTAAAATGGGGGATTATATATTTGATTTAAAAAGTTTCAATGTGGTTTTTCAAGGTAAATCTATCAAAATTACTAAAAGAGAAGCTGAACTTTTAAAAATATTTTTATCTAATATAGATAAAGTAGTAACATTTGATTATTTAAATGAAAAGATCTGGGATATGGAAGTTACTACAAATACTATAACTGTAGCAGTATTAAGATTAAAGAAAAAACTACATTTAGATAACTTAGAAAATATTAGAGAAGTTGGATATATTTTTCATAAAATTTGATTTAAACCCTTAAAAAAGTGTTATAATAAAAAAAAGGGGTCTGTGATGAAAAATATATCTATCACAAAAAAAATATTTATCTTGATAGTAGGTGTTATTGCCATTTTAAGTATTGCTTTGATTTTTGTTTCAATCAATGAAATAAATAATGTTACAAATGAAAATATAAAAAAATTCAAAGAAACTACACTAGCTCAAAAGAAAAAAGAACTATCTGATAAAGCTGAAATAGTATATAAAATAATAGAATCTCATTATAAAGAAACTCTTCCTAAAGAGATGGAAAAAAATGCTAAAAACTATTTACTACAAAGAGCTGATATTTTATTTAATATCTTAAATAGATATTATCAAGAAAATAAAAATTCTCCAAACATAAAAGAAAAACTAAAAGAACTTGTAAAATCTGCAAGGTATGGGAAGTCTGGATATTTTTGGATAAATGATTTTAATTATAAAATGGTAATGCATCCAATTAAGCCACAATTTAATGGAAAAGTATTTATAAATACTCCAAAAGTTCCTTTTGTAGAGTTGGCTGTAAATGCTTTAAAAAAATGTAATTGTGATGCTACTTTTATAAAATATAGATTTTATAATCCAGCTACAAAAAAATATGAATTTAAAGTCTCTCTTGTTAAAGTTTTTAAACCATTTAATTGGATTATTGGGACAGGTAGATATATCTCAGATGTTACTCCAAAAGTAAAAAGAGAAGTTTTGGATAATATTAAGAATATAAGATTTGGAAAATCTGGATATTTTTGGATAAATGATATGAATTATAAAATGGTAATGCATCCAATTAAGCCACAATTTGATGGAAAAGTATTTATAAATACTCCAAAAGTTCCTTTTGTTCAACTTGGAGTAGATGCTCTTAAACATTCTAATAAAGATTATGCATATATAAAATATAAATTTTATAATCCAGCTACAAAAAGATATGAAGAAAAACTTTCAATTGTTAAATTATTTAAACCATGGAATTGGGTAATAGGGACAGGAACATATCTTCAAGATATAGAAGATACTATACTTAAGATGAAAGAATCAGCTCAAAAAGAGATTAAAGTTTTAATTTTAAAAATAATTATTATAGATGTGATTATAGGATTATTGATATTAGCAGGAGCTTATTTGATAAGTAAAATTTATATTATTGAACCAATCCAAAAATTAAGTGATAGAATAGAAGATTTAGCTTCTGGAGAGGCTGATCTTACTAAAAGAGTAGATATTTATACAAAAGATGAAATAGGTTATATTGCACAAAATGTAAATAAATTCATAGAAAATCTTACAAAAGTGATAGCTACAATCAAAAATACAGCGAAAAAAAGTGATGATTTATCTTTAAAAACAGAAGAAAGTGCAGAAACAATAGATGAAAATATAAATATCCAAACTAAATCTATAAAAACGATTGGGAAATTGACATCTGATGTAGAAAAAGATTTAGGTATTGCTGAGGAAAACTTAATCTCTAGTGTAGAAGATATAGAAACAACTCAAAAAGCATTGGAAGATACAGTTGTGACATTAAATGATGTAATTGAAAAAATCCATTCAGAATCTAAAAATGAAAATAGTGTATCAGAAAAAATTACTCTATTAGCAGAACAATCAAATCAAATAAAAGAGATTATCAATATTATAAAAGATATTGCAGACCAAACAAATTTACTTGCATTAAATGCAGCGATTGAAGCAGCAAGAGCAGGAGAGCATGGTAGAGGGTTTGCTGTAGTTGCTGATGAAGTTAGACAATTAGCTGAAAGAACACAAAAATCTTTAGGAGAGATTGATAGTGCTGTTGGTATAATTGTTCAAGGAATTATTGAAGCACAATCTGAAATTGAAATAAATGCAAAAGATTTCTCTAAAATTAGTGAAGAAACATCTTTATTGATTGAAAAAACTAATAAAACAATGAATCAATTAACTGAAACTATCCAAAGTTCACATCAAGCATTAAATGAAACTACAAAAATCAATACACATGTAAGAATGTTGGTAGATGAAGTTGATATTTTGGTAAAAGAAAACGATATAACTGAAGATGTAGCAAATAGATTAAAAGATATTGCACAAGAGTTAAAAACTGTAATAGATTCTTTAAAAAATGAAAGCGATAAGTTTAAAATATAAAAATAAAATAAGGGATAAATAAAATACTACTTAAAATAATCAACCAAGCTACAACCTCTGGTTGATTATCAAAAAGTGCAGCTAGATTTACATTATTTACAGCTATTGGTACACTAACTTCTAAAATAATTATTTTTTTCATAGTTTCATCAACATTAAAAAAACTTAAAATTATATATCCAATAATAGGAATTAAAATAAACTTTTCAAAAACTATAATAGTAGATAATTTTATAGGTATTTTTTGAATTTTAATATTTGCTGTATAAATTCCAAAAATTATAAGTTGAATTACCATTGAAGAGTAAGCACCCATTTGAAGCATTTGAGAAATAGAAGATAAATCTATATGTAGTGAATTAATTATAATTGCTAATATTCCAACATAAACGATTGGAATTTTAAATATTTTTTTTGCATTTTCTATATTGAATTTTCCAGCATAAAAAAATATTCCAAATATGTATATAAAAAACATATTTGTAAGGTTTAATATTGTGGCATAAAAAGCTCCATCAGCACCCCATAAGGCGTAACTAAGTGGAATTCCTAAATTTCCAGTATTTCCGATAAGGGCAGTAATAGTAGCTATACTTCTATCTTTGTGTTCTAAAAATCTAGCAAGTAAATATGTAAATATTAAACTAATAAAAATAATACTTAAATATAAACTTGGTGCTATTATAGAATCGATATTTAAAGGTTTTAAAGTAAGTCCCCATAATGTAAGAAAAGGTTGTAAGAAATATACAGAGATTATTACAAAGCTTTTTTCATTAAGCTCACTAAAAATCTTTTTTGCTATAAAACCAATAATTATAAAAAAATATATACTAATTACAGCTATCATCTATTTTCCATATACATCATCGTGAGTGCCAATATTAACTAAAATTATTTTATCTTCTACGATTTTTATAACCATTACAATACGATATTCATGATATTCGCTAAGATTACCTTTTAATTTATGAGTTTTTAAAGAGTTATCAAAAGGGTCTATTGAAAGTTCTTTTAAAATTTGAGCATATTTGTTAATTAAATCTTTATGTTTTTTAAAAAATTTTTTTTCTACTTTTGAATAATATTCTGTTTTACTTAATTTCATTCTTTAAATCTTTTATATAAGAATCAATATCATCAATATCTATGATATTTCCATTTTTTATATCATTTTCAGATTTTTTAATTCCTTCTATAAATTCATTATTTTTTATTTTTATTCCATTTTTAAATTTTTTTATCATTTCCATAAATTCATCATATAAATTTGGTTGAATATCTAATGTAATAGTCATATTATCTCCTTAATAAAGCCAAAAAGAGTTTTATAAAAACTCCACTATAGCTTTCTCAATTCCATCTTTATCTACGATAGTATTTTGAGTGATAGGTTTTTTAAATAACTCTTCTACCATTTTTGGTACAGATACATTATATTTTTCACTAATAGCATCAAGAGCTTCTTTGT
>Ga0256843_1000695_pt1 | contig 28220 bp, 25 predicted proteins | sample AlvinellametaG_FD_191572 | JGI IMG/M metagenome (GOLD analysis project Ga0256843, IMG submission 191572) | Pompeii worm associated microbial communities from hydrothermal vent at the East Pacific Rise, Pacific Ocean - Alvinella | ecosystem: Host-associated > Annelida > Integument > Unclassified ... | reverse complement strand
AACTATATAACTCGCTAAAATTTAACGAAGTCGACTGGACTATCGTTGTTAAAAAATAGGATTGCATTGTGAGTAAAGTCTATTTTTCTACTTGGAAGGGTGAATCTATAAACAATATAGGTAAACCCCAAGAGGAGTGGGAAGAATCAGCTTATAACCTACCGGCACAATATGATGACCACCGTAGCTCAAAAGCCTTTATAGGATGGGATGGTGTCGCTCTTTTTGATGAAGATGTTGATGTGATCCGTTTAGCTATGGAGTATGCAGCACAGTACCAAGAGTACTCTGAAGCGTGTGGTCGTTGTGCTCCGGGGCGTTGGGGAGGTCGTATTTTATATGATGTTCTTGACAAGATAGCTCGTGGAGAGGGTGAGATTTCTGATTTGGATCACCTCAAAGAGATAGGTAAGAGTATGCAGGTCACATCTAAGTGTGAGATCGGTAAGACTGTACCAAATCCAATACTTGATTTGATGACACACTTTGAAGATACATTCTTAGAGTGTATTAATGAAAAGAAAAAGTCAAAACATTATGATGAGAGTATCGGTTACATTGCAAAGATTACTGCACCTTGTACAGATGCATGTCCTGCACATGTTGATATTCCTGGATACATCGAGGGTGTAAGAGATCTTCGTTTTGATGACTCTCTAGAGGCTACGCGTCAGACTATGCCACTGGCACATACTTGTGGTCGTGTTTGTCCACATCCGTGTGAAGATGCATGTCGTAGAACAAACCTTGATGAACCTATCTCTATTATGTCACTTAAGCGCCTTGGTGCAGACTGGGAGACAGATCACGGATACAACTTCTTCCACCCTATGGAGAAAAAACCATCAATTGGTAAGCGTGTAGCAGTTATAGGGGCTGGTCCTGCCGGTCTTACGACTGCATACTACCTTGCAGCTGAGGGTATTGATGTTGATGTCTATGAAGAGCTTCCTGTTCTTGGTGGTGAGGTAACTGTTGGGGTTCCTGAGTATCGTATGCCTTGGGATAAGTACGAAAAAGATATCGAATGTGTAAAAGATATGGGTGTGAACTTTATCACAAACCGTAAAATTACAGCTGATGATATGCGTAAGTTTGAAAAAGAGTATGATGCTGTAATGGTAGCAACTGGTACGCGTATCTCTAAAAAAGTTCGTTGTGAAAATGAGCGTGAAGAGATCAAAGGTTACTGGGGTGCAATCGACTTCCTTGACTGGGTTAACCTCTATGAGAAGTTTGGTATCAAAACACCAAAACATGTTCAAGAGCAGCAGATGCTAGACCAAGACTATGTAGACTTAACTGGTAAAACAGTTGTTTGTGTTGGTGGTGGATTTACTTCAATGGACGTTGTTCGTTGTGCAATTCGTGCCAATGCGAAAAAAGTTTACATGGTTTATCGTCGTGATGAGAAAACTATCATTCGTAATACAACTTATGAAGAGTATCATGAAGCTGTTGAAGAGGGTGTTGAGTTTTTATTCCACTCTGCGGTTAACAAGATTACAACAGATGAGAATGATATCTTGCGTGAGCTCTTGATCGATAAGTTTGAATTGGTTCCTGACCCTGATGGTGGTCGTCCACAACTTGTAAAAATTGAGGGTGAATCATACACTATTGAAGCAGATTACCTCATTCCTGCCGTTTCTCAGTCAGCAGATCTAGACCTGCTTCCTGAAGAGTGGGAGATAGAGAAGACTTCATGGGCGACTATTAAAACAAATGGTCGTGACTATATGACTTCACGCAAGGGTATCTTTGCTTCTGGTGACTGTGAGTATGGGCCGATGACAATTGTAAATGCAGTTGGTCAGGCAAAACGCGCAGCATCTGTAATGAGTCGCTATGTACAAACAGGTGAGATTACACTGACAGATGAAGAGATCATGGAAGATCACTTGGCAAAACTCAAAGTTTATGACAAGGGTGAAAAGATCTCAGGATGGCTTCCGGGTCTTCCTCGTGAGCACTCTTCAGTACTGGCTGTTGATGAGCGTAAAGATAACAACCGTGAAGTAAACCTTGGTTTAACACAAGAGCAGGCTTTAGCAGAAGCTGAACGCTGTATGCGATGTTACTACATTGCTATGGTTCAGGCATAGGAGTTGATGATGAGTAAAACAGTTAATTTTATCATTGATGGTCAGAATGTAGAGGCAAAGAAGGGTGAGACTATCCTTCAAGCCGCTCGTCGTGCTGGAATCTACATTCCGACTATGTGTTATATCTCAAAAACAACTCCATGTGCATCGTGCCGTATCTGTTCTGTAGAGGTTGAGGGTGTTGATGGATTTATTTTATCATGTAACACTCCGCCAACAGAAGGTATCTCTGTAAAGACAAACTCTGATGAGCTTGAGTTAGAGCGCAAAAACATCATGAAACTTTATGATGTTAACCACCCGTTAGAGTGTGGTGTGTGTGACAAGTCGGGTGAGTGTGATCTACAAAACATGACTTTAGAGTTTGGTGTAGAGAAACAAGACTTCTCAGCAAAAGATCAACTCCGCACTGTAAAAGATTGGGGACTTATCAACTATGACCCAGCACTTTGTATTATGTGTGAGAAGTGTGTGCATGTCTGTAACGAAGTTATCGGTGATGATGCCATTGAAGTAAAATTTGGTGGATATTCATCTGAGATTATTCCAAAAGGTGCCGATACACTTGATTGTACATTCTGTGGTGAGTGTATCGCAGTTTGTCCTGTTGGTGCACTTGTAAGCAGTGACTTTAAGTACTCTGCAAATGCATGGGAGCTCTCACGCATTCCATCAACATGTGCGCACTGTTCTGCTGGATGTCCACTAGAGTATGAGACTCGTCACAGCGGTATCAATGGCGATACTTCAATCTATAGAGTGAAAAACAACTTCGAGTTTGCAACACTTTGTGGAGCTGGTCGTTTTGGATTTGACTTTGATGTAAAAGCATCAAAAGAAGAAGCAAAACTTCAAGCAGCAGTCGATGCACTCCAAAGTGCAAAAGCGATTCGCTTCTCTTCTATCATTACAAATGAAGAGGCACTAATCTTACAAAAGATCAAAGAGAAACTCGGTCTAAAACTCTTCAATGAAGATGCACGCCTCTATAATGCATTTATGAAAGCGTATGCTTCTGTAAGTGGTAAACTACATGCAAGTGCTGACCTTGAAGCTGTAAAACAGGCTGATGCAGCGGTTGTAATTGGTACAAGAGTAGTAACAGACAACCCGGGTGTTCGTTATGCGCTCAGAGTTGCATCACAACACAATGGTGCAAAAATTGTCTATGCACACCCTATGGAAGATGTGCTGATGAAAAATACTGCAACACAGTTTATGAAGTATGAAGTAGGTACAGAAGAGGGTGTAATGGCTCTTCTTGCAAACGAACTTCTCAAAAATGCTGATGTTGATGAAGATACACGCAAATTTTTAGATGATTTAGATCTTGGTTATCTTGAAGCTGAGAGCAATGTGGGTGATGATGAACTTTCACTTATGAGCAAATCATTTATGCATGCACAAAACAAGGTACTCATTATCGGTAGCGATATGTTTGCTCATGAGCGTGCTGCTAACATTGCAAAACTTGCAGCACTTATTGAAAAATATACAGACTTTTCACTTCTTGTTATTCCAAGAGAAGTAAATACGGTCGGTGCGTCACTTGTTTGTGACTTAGACATTGATGAAGATTTAAGCAATGTCGTGGGTTATAATGCAAAAGGAGAGTTTATAATAGCAGCTTCGGATGATGCTGACTTGACAACTCCTGCACTTAACCAGCAAGAGGGTAGTGTTGTAAGTATTGACAACCGTCTTCTTCCACTCAATGCTGCACTTGGCTTTGATGGTTATGAGCTAAACGATATAGCAAATGCTCTTGGCATTGAGAAAGAGTACACAATAGAGTACACAAAAGAGCTACCACAAGACAAAGGCTTCAAAGCTGTAGAGTTTGATGACTTAGAGAATTTCTTGGATGCTTTTGGAGAAGATACTCGCGGGTATATTCTTGATGAAGTAGCGTGTGATGCAGATGGTAAGCTTGAAGAGATAGCAGAACTACCGGAGTATAACGGTACTGTTATCTATGATGCTAACCCTGTTTTACAGTTTAACAACTTTACAAAACGCACAAAACAGTTACAAGAAGAGGCACTCCTTAGTGGTTCGGCACAGTTTGCTGCAGCTGCGAAGATAAGTGATGGCGATGTTGTTGAGATTACTACAGGTTCTGAGACAATTCAAAGAACCTTTAGACTCGATAGTGAATTAAAGGGAACTATTGCACTTAACCCTACATTTGACAGAGATGTAGATGGTAGTCAGTATAGATTTCATAAATCCAAAATAGTGAGAGTGATGTAATGAGTAAAATAGTCATAAACATTGATGGAAAAGAGATAGAGACGCAAGAGGGTGAGTATCTACTCAATGCCGCTCGTGCAAATGATATCTTTATACCTGCAATATGTTATTTAACGCGTTGTAGTCCAACACTTGCTTGTCGTATTTGTCTTGTTGAGGCTGATGGTAAACAGGTATATGCTTGTAATGCCAAAGCTAAAGACGGAATGAATATTACAACGAGTACGGAAAATATTGAAAAAGAGCGTCGTGCTATTATGGAGGTTTATGATGTAAACCATCCATTACAGTGTGGTGTTTGTGATCAATCAGGTGAGTGTGAACTACAAAACTATACATTAGAGATCGGTGTTGATGCACAGCATTATGCGATTAAAGATGTTGACAGAAGTTCTCACGACTGGGGTCACCTACACTACGATCCGGGCCTTTGTATCGTTTGTGAGCGTTGTGTAACTGCTTGTAAAGATATGATTGGTGATAACTCTTTAAAAACTGTACCTCGTGGAGCAGATGCTCTTGATGCAAGTTATAAAGAGACAATGCCAAAAGATGCCTATGCAATGTGGAACAAACTCAACAAGTCTGTTATCGGTCTAACAAACGGTACAGATGTACTTGACTGTACAAGTTGTGGTGAATGTGCTGCTGTATGTCCGGTTGGTGCACTTGTTGATACACACTTTATGTATAAGTCAAATGCATGGGAGCTCAAGCAGATTCCGGCAACTTGTGGACACTGTTCTGCAGGATGTCAGATTAGCTACGATGTAAAACATACAAGTATTGAAAATCCAGAAGATAAGATCTATCGCGTTATGAATGAGTGGAACTATGTTTCACTCTGTGGTGCTGGTAGATATGGTTTTGATTATCAAAATGCAGATGTAACAAAAGATGAGGCAGCATTTAATGCAGCACTTGAAGCGTTCAAAAAAGCAGATACTATCGCATTTACTTCAACTATCACAAATGAAGAGGCACTTATCTTACAAAAACTCAAAGAGAAGTATGGTTACAAACTTGTTAACCCTGAAGCAAAAGCGTATCAGAACTTCTTAAAAGAGTACTCGGCTGTAAGTGGTAAGTCACTCTACTCAACAGATTTAGAAGCTGTACATACGACAAACTTTATAGTATCAGTTGGTTCAGCACTTAAAACTGACAACCCAAATGCTCGTTATGCACTTAACAACTCACTCACAGTAAGCAAGGGTGCGGGAATTTACTTCCACCCTGTACAAGACCCTATCATTGAAGGTCTTGCAAAAGGTATTATGCCTGTAACACATGCACCACTTCAAGAAGAGATAGCACTCTATCTTCTACTTGACTTATTTGGTGACAAAGAGGCAATGCCTAAAGATATCTCTGAGTATCTTGCATCATTCCACTCTGAGAAGACTATCACAGTAACTGAGACTATTAAAGAAAAAGTAGTTGAAAAAGTTATTGAGAAAAAAGTCAATGAAGAGACAGGTGAAGAGGAAGAGGTAGAAGTTGAGAAGACAAAAATGGTTCCTAAGAAAGTAGAAAAAGAGGTTGTTGTTGATGATAATAAACTCTTAGAACTTCTTGGAGCTGATGATAAGTTTATGGAGACTCTAGAGAAAAACCTCAAGAAAAAAGAGACTTTTGCTCTTATGGTTGGACCAGATCTCTATACACATCCAAATGCAAAAAATCTTGCTCGTCTTGTAGCTTTAGTTGAAAAATATACAAAATTTGAGACAGTGATTATTCCATCACTTACAAATACATTAGGTGTAAGCCTTATTTGTGAACTTGACGATGAGAAAGGTTCATATACTATCGGCTATAACACTGATGGTGACTTTGTACTCTCTGCACTTGGTGATGGTGATTTAGATATGCCTGCAATGAATCAGCAAGAAGGAACATTAACAAGTGTTAACAAGCGTGTCAACCCTACAAATGCAGCACTTGCGTATGGTGGGTATGAGTTAAATGACATTGCAAATGCACTTGGACTTGAAGCTGAGTATACAATTGACTACACAGAACAACTGCCAACTGAGAAAGGTTTCAAAGCTGAGAAGTTTGATGATCTTCCAAACCATTATGAAAATGATGGTACAGAAATGCGCGGTTATGTGTTAGAAAATGTAGCAGTTAAAGCATCAGATGATGAAAGTGTAGAGAAATTCAGCGATGCTAAGCTAGAAGGTAGTATAATCTATTTAGCAAATCCTGTAAGACAATTTAGTCCGTTTACTCATAAAACGACAGAGCTTGATGAAGTAAGCGGTGTCTATATGAGTGAAGAGTATCTAAATAGTTCAGACTTCAATGAAGGTGACACAGTTCGCGTTAAAACTGACAAAGGCGAACTTGTTGCAAATGTTGTTTGTGACAACAAAATCAAAGGTTCAATTGTAGTGCTTCCTACTTTTGATAAAAATCTAAACTCAGAGGCTCTCTTTAGCGGATACCGCTTTAGCAATGCTTCGATAGAAAAGGTGTAACAATATGGATACAGCATATTTAATTGAGACGGTTATAAAAGTCGTTATCATCCTACTGATATTTTCAGCATTAGCTGGTATCGGTACATATTTTGAGCGTAAGGTTCTTGCATTTATGCAACGCCGTTTAGGGCCTATGTATGTTGGTCCTTATGGTCTTTTACAGTTTGGTGCAGATGCAATCAAACTCTTTACAAAAGAGGATATTGTTCCAACAGGTGTTGTTGCAAAGATCTTTAAAATAGCACCGGTAATTACAGCAGCAACTGCATTTATGGCAGCAGCTGCAATTCCGTTTTTACCATCGTTTGAAGTATTTGGATACGAAGTACATCCAATTGTTGCAGATATAAACATCGGTATTTTATATATCCTTGGTGTAATGGCAATCGGTCTTTATGGTCCACTTCTTGGTGGTATGGCTTCAGCAAATAAATACGCACTTATCTCTGCCGCTCGTGCAGCAGCAGTATTTATTTCGTATGAAGTTGTAACTGGTCTTGCTATTTTAGCTCCAATTATGATGGTTGGTTCATTGTCACTTATTGACTTTAACAACTATCAAGCAGGTGGTATCTCTAACTGGATCGTATGGAGTCAGCCTGTAGCGTTTATCCTTTTCTGGATTGCAGCATTTGCTGAAACTGGTCGTACACCATTTCACCTTATTGCAAATGACCATGAGATCATTGACGGTTTTGGTACTGAGTACTCTGGTATGAGATGGGGTCTTTTCTTCATCGGTGAGTATGCAAATATGTTCTTTATCTCATTTGTAATTCCACTTCTTTTCTTAGGTGGTTACGGTGATGGTAGTTTCTTAGGTGCTTTAGGTCTTTTAGCTAAAGTTGCATTTTTCTTTTTCTTCTTCTTATGGACAAGAGCGGCTTGGCCAGATGTAAGACCAGACCAGTTAATGTGGTTATGTTGGAAAGTACTTATGCCAATCGCAGTGATTAATGTTGTAATCACTGGTTTTGTGATGATGTTTTAGGGGGATATGAATGAGTTTAGAAGCATTTAATAACAGAAATGTAACAGAGGGAGATTACTTCCTTTGTGATATCGAAGATTATCCTCAAGATGGTTGGGGTAAGTTTAAGCGTGTAGTAAAGAGAACATTTAAAGGTGAACTCTTTGTAGGTCTATGGGTTGTACTTCGTGAGATGATTCGTTTTGACATCCATACAGTACAGTACCCTGAAGAGAAGATGCCAATTGGACCACGTTATCGTGCAATCCATGAGATGAAGCGTCTTTGGGAGAGTGATACTGAGCGTTGTATCGGTTGTGGTCTTTGTGAGAAGATCTGTATCTCTGACTGTATCAGAATGGATACTCGTATTGATGAGAACTCTCGTAAAGAGGTTACAGAGTATACGATCAACCTTGGTCGTTGTATCTTCTGTGGTTACTGTGCAGAGGTTTGTCCAGAGCTTGCAATTACACACGGTGGTGAGTATGAAAACGCAAGTGAACAAAGAGAGCACTTCCTCATTTATGAAGATATGCTTACACCAATTGACAAAATGAAAGCTGGAAAACAATTAGAGTTTGAAGGTTTTGGTTCAATTACACCACATGAAGATGAGCGTGTTAAGAAAACACCTCTCGCATATTAAGGAGTCGGAATTATGTTTGAAGCGATTGCGTTTTACTTGTTTGCATTTTTAACGATTGCGATGTTTTACATAGTTGTAACAACAAAGCAAGCGTTATATGCATTAACTGCTTTAGCAGCAGGAATGATCTTTATATCAGCATTTTTCTTTATCCTTGGTGCTGATTTTCTAGGTGCGGTACAAATTATCGTCTACACTGGTGCTGTAATGGCTCTGTATGCTTTTGGTATGATGTTTTTCGACTCTACACGCGATGTTAAAGAGAAGCAAGGAAACAAATTTATCATTGTGGGGCTTTCAACTTTAGCAGCTGTTTTAGTGGTTGTTATTTTTGCTGCTCCGATGCTCAGTGAAAATATTGTTGCACTCTACCCACATGTAGATGGTATAGGAAATACTCAAGAGGTAGGTATTGTACTCTTTACAAAATACCTTATCCCATTTGAAGTAGCAGCAGTAATGTTACTTGTTGCTATGGTTGCAGGTATTGTTCTTGCAGGGAAGAAAATGGATCTCTCTCTTACACTTATGAATGCTGAAGAGATTGAAGAGGCTGAAGAAAAAAATAAAAAGGTACTTTCATGATGGAAATAGGTTTAAATCACTATCTTGTACTCTCTACTATCCTTTTTGCTATTGGTTTAGTAGGTGTTATGAGAAGAAAGAACTTACTTTTATTGTTTTTCGCAACTGAGATATTACTAAACTCTGTAAATATCGCTTTTGCTGCGATTTCACACTACTATGGTGACTTAACAGGTCAGATGTTTGCATTCTTTGTGATTGCAATCGCTGCATCAGAAGTTGCTGTTGGACTTGGTCTACTCATCGTATGGTTTAAACGCCATGGTAACATTGACCTTGACACTATGACAAGTATGAGAGGATAAGAGAATGGAAAAATATTTATATATTGCACTCTTTGCACCACTTGTAAGTTCTCTTTTTTCAGCCCTCTTTACGGCTACACCAAAGAAGACTTTTACAGGAATTATTGGTTCATCACTAATCTTTACATCATTTGTATCTAGTTTTATTCTCCTTGTATATATTTTACAAGGTGGAGAGCCGGTACATGTAGAGATGATGACATGGATGGCTACAGGTGATCTTTACATTCCATTTGGTTTTGTAGTAGATCAGGTATCTGTTACTATGATGATGGTTGTTACTTTAGTATCTACTATCGTTCATATCTACTCTATTGGGTATATGGATCACGATAAGAGTTTTAACAGATTCTTTGCATGGCTTTCAGCATTCGTTTTTTCGATGATGATTCTTGTAATGAGTGATAACTATGCAGGACTTTTCATTGGTTGGGAAGGTGTTGGTCTTTGTTCATGGGGTCTAATTGGATTCTGGTTCCATAAAGAGAGTGCTACTTGGGCAGCAAATGAGGCGTTTATTATGAACCGTATCGCTGACCTTGGTATGCTTATTGGTATCTTCTTAGTATACTGGAACACAGGTACACTTCAGTATGATGGTGCTTTTGAAGCATTCAAACACCTAGATACTGCTACACTTACTTGGATCGGTATCTTCTTATTTATCGGTGCAATGGGTAAATCTGCACAGTTCCCACTTCATACGTGGCTTGCAGATGCGATGGAAGGTCCTACTCCGGTTTCTGCTCTTATTCACGCAGCGACAATGGTAACAGCGGGTGTATATCTTGTTATTCGTTCACATGAACTGTATGACCTGATTCCGCATGTTGGTCTCTTTATTGCAAGTCTTGGTACATTTGTAGCTCTATTTGCTGCATCTATGGCACTTGTTAACCGTGATATGAAGCGTATCATTGCTTACTCTACACTTTCACAGTTAGGGTATATGTTCGCAGCAGCTGGTCTTGGTGCTTATTGGGTTGCACTTTTCCACCTTATGGCTCACGCATTCTTTAAAGCACTTCTCTTCTTAGGTGCTGGTAATGTTATGCACGCTATGCATGATGAACTTGATCCATTTAAAATGGGTGGACTCAAGAAGGTAATGAAGTGGACATGGATTATGATGACTATCGCTTCTCTTGCACTTGCTGGAATCTTCCCATTTGCAGGTTTCTTCTCAAAAGATACAATTTTAGAAGCGGCATTTGCTGAGCATCACTATGTAATCTATGGTGTACTTCTCTTTACTGCAGGTCTTACAGCATTCTATTCATTTAGACTTGTTGCACTGATTTTCCACGGTGAAGAGCGTTACAAAATCTTTGGTATTCATCCGCATGAAGCATACAGATTTATGCTTATTGCAATGAGTCCACTACTTGTTCTTGCAATGATTGCAGGTATATTCCAAGGGCCATTCTTTAATATGGTAGAAGAGATTCTAAATGCACATGAGTATCATATCCATTCACATACAACATTGTGGATTATGTTAGTTGGTACACAGATCTTTGTTGGTCTTGCAATTTTATATGCATACAAAAAATATGCACGCAACGGAATCAAAGTACCAGATGGTACAAGTGCTACTGAGAACTCGTTTATGTATAAACTGTTACTTAACCAGTACTATATTCCATATGCGTATGAAGAGTATTTAGTCAAACCATACAGAGAGATATCTGCTATTTTATGGAATAAAGTTGACCTTAAAGTTGTAGATGCAACTGTAGATGGTATAGCTAAAGTTATTTATGCTACAGGTGAAAATACACGTGATATGCAGAGTGGAAATCTTTCTACTATGCTAAAATGGATGGTAGCAGGTACAGTTGGTCTGTTATCATTAGCTGTGGTTTTTGGACTTGCAGTAAGATATTCTGATGAGATAGCTACTATCTTATCAGGTCTAGGAGTTATGTAAATGTTAGATCATATATTATCGATTTTAATCTTCTTTCCAGCACTTGCTGCAGTTTTTGGATTTATGATCCAAAAAGAGAGTATTAGAGCTTACGGTATAGCAGTATCTGCTATAGAGTTTGGACTTGCTCTTTGGCTCTGGTTTGCATTTGATAACAGTGTATCTGGAATGCAGTTTATGGAGCAGTTACCACTGATTCCATCATTTGGAATTAACTACATTCTTGGTGTAGATGGTATTTCTCTGTTTATTGTTATCTTAGCGGCATTCTTTACACTGCTTGGTATTGCTTCACTGCCGGAGACTAAAGATATTAAAAACATGATTATCACATTGTTATTTTTACAAATGACAATGGTTGGTGTTTTCGTTGCACTTGATGCGATTGTATTTTATGTTTTCTGGGAGCTCTCTCTTGTTCCGATGCTCTATATCATCGGTGCATGGGGTGGACCACTTCGTATCTATGCATCTGTAAAGTTCTTCTTATATACTTTTGCAGGTTCACTTGTAATGCTTGTTGGTATGCTTTTTATGGCTTACTACTTCTATCAAGCAACAGGCGTGTGGTCATTTGCTATTCTTGACTGGTACAGACTTATCTTACCTGAGAATTTACAGCTTTGGTTGTTTGCAGCATTTTTCCTTGGTTTTGCTATCAAGGTTCCAATGTTCCCGTTCCATACATGGTTACCATATGCACACGGTCAAGCACCAACTATCGGTTCTGTAATACTTGCGGCAATCCTTCTTAAAATGGGTACATATGCTTTTATCCGTTTTTCATTGCCACTATTTCCGGATGCTTCGGCATTCTTTATGGTACCGATCGCAATTATCGCAATCATTATGATTATCTATACGGCGATGGTTGCTTATGCACAAAAAGATGTGAAGCAAGTTGTTGCTTACTCATCTATTTCACACATGGGTGTTATCATCATTGGTACATTCGCACTTAATGTTGAAGGTATCTCTGGATCAATCTTTTTAATGATTGCTCACGGGGTCGTTTCAGGTGCACTGTTCTTACTTGTTGGTGTTATCTATGAGAGACGCCATACTAAGCTTATGAGTGAGTTTGGTGGTATTGCACATGTTATGCCTAGATATGCAACTATCTTTGGTATCATGTTAATGGCTTCAGTTGGTATGCCACTTACTATTAACTTTGTTGGTGAGTTCCTTTCACTTTTAGGTTTCTATCAACAGTCTCATATCTTAACTCTGCTTGCAGGTACAGCGATTATAGTTGGTGCTATCTATATGCTTGCAGCGTATAAAAAACTTTTCTTTGGTGAAGTTACAAAAGAGGAAAATAAAAATTTACCTGATGTAAATAAAACAGAGCTTCTAGCTCTTATTCCACTTTCAATTATCACTATTTGGTTAGGTATCTATCCAAAACCTGTTTTAGAGCCTATTAACAACTCAGTGGAAGCTGTAGTTAAGTTAATGCACAACAAATCTATTACTGAGTTAGCAAAAGAGAGAATTCCTAACTTAGAAAAAGAGAAAGTTGTCGTTATTGAAAAAACAATTGTAGAGGAGGTGCGCTAATGTTATCACCTATTAATGTTTCTTTAGAGTCATTAAACTTAATGACTCTAACACCAATGCTAATTCCAATCGTTGGCGCACTTTTAATCTTAGTGGTTGATCTCTTTAAGAGTAATCTTCACAAGTCACTTTATGTAGTACTTAGTCTACTCTTTTTAATGATGGACTTTGCAGTACTGCTTGATGCAAGTAATGTATTTGCAACAAACGGTACAATGCTTGGTGTATTTGATGTAATGCTTATTGATGGACTTGCTATTTTATCGCAGTTCTTAATTGTTGGTGCGTCAATGCTTTTCATCCCACTTGCAATGACACACAAGCGTTTCCATGAGTTCTCATACCCTGAGTTCTTTGCACTCTTTTTGTTCATGATTGCAGGTTTTCAGTTTATGGTAGCAACAGACAACCTTATTTTGGTATTTGTTGGACTTGAGACATCATCTTTAGCACTTTATACTATGATTGCAATGCACAACCGTGACAAATCATTTGAAGCAGCTGTGAAGTACTTTACTATGGGTGCACTAGCAGCAGGTTTCTTCTCATTTGGTGCGATGGTACTTTATGCACTTACAGGTTCAGTTGAGATTAATAAAATCGCACTTGTTCTTGCTGCTAATGGTTATGTTGATATGGGTTATGTACTTGTAGGTATCACATTCTTACTTGCAGCATTTGCATTTAAACTCTCTATTGTTCCATTTCATACATGGGCACCAGATGTTTATGAAGGAAGTTCAGCTGCAATGGCAGGGTATATGTCAATCGTTCCAAAAATTGCTGCTTTTGTAGTTGCTATGAGACTTTTTGAGTTCTTAGTACACAGTGAGATTGTTTGGTTGCAAGTTATTCTTTACACTTTTGTAGTTATTACTATGACAGCTGCAAATATGTGGGCACTTGTTCAAACTGATGTGAAGCGTATGCTTGCATACTCTTCTATCTCTCACGCAGGTTTTGTAATGGCTGCTATCTTAATCGGTACAACACAAGCAAACTCTGCACTCTTCTTTTACTGGATTTTGTTTAGTTTTACTAACCTTGGGTCATTCTCAATGCTGTGGATCTCTAGACAAAAACATCTTGCTCCACATCAGAGTTCAGACCACTCTTATGACAAGTTTGCAGGTATGATCAAAACTGCACCGGTTGCTGCTGTTATTATGGCTCTGTTTATGTTAAGCCTTGCAGGTCTACCACCATTTGCACTCTTCTGGGGTAAAATGTATATGATCTCTTCAGCAGTAACAAGTGGATACACAATACTAGCACTTATTATGGCACTTAACTCTGCTATTGCTGGTTACTACTACTTAAAACTGATCGTTTATATGTTCATGAAAGAGCCTGTAATTACGACAGATGGTACTTTATATGTTTCAAATGCAACACTTGCACTTAAAACTATCATCGGTATTGCAGCAGTAGGTACTATATTTGCTTTTATCGTGTTAAATCCATTACTTGAGTGGGTAACTGCTTTTGTATATAACAGTGGATACTAGATCGCTGTAACTGATACAGTTTTATTTTAAAGGAGAAGAGCCATTGTTTCGATACATCCTCTTAGCCTTTATATCCCTCAATGCTTTTGCACTCGAGATCTCAGTCGAGAGTGCAAAAGATAACTTCCAAAAATACTCTATTTTAGAAATCTCAAATGATGAAACTTTTTTATGTCAAAGTATAAAAAATGATTTTGGAGATGTTGTTGAAGTTGTGTGTGCATTTAAAAAGCAGCCACAACAAAAGCTTCCACACCTTCAAAATGATTTTTTTCTTATAGACTCATTTATTAAAAAAGAGACCTTCTTCCTCTCTGTAAAGCCTTTAAAAAAGATGAAACTCTACGCAGAGGTCTTTGACTTGACAAAAGATGATGCTGTTTATGATGCCAAAGTGACATATGCAAAGCGCTGGACAGTTGTTGGCTATGCAAAAAAGCTTCCTATTATCAAAGAAGAGGAGCTTCCAGAGATCGCTATTAACTTCCCCTTTTATCTCGATAAAGACAAAATGCCCTATGTAGGAAGTCTTGACTTAAAAGGCAATCCTGTTCATATTAAAAAAGTAGAAGATGTAAAAGATTATTTAAAAATAAAGAGATACTTTAAAAAGAAGATGTATGCTGATTCTTTGGATTTGATAGATGAAACACTTCAAAGATATCCAAATACGCTCTTTAAATCTGAACTTCTCTACTATAAAATCAAAGCATTTGCCAAATTAAAAGATTATGATAATGTTATCAGTTATGCAAAAGAGTATCTGCGTGAGTACTCAGGTGATGAGAATATTCCTGAAGTACTCTCTTTAATGGCCTATGCCTATGCCAAAGTTGGTCAAAACAGTGATGCAGACTACTTTTTTGATAGACTCTTTAGTGAGCATAAAGATAATCTTTACGCGCAATGGGGTTATATCTATAAAGGGGAGTCGCTAGAGTCTTCGGGTGGTACATCAAAAGCGATTGAGTACTATAAAAAAGCACTCTATGAGACCAAAAATCTTCAAGTCGCTGCTGCAGCTGCATACCATTTGGCAAATATTCTTTTAACAACAAAACCAAGTGAAGCTGCAAAATTTGCTATGAAGATAATCAAAGCAGATCCAAACTACTTTATGCAAAATATTCAAAAGTCGATGGATATGATGTATGCTTTTGCTGAAGCTGGTAAGTATAAAACAGCAGCTGCCATCGCAGATGCAATGCTGCATGCTATGGGACCGACTTATGATGAGTATGAAGAGCTTCTCAAAAACAAAGCAATCTGGTTGGCAAAAACAGATGATAAAAAAGCAGCTATAAAAGCGATAAATGACTATATGAAAAAGTTCCCTGATGGTGATTTTATTACAGATATAGAAGCACTTAAAGACGAACTGCTTTTTGATAGAGATGATCTTAATGTCTCACAAAAACTTCAAGAGTATGATAAACTTATAGAGGAGTATGCACCAGACTCGATTGCACAAAAAGCACTCTATGAAAAAGCAAAACTTTTAGAGAAAGAGGGTCGTTATGCCGAGGTCTTAGCCCTTAAAGATGATCTGTTAAAACTAGACAGTGACATCTATGAAGATGTAGATAAGATCATACAAAATGCTGCAAAAGGTCTGATGCAGAGCTCTTTGGATAAAAACAACTGTAAAGAGGTTCTCACAATTGCAAATGACTATAACATTACACTCTCTGATAGTTGGGATGATGGTATCTATAGATGTGCGATGAAGGGTGGAGACTATAAACTCTCCAAGTCGATCGCAAGTAAAAACCTCCATTCTGACAATATAGAAGATCGTAAAAAGTGGCTCTTTAGATATGTAAAGATTGATTATGAAACAGGTAACTATACAGAGCTCATTAGTGCTGCAAAAGATCTTATAGCACTTATTGATAATCCAAAAAAATCACCATATAAAGATGTCTATCGCTACCTTTTTGATGCTTATGAGCGCTTAGGTCAAAAAGAGAATATGATTACAACAATGGCTAAGATAGAGGATATTTTTGGACTCGATTACAAAGATATCGATCGCTATGCTGCGATGGTGACACTTGGCAGTGATATGAACGATACCAATATGATTATTACCTATGGCAATAAAATTATGAAGATTCAAGAAAAGTCTGGTGCACACCCACAGAGTCCATTTGTTGAGTTTGCACTCTATGATGCCTATATGACGACAAAAGAGTATAACAATGCTCTTCGTGTTATTGCATCTCTTGACAAGGTAGAGTTGCGTAAGCGTGACAGAGCTAGAGCGAAGTATCTTTTAGGTATGGTTTTAACAAAACTGTGGAGAAATGATGAAGCAAGAAAAGCTTATGAAGCTGCTATAGAGGCAGATGCCAACTCTGCTTGGGCAAAGCTGGCAAAGAGTGCTTTAGAGCTCTTATAGCTCTAAACAATCACTGATGCTATAAAGCCCAGCTTTTTGGTCTACAAGCCATTTACCGGCACGCAGAGCACCTTTTGAGAAGGTGTTTCTTGATGTTGCAGTATGGTTGAGTTCTATGAACTCTCCATCATTGTAAAAACCAACAGTATGACGACCTACAATGTCACCACCACGAAGAGCCATAACAGCAATCTCATCTTTACTTCTCTCACCGATGTTTCCATCACGACCGCTCACGCGAACTTTGTCTAAGTCAAGTCCACGACCTGCTGCAGCTGATTCTGCAAGAGTAAGCGCTGTTCCACTAGGAGCATCTACTTTGTGTCTGTGGTGCATCTCTACAATCTCAATGTCAAAACCTTCAAGTGCTGCTGAAGCTTGGTGTACCAGTTTGTTTAGAAGTGCTACGCCCAAAGACATATTTGTGGCATAAAGAACAGGCATTAGCTCACTAGCTTGTTTTAAAAGATTGAGCTGATGAGTGCTAAGACCTGTTGTTCCAATTACAAGAGGTTTTGGTGTTTTTATAGCCTCTTCTAAAAGTGCTTCTGTTGCATCTGGAAGTGAAAAGTCTATGATGATATCACTAGCGCTTAAAAAAGCGTGCATATCAGATGTAACAAGTACAGATGGGTCAATAGAGAACTCAAGAGAGCTTCTTACAAATACAGCTGCAAGGTCCATCCCCTCCGTTGCTTTTAAATCTTCAATAAGCAGTTTTCCAACGCGTCCGTTTGCTCCAAATACACCTACTTTTACCTTACTCATTCTCTTATCCTTTAGTTTAATAGTTCATCTACATAGCTAATTGCAGCAATCCCTGCAACAGCACCATCACCTGCGGCACTTACAACCTGTTTGGGTGCTTCTATACGCATATCACCCGCGGCAAAGAGACCAGGAACAGATGTCTTCATACTTAAGTCGACTACTACTTGTCCCTGCTCATTTACATCACATAAAAAGCTGCCATCCTCTTGGATGAGGACTTGGTTGTTTACATCATTTCCAACAAAAACAAAAACACCCGGAACAGCGATATCTTTGAGTGAGCCATCTTGTAGTTTTACTTTAAGACCGTTTACACCCATAGCATCACCATAGACTTCATCAGGAACAGCATTGAGAATCAACTCAATTTTATCATTGGCTTCTACTCTTTTTACCGTGTTTGGTGCTGCACGGAACTTATCGCGTCTGTGAACAAGATAGACTTTTGAACAGATTTTTGCAAGGTAGAGAGCCTCTTCTAAAGCGGTGTCACCTCCACCGATGACTGCAACCTCTTTGCCCTTATAGAAAAAGCCATCACAAGTAGCACAGGTACTCACACCTTTTCCAAAGAACTCATCTTCACCCTTAAAACCTGCACGGCGAGGTGAAGAACCAGTACATACGATAACAGAGTGTGCTTGGCTCTCTTTGCCGTCACTAAGAGTTATGGTAAATGTCTCGCCACTTTTAGAGACGCGTTTTACCTCTACCATCTCATGTACAAGGCCAAACTTTTTACACTGATCTGGCCAAGGCATCATCAGATCCATTCCTGTGATATCGCCTGTGACTCCTGGATAGTTCTCTATCTCAGAACTCTGTGTAATTTGTCCACCAGGCATCCCTTTTTCATACATTACGACATTTTCAAGTCCACCACGAGTTGTATATAGTCCAGCTGTAAGACCAGCAGGTCCACCACCTACAATGGCACAATCAAGTATATTGCTCATTTTACTTCCTTTATTTATAAAGTATTAATCTGTTGTGATAGTTCATCTAAATTATCAAGTTTCCGTATCATACTATCTTGTTTATAAAGAGTATCTTTGATTCTCTTTATAAAAAAAACAGATGGAACTTCATAGATGTTAAAGCGTTGAATAAATTTAAGGGAAGTGTTTGTGCCTGCACGCAAAAATGTTGTCTGTTTGGAGTTTGCGCGTACTTTATTGTAGTAATCAATAGCAAGGATTGGATTGTTGAGTTGTAGTTTTGCAAGCTTATCCATCACACCTTTGTTGCGTGAGGAGTAAAAGACTACAATGTAGAGATCCTCTTTTGGCTCAAAGATATCCTCTTTTTCATAAAAAGACCACTCTTTAAAATTGATAAATTTGTATTCTGAAAATTTGTAGTTGAAGTAGGCAAAAGCACCGGCTATCATTGCGGCACCAAAAAAAGAAGCTAAAATTGTAGAGAGAGAAAAGAGACTCTTGCCCCTTTTTCTCGCCAAAGTAAAACCTTTAAACTTACGCTAAAAGAGCGTCAAGTTTTTGAGCGAATGCATCTTTAGAAGCTGCACCAACCATTTGGTCTACTAATTCACCATCTTTGAAGAACATTACTGTTGGAATAGAACGAATTCCAAATTTAACAGCAATCTCTTGCTCTTCGTCTGTGTTTACTTTACAGATTTTTGCTTTTCCATCGTAGTCTTCAGCAAGCTCTTCGATTACTGGAGCGATCATACGACAAGGTCCACACCATGGAGCCCAGAAGTCTACTAGTGCTACACCTTCTGCAAGTGTTGCTTCAAAGTTATCAGCAGTTAATTCAATATATTTTCCCATTAGGATTTCCTTTTTTACATTTAATGTTTGAAGTATTATACAAGTGATATTATTAATTATAACTTTAAATTTACTTATAGAAATAATTTGTATAATTCCGCAAAAATTATCTGCAAAGGAAAGATTTTTGGAATTAAAGATTAGTGATGGAGAACTTGGAGTTCGTCCACCTGTTGCAAAACCACATCCCGGTTTTTTTCATGAAGTAGGAGAAGAGCGTTTTCGTAAACTTGTCTTTGATCATTATGATGCTATCAAGACGAGTGATATTGCATTTTTGTTTCCTGTCTTTGATGATGAGGATTTTGCAGAAGCACAAAAACATGCAGCAGATTTTTTAATAGAGATCTCAGCTGGACCTGACTTCTTTACACAAAGCAGAGGTGAGCATCAGATGGTAGGTCGTCATGCTCCTTTCCGTATAGATGAAAAGGCTAGACGCGTATGGCTTGAACTCTATATACCTCTTTTAGAAGAGCTTGAAAAAGAGGGTATAACACCTGAGTATATTGAGTCTTTTTGGAACTATCTCAATATCTTCTCAATGTGGGTGGTCAACACCCCTACAAAAGCAGCCTAGAACTTGAGCGTTTTTCGCTCTTTGTTCTCAAAGTAGCTACACTCTGTATATCCTACCTCTCTTACAAGCTGCATTACCTCTTTTTCAAAGAGTGCAACCTGTGCAGGTGCGTGAGCATCTGATGAGAGAGTGATAGGAATCTCTCTTTTATAGGCCTCTTCTAAGAGTTCTTTTGAAGGGTACGCCTCTTTTACCGGTTTTCTATATCCTGCAATATTTACTTCGATAACCATATCATTATCTTTAATGGCATCAAGAGCATTGTGCGCCAGTTTTTTTACATCCTCTTTTGGCATAAAGTTAAAAACTTTTATAAGATCAAGATGTCCTACTATATCAAAGAGTTGTGTCTCTGCCATAGCAGTAATGGTGTCAAAATATCTTTTCCAGACTTCATCAACATCTTGCTCATTCCATTTTGCCAAAAACTCAGGATTATCAAAACCCCAGCCCTCAAGAAAGTGAACAGAACCTATAAGATAATCAACATCCGCTTCTAAAACACGCTTGTCCATATGTCCTGGAAGGTAGTCCACCTCATAGGCTAAAAGAATCTTTATCTCATCTTTGTAGCGCTCTTTTGCAGCCCTTACTTCGGCTTCATAGCTTGCCATATCACTAAAGCCCATACGGTACTTTGGGTCAAAGTCCATAGGGGCATGGTCAGAGAAACCAAAAACTTTCGTACCGGCTTTTATGGCACTTTTTATGTACTCATCTAAAGAACCTTCAGCGTGATTGCAAAGGGGTGTATGGTTATGTAAATCAACTATCATTTTTGTCTCATATTTATATATTTTATGTTATTATAGTGACATTTAATAAACTAGACCAATTTGGTTGATGGAGAAGCGAAGATGACTCAAGAGGAACTAGATGCGCTGATGAATGGTGATATTGACATGGATGAACTCTCAGAAGAGGAGGAGACTCAAGAGGAGTCTGCTACTGCTGATGAGCAAGAGAATTCAGATGACTCAAATGTAGAGCCAGAGGCAATTATAGAAGAAAAAATAAAATCTGCTGAACTACCACTACCTGCTACTGATGAGAACAAAATGGTTCATCAACTCGATGATGTAACCAAAGAGTCAGAAGAGAAAGCAAGTGAGATCTTTGATATCATCGAAGGCATCAGTAATGACCTTATGGAGAAAGAAGAGTCTCTTAACAGTGTCATTGAAGTTCTTACAGCAAATATTGCTCTCTTTGAGAAGCTTGTGACAAAGTTTCCTGATGTGGCAACATTTAAGACTCAACTAGAAGAGAATCAAAAAGCTCTCGATGAAGCAAATGCTACACTAGAAGTTCTTCAAAGCAGTGGGGACTCTATTATGAGTGTAATGGATATTATGCAGTATCAAGATATTCACAGACAAAAAATCGAGCGTGTTATCAATGTAATGCGTGCGCTCTCTAAATATATGAGTACACTCTTTGAAGGGAAAATTGACGATGAGAATCGTGTCTCTTCAGCGACACACATTCATGGAGACACACACAATGATGTGGCTTCGAATGAAGATATAGAAGCACTATTAGCACAATTTGGGAATGCATGAAAAAAGTAGAATTATTATCACCGGCGGGAACGCTTGAGAAGTTAAAGATCGCATTTGACTATGGTGCAGATGCAGTTTATGGTGGGGTGAGTCACTTTTCACTCCGTATTCGTTCAGGAAAAGAGTTTACCTTTGAAGATTTCGAAGAGGGTATAAAGTATGCGCATGAGCGAGGTAAAAAGGTCTATGCAACCATTAATGGGTTTCCTTTTAACTCGCAGTTAGAGCTTCTTAAAAAACACATCTTAAAGATGGCAGAGCTAAAACCAGATGCTTTCATCGTAGCTACTCCTGGTGTGCTTAAACTTGCACATGAATTAGTGCCTGATATGCCGCTACACCTCTCAACACAAGCCAATGTTATGAATGTACTTGATGCTAAAGTTTACTATGACATGGGTGCTTCGCGTATCATCACTGCGCGTGAGATAAGCCTTAAAGATCTAAAAGAGATCAAAAAAGAGCTGCCAGATTTAGAACTTGAAGTATTTGTTCACGGAAGTATGTGTTTTGCATACTCAGGGCGCTGTCTTATCTCAACCCTGCAGAGTGGTCGTGTGCCAAACCGTGGAAGCTGTGCAAATGACTGTCGTTTTCCTTATGAGATCTATGCAGCCAATCCTGAGACAGGAACACTCTTTAAGCTCGAAGAGGAAGAGGGCATAGGTACTTACATTATGAACTCAAAGGATCTCAACCTTGCTTCACACATTGAAGAGATACTCGACTCTGGTGTTGTTGACAGTGTTAAGATTGAGGGTCGTACAAAGACAGCCTACTATGCAGCAGTAACGGCTAAGGCCTATAGAATGGCCATAGATGACTACTATGCTAAAAAGATAGATACGAAAAAGTATCAGTATGAGCTTGAGTCTCTGCAAAACCGTGGCTATACAGATGCATACCTCGTTTCACGCCCGTTTGAGAAGCATGATACACAAAGCCTGGATTTTACTATGCAGCTTGGAACGCATCAGGTAACAGGCGTAACAAACGAAGAGGGCACACACTATATGTGTAAGTTTACAACGCGTCCTGGTGATGAGTTAGAAGTTGTAGCTCCACTTGATGCCAAGATAGAGCTTGTAGATAATGAGATAGGAAAGACTTATGAAAAAGATGGTCGCCTCTATCTACAGTTTAAACAGCTTAAAGCACAAAATGGAAAAGTTTGGGATGCAGTACATAGTGGAAACATCAATCCTATAGAGCTGCCAACAAAATTTCCCCCTTTTACATTTTTTAGAATTCCTTCTCACCCAGATATGGGTACATATCCAAAAAAGTAATATCAAAACTGCACTAATTTTTACAGGTAATGAAGAAAAATCATTACCTGCTCACTCTCTTTAAGTATAATTTTATAAAACGTTCAAAGGATTTCGTATGAAAAAGAGTGTTGGTAAATTATCAATAGCAGTCTTTATGGTAGCAATGACATTTAGTGGTTGTGCTACAAAAGACGTAAATGTGGCTGAGTTAGAAAAGCAGCTAGAGAGTAAAACATCTACAATAGAGATGCAACAAGAAGAGGTTGCTAAGAAAGATGCAGAGATAGAGACTCTTAAAAAAGAGTTAGAGAGTACAAAAGCAGCAGTTGAGTCAACAACAGCAACAACTGCTACAAGTACAACAGATACAGGTGCAACGCAAGACATCTCTTTAACACCTCCAAATGCAAAGCCGGGTGAGTGTTATGCAAAGGTACTTATTCCTGCACAGTATGAGACAAAAACAGAGAAAAAACTCTTAAAAGACAAAGTGGAAAAAATCAGTGTAACTGATCCAAAATTCAAAGAGGTTCAATACAAAATACTTGATAAAGCTGAAAGCTTTAAATATGTATTTAAACCAGCAACTTATAAATGTGTTATGAACAAAGTAATGGTTGAACCAGAAAAAGTAACATACAAAGTTGTTCCTGCAACATTTAAAATCAAAGAAGAGAAAGTTTTAGTATCTCCAGCACACCAAGTATGGAAAAAAGGTACAGGACCGATCACTAAGATTGACAATAACACGGGTGAGATTATGTGTCTTGTAGAAGTTCCTGCAAAATACAAAACTGTAAAAACAAAAGTTGTAGATGAGCCAGCTCATGTAGAAAAAATTGTAACACCACCTGTTTACAAAAACATTAAAGCTCAAGTAGTTGACAAAGAAGCAAGTTATGAAAAAGTAATCATTCCTGCTACTTATAAAGTTATTACTGTAAAAGAGCTTGCAGAAGAGGCAAAAATCAACAAAGATGTTGAACCAGAAGAGTACCAAACTGTTGAAAAAAGAATTTTAGTTCAACCTGAAGAGTTAAAATGGGAGAGAATCCTTTGTGAGACAAATACAAACAAAGAGGTTATCAAAGAGTTACAACAAGCACTTAAAGACAGAGGTTACAACCCTGGTCCAATCGATGGTGTTTTTGGAGCACAGACACAAAAAGCTTTAAATGCTTTTCAAGCTGACAATGGTCTCTCAAGAGGTGCATTAACACTTGAGACTTTAGAAGCTTTAGGTATCAAATAAAAATAAGGAAAACAGAATGAAAAAAATACTTTTAATAGCACTTTTTATAAGTACACTTTTTGGTAACAATATAGAAGATTTACCAGATGCAAAGATTATCTCTACGACTGAGTGTCACGGGATCAACCTACAGGTAAACTTTAAAACAGACTCTGCTGAGATTGAACCAGCTTCATATGCTAAAATTCAAGAGTTTGCAGACTTTATGATAGCACACCCAGATGCAAAAGCTGAGATTGCTGGTTATACAGACAACAGAGGTTCTGCTGAGTATAACAAGAAACTTTCAGAAAGAAGAGCAAAAGCAGTTTATGAGCAACTCATTAAAGATGGTGTTCCTGCTGAGAGATTAACTTATGCTGGTTACGGTGAAGAGAATCCTGTAGCAAGTAATGATACTCCAGAAGGGCGTCGTGCAAACAGACGTATAGAAGCTAGACTTTACTAGTTTTTTCTTCTCTCATTCCTCTAAAATGATAAAGGGCTTTGCCCCTTTATCTCACCAAAAACTTTCCATAATAAAATAAAATTTTAATAAACAAACGCTATAATTGAGTTAAACTTGATCCAAGGAAGCGTGTGATGACTCCTACAGAGAAGCAACTGCAACAGTTAAAAGAGCGCATAGAACTGGCATTTGCCGGCTATAAAGCTGGAAGCTGGGAGTGGAATCTGCAAACTGATGAAGCATTTTACTCCAAGGAGTGGTTTCGTCTGCTTGGGTATAAATCACACGATAAAATAGCAGATATCACTCTTTGGAGCTCTCTTGTTCACCCTGATGATCTAGAGCGTGTTATGGAAGATGTAGCAGATGCCCTTGCAAAAAAAGCTTTCTCAGTTGAGGCAATTCATCGTCTCAAAGCTGCCGATGGATCATGGCTGTGGGTTTTGGGACGCGGTGCAATAGAGTATGATGCAGATAACAGACCGCTTAGAATGGTTGGAATACACAGTGACATTACACGACAAAAAGAGCAAGAACTCAAAATCAAACAACAAGCTCAAATTATAGAACAGGTACCTGATGCTATCATTTTAGTCTCTTTGGATGGAAAAATACTCTCATGGAACAGAGGTGCAACAAGTATGTTGCAATACAGAGCAGGTGAGGTGTTAGATAAAGATATAAAGCTTGTTTTGACAAATGACGCAAAAGAGCAGTTTTTGCGTTATATGCAAGAGATAATCAAAAACTCTGAGGAGAACCCCAACATACACTCTGAGATAACTTTTTTGCAAAAAGATGGCAATGAGATAGATGTCGGTGTTTCCTTTTCTCTTTTAAAAGATGCTGAAGCATCACTGAGTGCTGTAGTAATCTATGGACAGGACATTACACAGCGTGTCGCTACTTACAAAAAACTTGTACTGCAAAAAGAGCGTTTAAACAGACAAGCCCACCATGATATTTTAACAGGCTTGCCAAACAGAGTCTATTTTCAAAAAAAACTGCATGAGTGTATAAATCACTTGCAAGAGGGAAAGAGTCTTGCGCTCTTTTTTGTTGATCTTGATAACTTTAAATATGTTAATGATACCTATGGTCATGGTATGGGAGACAAGGTCTTGCAAGAGACTGCAAAGCGTTTGCGAAAAAGTATTCGAAAAACAGACTTTATAGCGAGGCTGAGTGGTGATGAGTTTACTATTATCTTACAAGATTTAAAAAGTATAAATGATGTTAAACATGTTGCTCAAAATATTTTAAATACATTAAAAAAAGTTTTTACAATTGATAAGCAGCATGAAGTACATTTGGGGTGCAGTATTGGGATTGCCATCTATCCTGATGATGCAAAGAGCAGTAAGGAGTTGTTGGCATGTGCAGACAAGGCAATGTATGCAGCAAAAAGTAGCGGTAAAAATACTTTTAAACTTTATAGTTTAATGATATAATTGCGCTATCAATTTTTAAGGGAAAAATCGTATGAAATTTGTTTCAATTGTAATCGGGTCAAAAAGTGACTATGAAGTTATGAAGTCGTGTGCAGATACACTAGAGTCGTTTGATGTAAATTATGAGCTTATCATCTCATCAGCTCACCGTTCACCTGAGAGAACAAAAGAGTATATTGAGAGTGCAGAGAAAAAAGGGGCGCAGGTATTTATCGCTGCGGCTGGTATGGCTGCTCACTTAGCAGGAGTACTTGCTTCTAAAACAGTAAAACCTATCATCGGTGTACCAATGTCTGCATCAGCGCTTAGCGGTATAGATGCACTTCTTTCAACTGTTCAAATGCCAGCTGGTATGCCAGTTGCTACAGTTGCAATAGGAAAAGCAGGTGCGATCAATGCTGCATACCTTGCTATGCAGATTTTAGCACTTGAAAATGAAGAGCTAGCGATCAAACTAAAAGAAGATCGTATAGCAAAAGCAAAAAAAGTTGAGATGGACTCTTTAGAGATAGAGACAATCATCAAATAAGTGTTGTAAAAAAGAGGAGCAAAGAATGACGTGGATGACGGATGAAGAGTACTGTAAGCTAACAGGCTTAGATATGAGTGCTGTAGAAGAGCTCATAGAGAGAGGCAAGCTTACAGTAAAAGTCGAAGATGGCGTGCGTTATATCGACCCATCCAAAGGTGCCACAGAAGTCGTTGTTCCTGCAAAACTTCAAGAGCTCAGTGAGAAGAACAAGCATGAGATGCTTGTTCAGCCTGAGTTTGTTGAGAAGACAATTGGAACTATTATAAATCTTCATGAGAAAGTTCTTGACGCCAAAGATGAAACGCTTGAGGCTGTTCGTACTGAGAATGAATTTTTGCGTGAGGCACTGGCATCACTGCAAGAACTTTATGATGAAGATAGAAAAACCATTCATACCCTTCAAGAGCAGCTTAAACTCTCTCAACAAGAGGTTGAATTTATGCGAAGAAAGTATAAACTGATGTGGAACAAAGCCATAGAAGAGCATACTGACTCTCCCTCATGAAGATAGCGCAGGAGTGTGTTGGTTGTATTATCAATCAAAGTCTGCGAGTAGCAGATGCTATTGATGCTGATGAAAAACTACAAAAAGAGCTCTTTGATAGTGTCTCAAAAATGAGTCAGCACTTCTCATTTGAGCTCTCTCCCCCAGAAATAGCTGCTGATGTATATGAAAAAATGGCGGCAATTGCTAATAAAGAGGATCTCTATGATGAGGTTAAAGCAATCTCAACACAAAAAGCACGCTCGTTTATTCCTTCACTTAAAGAGGAGTTGCAAAAAAGTCAAAACAGACTCCTTACTGCTACAAAGATAGCTGTAGCTGGAAATGTTATTGATTTAGCGGCTGCTGTGGAGTTTGACCTGCATGAGGAGCTTGAGAAGATCTTTCATACTGAGTTTGCACAAAATGACTTTGAAGCCTTTTCCAAAGAGCTAAAAAAGGCAAAGAGAGTCGTCGTTTTAGGTGATAATGTTGGAGAGCATATCTTTGACTATCTCTTTGTGCAAACACTCAAAGAACTCTACCCAGCGTTAGATATCTACTATATGGTTCGAGGGTGTCCCATCATTAACGATGTAACACTCAAAGAGGCAAAAGAGGCAGGCTTTGATACTCTGTGTAACTTGGTAGACAGTGGGGTAAATACGCCAGGCTTTGCTTACTCACGCGCTACAAAAGAGGCTCAAGAGCTCTTTGATAGTGCCGATTTAGTCATATCAAAAGGGATGGGCAACTATGAGTGTCTCTCTCCTTCACACAGAGATAATATCTGCTTCTTACTCAAAGTAAAGTGTAATGTAGTGGCTGCTTCTTTAGGAAAAGAAGTAGGTGATATTATCTGTAAACTAACCTAAAAGAGTAATCAAATGAAAAAGATAGTGATTTTCTTGGTACTACTAAGTACAGTTGTAATAGCGCAGAGTCGTGTAGAGTACTCTATCTCTCTTGTTGGTATGAGTATGGATTATAAAGAGTATGACAATGCAGGCGTACTTCTTGATAGTGAAGAGTCTGTTTACTCGGATATTACAGGTGTTGAGTTTGCATATAGCTATTTTTTAGATCGTAGATCAGAGATAGATTTAAAAATTATGAGTCTCTCAGGTACTACAAAATATGTGGGTTCATATTTGGATTCTGATGATGAGTATGGTTCTGTAGTAAGTACTACTGTAGATGATATCAAAGATATCTACTTTGGTTATAGCGCTAAAAACAGATACGATCAAAATATCAACCTCCTTGCCAATATAGGCTTAGGTTACAGATATTGGCAAAGAGCACTCTCTACGGTTCA
>Ga0256843_1000693_pt1 | contig 28226 bp, 25 predicted proteins | sample AlvinellametaG_FD_191572 | JGI IMG/M metagenome (GOLD analysis project Ga0256843, IMG submission 191572) | Pompeii worm associated microbial communities from hydrothermal vent at the East Pacific Rise, Pacific Ocean - Alvinella | ecosystem: Host-associated > Annelida > Integument > Unclassified ... | reverse complement strand
GCTATGCTATGATTCTATTATATCTTCTAGGGTGGTGATGTTTATGAGCTATTTTCCAGCTTTTTTACAATTGACAGATAAAAAAATCTTAATTGTCGGGGGTGGAGCAGTCGCTTATGAGAAACTTATTCATCTTTTAGATTTTACAAAGGACATTGCTATTATTGCAGAAGATGTTTCACAAGAGATGCTACTTTGTATAGAAAAAGAGAAATTGTTGTTGCAAAAACGTGCTTATAGAAGTGGAGATATAAAAGAGTTTGCAATAGTAGTAGTTGCCGTTGATAACATAGAGTTACAAGCTGAGATATTTGAAGAGTCTAAGAAATATAACTGCCTTTGTAATGCTGTTGATTCCACTGCATATTGCGATTTTATTTTTCCATCATATATTAAAAAAGGGGATTTAACTATTGCTGTTTCTACTTCTGGAGCCTCTCCTGCTATGGCAAAGTACCTCCGTATTTTTTTACAAAAAATGATACCAGAAAGTATAGTGGAATTTTTACAAGAGATGAAAAACTTGCGGAAAACAGTACCTAAAGGAAAAGAGAGAATGAAAATGTTAGATGAAAAAGCGAAAAAATATATAGAGAGTTGGAGTAAGTAATGAGTACAAAACAGGGATTATTTTTAGGGGTACTTTTTGCCTTTTTAGTTATGGGATTTGTTGCAATGCAAAGAGCAATGCCTGATGCAAAAGAGGACAGAATATATAAGGCAATTAAAGTTTATACACCCTATAAACTTGAAAAGCGTATAGGTGGACTTACTATTGTTGATATAAGAGATGGAAGAAAAGAGAAGCCAAGCGCAGCAGAAGTTCTTTACCGAATGGATGAACTAGATAAAGAGTGGGGTAAAGAGCATCTAAAAATTGTTGCAAACGATGTTATTGTTTTGGGTGACAAAAATCAAACTGTAGTTAAAATTTTTCTTGAGACACCTGCAGAGAAGAGTTGGGTAAAAAAGTTTTTTGGCATATAGCCTAAAAAACTACCCTAGTATCTCAAAAGCTTCCTCTATACTCGCTGCTTTTTTTGCTACAAATAGATAAACAGCCGCGTTAAGTCTTGCCAGTTTCATATACTCATCACTTGGGTTTTGTAACTGTGCTAAAGAGTCTTCGAGTGTAATACTCTGTATAGATTTTTTATAATGAATACCGTAATATTCTGGGTCAATTATGAACTCTTCAACATCTCCCTCATTAGCAATCCATAAACGTCCCTTTGAGAAGAGCTCAGGAGTTCCTTCATTCCCTTGAATAAGAGCAAATCTTTTATATCTGTCACTAAAAATTTCAACATATTTTTTTACATAAGGCTTATGAAAAACACCTGTAATAGCTGCTTCACTTTGTGCTACAAATGGGAGTTTTTCTATGGTGTTAAAGGCACTTCTAAGACCTAGTTTTCTACGAATATCTGTGAGTTTGTGCATCTGCGGAAAAAAATCTGCTCTATCAAAATAGTGTACATTGGATGTTAGCTCTATTTTAGAACATATATCTTTAATAGTAATGCCACCTTTTGCTGGTTGTTGTTCATCTCCTATGAGAATGAGGTTGAGGTCACTCTTCTTTAGAATTTGAGAGACAAGAGGAAAAATGTATGGATTTTTTGCTTTACCATCGAAAGGGTAGCCAAGCTCTATAGAGTTTTCGATTTTTGTTTTTTGAATGTAGGTGTCAGATGCCGCTATAGCACCACGAAACTCTTCTATTGTTTCTGGTTTTAAACGCCAACCAAGTAAAAATGCAGCAATCTGCTCACTTGGAACAGATTGGTTTAAAATTTGGTGCATCATATCTACACTTTCATCAAAACTTAGGTCACGATTCCCTTTTGGACCTGTACCTACTGCATGTATATATTTAAAAAAATCCATAGATTCCCCTTTATTGAAGATACTTAAGTGTATCTAAATAGGGTAAATATATCTTAGTTATTAATAGCATCCTCTAAGAGATTCTGTAAATCACTATTTTCAGGAGAAAGGTAAAAATACTCAGGTGAGAAAGAAATCGTCACGGCAAGAGTATTTTCATCTTGCATTTTTTCTGCAATGAGTGTATTACTTTTAAACTCTGTCACTCTCCATCCATCTGCTTCTGCTGTTTTAGCAATAAGCTTATGGAGTTTTTGGAGTGAGGTTCTCTTGTGAATTTGTGTATATTCAGAAGTTTTTGCATCCCCTGTACCTGTAGATCCACATCCAGTCATTAAAACTGTAACAAAAAAAGCTAGAAACAGTGTGCCGATTGTCTTTTTCATCTTTCATTCCTTATAGCAAGTTAAGAATATGATATAATAATTAGTATAAAGATACTATGAAGTTAAAGGAATTTAGATGCTTTTTCATGACCTTGTCATTATTCTTGTAATGACGTTTCCAATGTTCCTTTTTAGTATTTACCCTGGTATAAAGGTAAGTGAATACTTACAAGAGAAATATCTTATAAATGAATCAAAAAAAAGGGTAGTTATGGTGAGTGTAACTTTTCTCTTTGCACTTACACTCTCTTCTTTACTTTTTTATATTTAAGGCTGTTTTATGAAAAAAATTATTTTTTTGTCTTTACTCTCTTTGTCTCTTTTCTCTTCACCAGAAGCGACAGATAAATTTGATGTAGGTATGCAGTACTTATTAGGAGAGGGTGTTGCTCAGGATAAACATAAAGCATTCACATACCTTTCTGAATCTGCTGAGATGGGAAATGCTCAAGCTGCTTACAATTTAGCTCTTATGTACTACTTAGGAGATGGTGTCAAACAAGATACAGCAAAAAGTTTAGCATTACTTGAGAAGTCTGCACAACAAGGGTATGAGAAAGCTATTGAAAATATAGGACGTATTGCGATGCAACTTATGAAGTTTGACAAAGCATTAAAATGGTTAAAAATAAATGCCAAAAATGGAGATATAAAAGCGAATTATCTTATTTCTGAGATTTATGTAATGAGAGAAGATTATAAAAATGCAAAAATTTATGCAAAAAAAGCGATAGATTTGGGAGACAATGATGCTCGAAATTTATGGAGAGAGTATAAACTCTCTAACTTCTAAACCACTCTAACTGCTCTCGAAGTTTTACAACTTCACCTACTACAATAAGAGCAGGAGTAGGGATACCTTCTGCTTTTTGTACAATGTTTTCGAGTGTTCCTACCACAACCTGCTGTTCTGAAGTTGTTCCTTTAGAAATAACAGCACATGGAAAATCTTTAGGTTTTCCTATTTCCATGAGTTTTGAGGAGATTTTATGAAGGTTATGGAGTCCCATTAAAAAAATAATGGTGTCATTGGTCTTAAAGTTCTCCCATGGAATTTGGGACTCTTTTTTATTTGGTGACTCATGTCCTGTAACAACTCTAAAACTTACAGCTACTCCTCTATGAGTTACTGGAATCCCGGCGTAAGCAGGAACACTAATAGCAGAGGTAATGCCAGGAATAATTTCAAAAGAAATCTTTCTCTCTTTAAGGTAGGCTCCCTCTTCACCTCCACGACCAAAAACAAAAGGATCTCCACCTTTTAAACGCACAACTACATTATGTTTACATGCATTTTGGTAAATAACTTCGTTAATTTCATCTTGGGGAAGAGTATGACGACCATCCTCTTTTCCAACATAAACAAATTCACAACCATCTTTTGCCATTTCTAAAATTTCAGGGTTTGCTAATCGGTCATAAATAATGACATCTGCTTCTGTAATGACACGGTGTGCTTTGATCGTTAAAAGTTCTATATCTCCTGGACCTGCACCTGTTAAATATACTGTAGACATTATTTTACTTCCTTGTAAATGAATATACCTGATGGTTTTTGAATGGTAAAAATCTCTTTTTGAATCCACCACTCTTTTGTGTTAATAACAACAATCTTGTTTGAATCATTTACAGATACATAGAGCTTTGGAGCTTCTGTTGACCATCTTAAATGAAGTACTTTTCCATCAAATTGAAATCTTTTAATAACTTTGAGTGTTTGTGTATCTATGATTTGAATGACAGGAAATTTTTTTCCGCTAAAAGTTACTGCAAGATACTTTTTGTCGGGTGAGAGAGATGTAAAAACTGGTAACCCCTCCGTTTTAATGTTTTTTACAAACTGAAAGTCTGGTGTATAAACAAGTACTTCATTGTCTCCAACAGCCGGAATGAAAACACGGCCTCCACCTATAGACCAAAAACCAAAGTGTGGTACTTTTAGTACAGGTTTTCTGTCCCCTAAAAGTATGTTTATTCTTTTATATTGCATTGTTTCTAAATTAAGTACACCAAAAAATTTACTTTGAAAAAACCCAACAATATAGTCACTGTTTTTAATCATTGCATCAAAAGGCATAACACCAACATCGTCAAATTCTTTATAGATTTCAAACTCTGGTGTTCCTTTCCCATCTGTTCTATCTTTGAGAACTGTTAGTTTATCCTTGTCCATTTGAGCAAAAACAAGATAGTTTTTATAGATTTTAATTCCAACATTTTTAGACCCTGTAACAAATTTTTTAATAGGGTTCAGGTCTCTGTCTAAAATATCGACACTTTTATCGTCATAATTTGCAACAGCCACATAGTGTTCATTAATAACAAAGCCAATAGCACTTTTACTTGTTTTGTACTCTTTGAGCACCTTTTCTGTTTTTGGGTCAAATTTTATGATGTAACCATCACGAGAAATTAGGTAGGCATCATTTTTGTAAAACTTAAGTACACCATGGTTCATATTGTGCATATCTTTCATGTGTGAACGGGGGAGGTCATTCTCTATAACAGCTAAAGAACTACTTTCTCTCTCTACAACAAAAATCTTCTCTGAAGCACTAAGGTATGAGTATAAAGATGCTACTAAAGCAGTAGCTAAAATAATTTTTTTAAACATGGTCATTCTCTCTTTCTTCTTTAGTTAGGTAACATGAAGGGTCTTCTGCCCATAAGTCACCACTTATGGCATAGGCTCTAGCACGACTACCACCATTACAAATGTCTATCTGTTTACATGTAGAACATATACCGTCAATTTGTTTTCTTGGGTGTACTCTTAATTTATCTAGTAACTCACCACCCTGCCAAATATCTTGAAAATTTTGGTTGATAATATTGCCAACAATAAGAGGAAAGAATGGGTCTGGTCGGACATCTCCCTCTGAATTGATGTTGAGTAGCTTTCTTCCAGCTGAGTTTCCACCCCATTTTACAAGTCTATCTCTCATTTTTTCTCTAAGTTTTGGATACTTTGCTGAGAATTTATTGAGGAACATGACTGCATCCATCTCCATATTTCCCGTTACTATTTCTATGTCTCTTCCACTTTCGTAGTACTCAAATGCTTTGTCTAAAATAAATTCGACCGCTTTTCTTCTCTGCTCTTTAGAAAGATCCATCTTTAAGTTGTCTAGTCCTCGACCTGAATAGACGAGGTGTGAGATATATATTTTTGGTATATTATGCTTTTGGGCAAGGTTGAAAATATACTCTAAAGAGCCTATCGTGTCTTTTGTCATAGTAAAACGAATACCTACTTTGGCACCTGTCTCATTTGCTAAAAGGACAGCTTTTAGTGTCTCTTTAAACGCACCTTTGAGACCACGGAAGTAGTCATGAGTCTCCTCATCACCATCTATGCTTACACCAACATAGTTAAATGTTTCTGTGATTTTCTTAATGTTTGATTTTGTAAAGTAGAGTCCATTACTCGAGAGGTAGGTAATAATACCATGCTCTTTACAAAAAGCAGCAATCTCAAAGAGGTCTTTACGTGTAAGAGGTTCACCACCAGAAAATATAATAAATTTTACACCACTCTCTTTCATCTCTAAAATTGTTTTTTTAATCTGATCTGTTGTGAGTGTATCTACTTCATCAAGTGTTGATTTAGAGTAACAGTGTAAACAGGAGAGGTTACAACGGTTTGTAAAGTTCCAAATAGCAATACTACCATCTAGTATGCGTTCTTTTTTCTCTTCTACAACAGAAGCTATTAGGTTTGAGAGTCTAAACATTATTTCCCTTTATACGATAGGATATACTCAGAAATTACATCTAACTCTTGGGCAGTTAGATGTAGCTGAGTCATAACACTGCGTTTATAACCGAAGGCTTCATACATTGACTTTGGTGAGGCAATGTAAGCTTCAATTTCAGACTTACTTCTATGTGCCGCTATTTCCGAAAAAGGTGGTCCAAACGCCATGGCAGTCTGATGATGACACCCCCAACAGTAAGTTTCAAAAACTTTTTTTCCATCTAAATTATTGGCTAGAAGTGTTACAGAAAAGATACTAAGTATGATTATTATTTTTTTCATTTATATCTCTTATGTGTTGAGTTAATACTATTTTAGCAAAAGAGAGCTTGAACTCTCTCTTAAAAGAGTTGAATTATCAAAATTCTATTTATATTAAATTAGTATAGTTAATATACTATAAATAAAATTTAGTGTTCTAATCTCCCTAAAAAAGGGAGGTTAGAACGGTTGTAATTATGCTCCAGGAATTGACTGTCTATGTTCAATAGAGTAAGTAAATGTAGGAGTTGTTAATCCATCAATATATTTAATGAAATCACCAGTTTTTGCATCGTAGATACCGATACGTCCTGCGTTCCATTCTGATACCATTGTCCACTTACCATGGTTAGCCGGTTCAGCATGGAGAATACGCGGTGTAACCGCTTTTCCATGTTTGTCTTTGACTGTTGGTATTTTGTGGCTATAGAGAACTTTATGTGATACTGGATCTGTTATAGTAACTTTTTTCGTTCCAACTGTTAGTATTCTATCTACATCAAGAGTCTCTTTATTAATGAGGTAGATTTTATTCCAGTTTGCTGGTCCACCAAGAACATTGTCAGCCCAAAGAAAAGGAGTATGTTCTGATGTTCCGATGAAAAGTCCACCACCAGCTGTTGGAATTTGACGAATTACATCAAAGTTGTCATCCCAGATTGTTACTTGACCTAAGTTCATGTTTACTGTCGCACCTAGTTGTTTTCCTAAACGCTCATTAAACCATGAAGAACCTTGTCCTGGGTGTGGTTTTGCCGATGGCCCTGTGTAGATTTTAGCAACGAGAGTTTTTGTTTTAAAATCAACAACACCCATAACATCTGAACCTTGAGATGCTTGGAAGAGGTAACGACCAATCTCTTTCCCTTCATTTAAGAAACCATCGTGAAGAATTTTACCAATATTTGGAATGTCTCCAACAATAGGGAAGTTAGGTTTTGAGTAGTCTACAATGTAAACATGCCCAGCATCTTTCAGTGCAAATGCAATATATGGACCATATGGTGTGTCGTAGATACCTGCAACACGAGAAGAACCAATGTTACCATCTGTGTCAATTACACTTGTTGTTGGGTATACTTTGAGTGGTTCAAGTGTCATAGCATCCATTAAAATAGCACCACCTGGAACATAGTTTCCAGCCATTAAGTACTTACCATCTGGAGATACTGCAAGACCACGAGAGTCTGAACCTACCTGTACTTGTGCAATTTTTTGCTGTCCTGGAGTGTTGAGGTCAAACATTGTAACAAGTCCAGAACGTGAAATAGAGTAAGCATAACGTGGTTGGCGTTTGTTGGTTACTGTAACATGTACTGCAAATCCTGCTGGGTGTTTTGAGAGAATTTTCCCATTTGTACCATCAATAAATACAACACGAGCTGCATCACGCTCTGTTACGAAACATATGTCCGTATTTTTACGTACATCAACAGCATGTGGATATTTCTTCATAAATGCCATTCTGTCGCCAAGTTTTTTCCAACCTTTTTTGACATTATCTAAAGTAAGTACTTCGATTTTCTTGCCCTTAAAGTGTTGTAAATAGTCCACCATTTTGTCGGCATCTGCCTTTGTGAATTTCTCTTTAAACTGTGGCATAGCTGTACCTGGACGACCATTGAGAATAGTCTCTGCAAGCATATATGAGTTTTTCTTAGAGATGGTCTTTGGACGTAAGTCAGAGCCAACACCACCTTCATGGTTTGGACCGTGACATCCTTGACACTCTTTTTCAAACATTTTCTCTACGTCCATGCTCGAAGTCCCTGCAAATAGACCTGAACTGACAACTGCTAAAGCGGTGACCGACATAACTAATTTATTTAATTTCATCTGATAGCTCCTTGTAAAATTAATTGACAAACAACCCCAAAAAGGGGATGTATCTCTAGTTCTCTTCTTCTAAACGTTTCTTCTCTTGAAAATAAATCCAAATCATTGGAAGAATAATAATCGTATGAAGAAAAATTGTTAATGTTAATGGACCCTGGTTGAGCCAGCCAAAAAAGCTAGGCACAACATCTGTGAATGGTTCAAACATAGTGTCTCCTTATCTTTCGTGAACTGGATTTTTTCCAGTTGTCAGTAAATCTTTTGCTAAAAAGATGAAACCTAGGAATGTAACGACACCCATAATGAGTCTCCAATCCATAGCCTGTGTAAACCACATACCACTTTGACCATCAAAGTAACCAGCCCAAGTAGCACCCATCTGTGCACGTGACACGATGACTTGTACATAACCAGCAATTGTAAGTGCTACAGTCATACCCATAACACCACCAGTAATTAAGCTTACACCCCATAGAGATGCTTTTGTATGTTTCATAACTTTAATGCCATTTGTGTTCTGTACAGCGATATACATCATACCAACAAGAATCGTCGCATAAGCACCAAAGAATGCTAAGTGACCATGTGCTGAAGTAAATTGTGTACCGTGTGTATAGAGGTTTACTTGTGGTAGTGTGTGGAAAAATCCCCAAATACCTGCACCTAAGAAGTTACCAAAGGCATTAAGCACAAACCATGTAAATGCTGGTTTATTGTTAATAACAGAAGCTTCGTTGCCTCTCTCCTCTTGTCCACCTTGTGTTTTACCCCAGTCATAAAGAACATGGATAAACATTGCAACAAGTGGTAATGGTTCTAGTGCTGAGAAAAGTGCACCAATTTCCCACCAGTACTCAGGTGTACCAATCCAGAAGTAGTGGTGACCTAAACCTAGAATTCCTGAACCAAAGAGCATTGCAACTTCAATCCATAACCACATTTCAACAACTTTACGGTGTGCACCAATCATAGTAATTAAACCATAAGCAGCGATAGCACCAACGAAAACTTCCCAAGTAGCTTCAACCCAAAGGTGAATTACCCACCACCACCAGTACTGGTCAACTGAGATGTTGTCTGTAAAGAACATACCTGCTAAGTAAAGTCCAGCAAACGCAATCATATCTGCCATTAAAACAGTTACAATCCCTGATTGTTTTCCTTTAAGACCTGTTAAGAAGAGGTTTCCAACAAAAGTAAGTGCTACAACAACAATACCCCAGTCAGCCCATCTTGGTGCTTCGATATATTCACGACCTTCAGTAATAAACCAAATTGTAGTTTCATCAGCAGGACCAACTTGAATAAAGAGGTAAACTAAAACAACTACAACAATTGCAGCTACAAATACCCAGTAAACAAGTTTTCCAACTTTAATACCAATTGTTTCAATTCCTGTTTCATCTGGAAGTAACCAGTAAACAGAACCAAACATCGCAAAAACCATCCATACAACAAGTGCATTGATGTGTAAAATTCTAGCAATTGAAAAATCTAATAACCCAAAAAGAAATCCAGGCATTACATATTGAATTGCAGCTATAAGTCCAAAAAGTAACTGAGCTCCAAACAGAATTGCGGCAAATGTAAAGTACCATGTTGCTAGCTGTTTAGACTCTGATGTTAAATGATTATTTGCCATTTACTGCTCCTTGCATTCTTCCAAAGTTTCTAGGGAAGCCATTTGTATCTATAGAAGACATATGTTTTAAAAATGCAACTAGTCCCTTCGCTTCATCTGCTGTAATACCAAGGTTTGGCATCATACGTGCATGTGTAGCATATTGGTCAGGATGTTGTAAAAATTCAGCCATTGCTTCTTCTTTACTTAACTCTTTTCCAAGAACTCCACCAATAATTGCTGCCATTGTGCCATTTTCCCACATTGGATCAAGCCAAGCTTTTGTTAAGTCTGGTGCATAGTATGCTCCATTTCCAAGAAGTGTATGGCAATCCATACAGTTTTTCGCTTGAGAACCTAACTTACCTAGATGTAAGAGAGCTCTTGCTTCCTCTTCTGAGTAGTCATCACGACCAAAGAACTTCTCTTTTTCCCCAATTACTGGAACTTCATGTCCCCTTTTATTATCCATTTCATACGTTATTTTATAATTAATAACTGTAGGTCCTGGAACCCTTTTTGTTACACCATTTTTTAAGTCTTCATCATTACCCATTGAAATTTGAGCTGACGTGTCAAATGTCAACCAAATTAAAAGAACTGATGCAAACCCGGTAACCCATGTCGCTGAGCGTTGCCAGAAACGATTGTCACTCCATACAGATTTATTAGCCACTGTATCCTCCTGTGTAGTTATTGTCAAAATACATAAACGCAATCAATGTTCATTCTCTTCATGAACTTGATGCTGCATATAATAAACTGCAAAAGGGAGTAAAAACAACCCTATTGCAGCGACAACTAAAGCTTTTGCAGTAAATTCACCTACATGCATTAAACTTCCCATTAAATACAAGCAATATGCAGTTAATAGCCAAAAAACATAAGCTATAGCCATAGCCCACGGTTTAAGTAGTTTAACTTTTACTGCAGTATATATACCAACATAAATTCCTCCAAAAACTAACACTAAAGCGGATGATATAAAGATAGGTAAGAAATCATCTAACGCTATCTCTGGTCTAATTACAGATGGATCAATCATAATTCAACTCCCCCACTTATTTGTTAATTATTAGAATCAACTATATTCTATTAAGTTCTCAAAGTAATAATATTGATCTAAATCAATTATTATCATTAATTTTAATTCTTTAGAAAATTTTTAACTTTATATATTTTTACATTATAGTTATTATTATGATTACTTATTTATTTGAAGTCGAGAGTGAAATTTAGTGTATAATATGGATACAAGATCGAGGATATTATTATGGAATTAAACAATACGACTCAATATGCAATACGTATATTAAATTACATTAACTCTAAAGAGAAACACCTTCTACACTCAGCAAAAAAAATTGCAGAAGATCTCAATATTAACTATAAGTTTTTAACTGCCATTATGACAAAACTTGCAAAAGAGCAGTTTGTTAAATCGATTCGTGGAAGGGATGGTGGCTTTCAACTTATGAAAGAAGCTAATGAAATAATGATTATAGACATTATTTATCTTTTTGATAGTAGCTTTGAAAAAGATGCTTGTATTTTAGGTATAGACAAATGTAATGCAAAAGAGAAATGCTTTATGCATGACAAGTGGGTGAAACCAAAAATGAAAATATTTGAACTCTTTGAGGGAACAACCTTAGAAGATGTTAAGGGTAGGGGTGCTAAGTTTTAACACAAAAGGTAAACTCTTGTGTTAAAGATTTTTAGGCGTTATAACTCTGTAGCATTTTGTCGAGTTGTTGTACCATAGTGTCTAACTCCTCTATGGCCTTACTTACATCATTTACCCCATGTGTATTTTGTGTAGAGATATTCGTAACATTTTTTAAGTTCTCCGCTACATGACTAATAGAAGTATGTAAAAGCTTAAAGTTCTGGACTACAGCATCAACTTTTTCTGTAGAACTTACCATAGTCTGCATACTTGTGTCTATTTCATCTTTTGTTTGTGAAGCTTCATCTACGAGAGAGAGAATATTATTTGCATTAGTTTTCATGTTCTCACTCGCTTCAACTACAGCACTTACTATAATACTAATAGCAACATCAATCTCATTAAGGCTTTTTTGTGTCTTTTCTGCAAGTTTACGTACTTCATCTGCAACTACAGCAAAACCACGACCATGTTCACCAGCACGAGCTGCCTCAATAGCAGCATTAAGAGCTAAAAGATTTGTCTGTTCTGCTATCTCTTTTATAACAACTAAAACACCTTTTACATCTTGTGTATTTTCTGATAAGTTAATGATTTTTTGAGAGAGCTCACTCTCCTCATCAGATATATTTAAAATCTTACTACTCAGTGAATCAATCTGTTGGTTTGCTGTTTGAAGTGTATTGTACGTGAGATCTATCTCTTGTTTTGTCTCATCAACAAGGAGAGATGTCTCTGCTGTTCTTTGTGTAATGTCCTGAATTTCAGATGTAACACCTTGAATAACTTCACTCTCTTTGTCTACATTTTTACCAACTTCTTGTGTTGTTTGTGCGATTCTTTGTGCAGTAATTGCATTTTCATCACTAATGTGTGTTGCAGTAGATATCATCTCTTGAAGATTCTGTATAAAAGTATTAACATTTTTTGCAACTAAACCTATTTCATCATGAGATTGAATAGCAACTCTTTTACGTAAGTCTGCTTGACCATTTATGAGTTCTGCAGTTACTTCTTCTAGTCTATTAATAGAGTGGAGTGTTGTAAAAACTGTGTATGCTAAAAAGCTAAATCCTAAAACTGCCATGATTAGCACGAGCATTTGGTAAATAACAATATTATGTTCACTCTCTTCAAGCTTTTTCTCTAATGCTTCTTTTTTACTCTCTTTTATTGCAATGTAGTGTTTGAGAAAACTACTAATATGGTGTAGGTCTTCAAATGTTCCTTTCATTATTTGCTCGGCAATTTTGTCATTGACATTGTCATCTATTTGTGTCAGGTTTTCTAGGTACTCTTTTGCTGCTTTTGTGAGCTCTTTTGACATAGGGTATATAGTATTTTTATAGTAGAGTTTTTGCTCTTGTTGAGGGAGTGTTAAAAAGTACTCAACCTCTTTATGAAGTTTTTTATGAATAGTATCTATCTCTTTTGAGAGACCTGCTGCCTGATTAAGTTGTAGTTTCTGGAAAAATTGAGTGTCAAACTCTGCTAAATATTTTCCTACCTCACACTGCTTACGGTTTGAAGTAACTCTCTCATGCTCCCCTAAAGAGATATTTGCTACTTTAAGAAGCCACATATATTTATGCATGAGTGCATCATATGTTTTTTCATGTAGGTTTCTTGGTATGCGAATATACTCATTATTGTAAACATTTACTAAGTTATGTAAGTGTTTGTGGTACTTAAGGGTAGTTTGTAACTCACCTGCTAACTCTTGTGGAATGTCATGTTTATGTTGGTTCATAAACTCTGCATAGGCACACTGGGTTGGGTCACCCTCTAGAGAGGCTTTTTTGTTTTGCATATATGATTGTAAGAATTTTAACACAAAACTAATGTGTGCTTTTTCTGTGTTTTCTGCATCTCTAATGGAAACAGTGTACTTCAAAAGTTCCTTCTCTTTTTTTGTGTTGTTCGCATTGTAGTACTCCATGCTTACTAAAGAAAAAAAGCTTAAGAAAACGATACTAAGGGCTAATATACTCTTCTTTCTAATTGTCATATCTACTCATTTTTTGATTTTTTGTGATTATACTGCGAGGATTCTTTATTGTCAAGTATTTTTAGTAGTTATAAGAATTATTATATTTGTTGATTGGTTTTTTTTGTGAATGGAAATAGAAAAATGAGAGGTATGTCAGTTTGTTGCGTACAAGAGTAAAAACTCTTGTAGTCGCGTTTAGGAGTCAGCTTCACCAGGAATAGTGAAAACTGCTAACCAAAAGCCGATAATAACGGCTAAAATTGCACCTAAGAGAAGTGCGACACTCCCCTTAACTATAAAGAGTACAGCAAGTGCAACAGCTATAAGAACTAAAATTATAGATATAAATTTCATTATGACTCCTTTGTTTCAACTAAACAGTCGTTAGTATCAATTTTAGATGGAGTGTAGATACCTAAAAGACCTTTAACTCCAACACTCATAATGATGTTAAAGAGGAAAAGAGCGAATGCAAGAAGCATCATAGCACCACAGATACCTGCTAAAATCATGTAAGTATTGTACTCACCATTGTAGTAGATTGTACGACGAAGCATACCGTCAATTCCAGCCATACCCATAAATGCACCCATACCGATACCACCAACAAGGTGTAACCAGAAGTGAGCATTTGCTAACTTTTGAGAGTAGAGTTTTACTCCGTTTGTAAGGATTGGAAAGAGTACATAAATAGCACTATAAAGAGTCATAGTAAGACCAACTAAAATAGCAACATGTACATGGTTACCGATAATCCACTGTGTATTGTGTAGAACACGGTTCATACCTAGGTCAGCTTGGATAATCCCTGCTGGAACTGCTAACATAAAACCTAAAATACCACCAAGTAAGAATTTTAACTCATTTGTCATTTTAAGAGGTTTTGCTTTGTAAAGTGTAGTAAGAACGATAAATACTGCCAACCCTTGTGTTACAAGTTCAAATGCCGTTACAACTTCACCTGAGAGAACTTTAAGAACATTTGATTGCCCTTGATCAGACATAAGGTGGTGAGACCATACTGTCCATGAGACTACCATCTCTAAAAAGAGTGCAGCACGAGCAACATTTTGCATGTAAAGTTCTTTTCCAGAAATCATCATAGCAAGTAAGTACCAAGTACCAGCAACAAAAACAAGAACAAGTCCATCTGCTACAAGGTCAAGACCCCACCAGAAGATATTTTTGTAAAGAAGTGCATCAACCCATGAACCCTCTAGGTTTGCTCCAAAAAGACCATTACCAATAAGGTAGATTAAAATTAAAACACCTGCTGTTGAGATAACTACAGCATTGAGACCAACATCAATAGTACCACGAGCAATTGCTGCAATTGGAAGTGGAACAAGGTGCTCTTCTTGATTTTTTTTGCCTCTAAAGAAGTTTGTAAGTCCTGTAATACCTAAAGCTGATTTTAAAAGAGCCATAGATGGTTGTTTCTCCCAACCTTTAGGAGTGTAAACAATAGTTTTAAAAATATTGTAAGTGTAAGCAAAAGTACCAATCATAATACCAACAACACCAACAATGTAAACAATTCCACCAATAGCACTAAACTGCTTCATATCAGCTGGAAGTGGCCAGTAGAGTGTATAGAGTGGTGCATAAGAGAAAAGAAACCCTGCAGTCCACATGATAAGTGTACCACCACCAATAGTCATCCATGATAGGTTTGCTAACTTAAGACTGTAGATAGGCTTTTTAAGCAAAAATGGTGTTAAGAAAAGAAATGCACCAAAAACTATCATATAAGAAGAACCAAAGATTCCAACCATAGGGTGTACAGTCATAATAGAGAAAAAGTGTGTCTCATCAATGAATGGAAGAGGTTTAATCTCATAAACCCTCATAATCATACCCTCTAGGGCAGCTAAACCGTAGTAAAGAATACCAATGACTACAAAACGCATAGCAATTTTTTGCATAGGTGTCATAGCTTCGTGCTTAAGACCACCCTCATTACCCTCTATAAGTGTTTTCATAAAACTCATATTTACCTCCTTACTTCATAGAGCGAGCGTCATTTTCGCTACACCCACTTACTATTATTGCATCGTCTACGATCATATGTGCACCTTTTGGTCCTGAGTATTCAGTAGAGCGAATGTAGTATGTTCCATTTTTTGGAAATCTCCACATTAAATCATTCCCATTTCCAGGAACAACTTGCATCTGTGCAACTAAAGTGTTGTCTTGACGGAAAATACCGAAACCGTAAGTTAAATCTTCACTGTATGCATCAAAAACAACATATTTTTCACATGGAACTCTCATCGGTTTTTCTTCGAGAGTGATTTTATGATCTTTGTAGTGAATTTTAAAAGTTTTTTCTGCTTTTATATTTGCACGATCTAAGTCCATTGGAACCCATGGAACAACATTGTATGTTAGGAAGTGAAGTCCTGTTCCGATTGTAATAAGTGTAGCTACATAGCCCCAAAATAGAGCAGGTCTTGCAGGCCCCTTGTTCTCCCCATCTTGTGTTACTCGGTATGCATACCAGGCAATAATTGAAATTACTGCAAGTGCATAAATTGTATAGACAAGTTTTAGTGTGCTAAGCACATCAACTGAATCTGCCATATTGTTTCTCCTTTAAAGTTTAGTCTTGTTAATAAACCAATCGAAAAATAGTAGCATAGATATATACTATCTTAAACTAGTAATTGATTATATTTTAATCATATAGTTGTATAGATTAAGATTTTCTAATAATTAGAATGAACTTTTTAGCACCTTTAAAGTTTAATTATCGTAAGATTTTTCACAAACGTTATAATTTGGATTCTTATGAATAGATTTTTATACTACTTATTTTTGTTTTTTTTCACTCTTAACAGCCTTTGGGCTTTAGAGAAAGTGAATGTACAGTTACAGTGGAAGTACCAGTTTCAATTTGCTGGTTTCATTATGGCAAAAGAGCTCGGTTACTATGAAAAGGCTGGTTTCGATGTAAATCTTTTGGAGTATACTCATGCTTATGACATTGAAGAACTCTTAAATGGAAAAGCAGATTATCTCATAAGTAACAGCTCTATTCTTCTCAAAGACAAAGAACTTTACCATGTTACACTTTTAGCAACATACTTTCAGAAATCACCACTTATTTTTGTAACACAAAAAAATATTAATAAAATTCAAGAGCTTAAGGGCAAAAGAATTATGATGAACATGAATGAGATACATAATAGTATTCTCTCAATTCTTCTTACTCACTATGGCATAAACAAGAGTAATGCAACTTTTATAGAACTCTCTTACAATATAGATGACTTTATAGAAAAAAAAGTAGATGCAATGGCAGTCTTTCGTTCAAATGAACTCTATAAACTTGATAAAAAAAAGGTGGAGTACAACATTATAGATCCTACCGAGTTTGGTTACACGACAAGTGCTATTAATCTATTTACATCACATAAAAACTTACTTCAAAACCCTCAAAAAGTAGAAGCCTTTGTTGAGGCGACGAATAAAGGGTGGGAGTATGCTTTAAGTCATATTGAAGAGGTTGCTAAACTCATTCATAAAAAGTATGCCCCAAACACTTCAGTAGACTCTCTCATATATGAAGGCAATGTTACAAAAGAGTTAATGCTAACAAACATATATGACATTGGTGAAATTAATGAAGCACGAGTTGTTAGTATTTATAAACAGTTACTTAAATTGGGAAAATTAGATACACAACAGGAGATAGATACGAAACTTTTGACATTAGATGGGTACAAAAATGAAAAACATACATATTTAACAGAAGATGAACGTATTTATATAAATAAGAAAAAAATTGTAAGAGTCTGTGTTGACCCTAAATGGAAACCTTTAGAGTGGATAGATGAAAAAGGTATTTACCGAGGTATGGGAGCCGATTATTTAGAAGTCTTTAAAAAATCTCTTGGAATTGAGACGGAACTTTTTAAAACAGAGAACTGGGCAGAAACAATTAGTGCTATAAAGGAGAAAAAATGTGACATCTTGCCAATGGCAGGCATTACCCCTGAGAGACGAGAGTTTTTGAATTTTACTGAGCCATATTTTAAAGCACCTTATGTCATAGCAACGACACAAAAACAGCGTTTTATTGAAGATATAGCTACAAAACTAGATGAAAAATATGCCGTCGTACAGAACTCTGCCATAATAGATGACTTAAAAAGGCTCTATCCTTCTATTCAAATAGTTCCTGTTCGTGATATATCTGAAGGACTCTCTTTTGTAAATGCAGGGAAAGTTTTTGGTTTCATAAATATTACACCTGCCATCTCTTACCTCATTCAGCAGGATAATTTAGTGAACATTAAAATTGCTGGAATTTTACCTATAGGGTTTAAAATAGCAGTAGCTAGTAGAAAAGATGAACCAGAATTGAGTGAAATCTTTCAAAAAGCTATAGAAAATATGAGTGTAAATACAGAAGAGTCAATTAAAAACAGATGGGTAACATTAACAGTTGAATCAAAAACAGACTATACATTTCTTTACCAAGTTTTGGCTTTCTTTATTGTTTTACTTTTAGCATTTATTTATCGACAGATTGTCCTTAACCGAGTAAATGCATCACTACAAGAAAAAGTAAAAGAGAAAACAGGTGAACTTTTAAAACTGAACTCTAAGCTTGAAGAGATAGTAGAAGAGCGAACAGCACAGCTTGAGTACCAAGCATTTTATGACTCTTTAACCTCTTTACCAAATAGAGTGCTTTTTCATGACAGACTTACTCAGGGTATTGAAAAAGCAAAACGTAACAATGAAAATTTAGCACTCTTCTTTATTGACTTAGATAGATTTAAGCAGATTAATGACTCTTTAGGGCATCAGGTAGGGGATGAGGTCTTAAAAATTGTAAGTTACCGTCTTCAAAACCTTATACGAAAAGGAGATACTCTCTCAAGACTAGGAGGTGATGAGTTTACCATCATTCTTGACCATCTAAAAGATCCTAATGATGCCGCACTACTAGCAGATAAAATATTGAAATCTTTAGAGGAACCTATAGAGATAAAACAGCATAAACTCTACCTCTCAACAAGCATAGGTATTAGTATTTACCCTAAAGATGATGTGGAAGCCTCTAACCTTTTAAAGGATGCTGATGCTGCGATGTATAAAGCAAAAGATGAGGGAAGGAATAACTTTCAGTTTTACTCTGCAGAAATGACAGAGATGGCCTTTAAAAAGGTGATGTTACAAGGAAGCCTTCGTCAGGCAATAGATAAGGAAGAGTTTGTTGTTTTTTACCAGCCACAAGTAGATGCAAAGAGAGAGAAAATTATTGGACTTGAAGCTCTTGTTCGTTGGAACCATCCAAATGAAGGGCTTATCTCTCCTTTTCATTTTATAGCCGCAGCAGAGGAGACGGGTCTTGTTGTAGAGATAGATCAGCTAGTTATGAAGTCTGCTATGAAACAGGTAGCCCTCTGGCATGAGAAAGGTATTTTTCATGGGACACTCTCTTTAAATCTTGCAGCAAAACAGTTGGCAAATCCAGACTGTATTACAATCTTACAACAGAGATTAGAAGAGTATAGTTTTAAGGCTTCATGGTTAGAGTTAGAGGTGACGGAGAGTGATATTATGCAAAGACCAGAAGAGGCGATTAAAAAATTAGAAAAAATCCACTCCTTAGGTATTAAAATTTCAATAGATGATTTTGGAACTGGTTACTCATCGCTCTCCTATTTAAAACGTTTTCCTATAGACAAATTAAAAATAGACCAATCTTTCGTACGAGATATTCCAGAAGATGAAGATGATAGTGCCATAGTTAAAGCTGTCATTGCTCTTGGTAACTCTCTTGGTCTCTCTTTAATTGCCGAGGGTGTTGAGACAGAAGAACAAAAAGAGTTCCTTCTAGAAAACTCATGTGTCAATATACAGGGATATCTCTATGCAAAACCGATGTGTGCCGAAGATACTGAAAAATTTATTTGTAGCTTTGATGTTTAAAATTTAAACAAGTTCATGTACGTATTAGTAGCTATTTTCTGTATAATCCGATTAATTTAAATGGAGAAAATATATGCAAACGCCACTAGAGAGTTTTATAGACCACAAAGCCGATACAGGAATGCAGTGTGGCTCTTACTCCATAGATATACCAAAATTAAAAGAGGGCGAACAGTACCGTTTTCACTTTGATGCTGTAAAATGTGTGGGGTGTCGCTGTTGTGAAGTTGCTTGTAATGAACAAAACAATAATCCTGCTGACATTAAATGGCGTCGTGTGGGTGAGATGGAAGGTGGTGAGTTTCCTGCATTTACACAGCTTTTAAACTCCATGAGTTGTAACCACTGTATAGATCCTGAATGTTTAAAAGGGTGCCCGACAAACTCTTACATTAAAATAGATGAAACAGGCATTGTTGTGCATGATGATGATGTCTGTATAGGGTGTCAATACTGTACTTGGAACTGTCCATATGGTGTTCCTGTATTTCATGAAGAGCGTAATATTGTTACAAAATGTCATATGTGTCATGAACGTCTTGATGTTGGACAGTCTCCCGCTTGTGTGCAAGCTTGTCCAGCCGGTGCTATTGAGATTGAAGCTGTAAATATTGAGGAGTGGAAAGCATCTCAAATAGACGAAGAGGGGAATATGCCTTTTCTTCCAGATGCTCGTATAACCAACTCAACAACACGCTACACACTTCCAGATAATTTACCAGAGACTATGAAAGAGTTAGATGAACACATTTTGAAACCTGCACATCAGGAGTTACCACTTGTCTTTATGACAGTACTTACTCAAATCTCTTTGGGTGGCTTTTTAGCACTCTTTTTAGGTGATGTTATGAGTCTCTTTGGTTTTGAAGCAACAAACTGGATAATGGCTCTTTTAGTTATGATTCCTGCTGCTGTTGGGTTACCTCTCTCAGCACTTCATCTTGGTCGTCCATTTTTAGCAATGACTGCAATGAAAAATATTAAAACTTCATGGCTCTCTAGAGAGGCTGCAGCACTGGGTCTTTTTACAGCGCTAATGGGTGGTGTCGTTGCCGCTTATTTTATGGAAGTTTCTCACTCTTTACGCTTACTTCTTGAAAGTATTACCTTAGGTGTTGGTGTGTATGGTATTTATGCTCAGGCGATGATTTACCGTATTAGAGCACGTCCTTCATGGAATAGAATGACAACAAACTTGAAGTTCTTTGGAGTTGCTTATGTAGGTGTCTTTATGCTTGCCTTTTTAAGTAGTCTACTCTCTTTAAGTGATGTTGTTATTCCTCTTATTGCCTTTGGAATGCTTGGAGCCCTTGCACAGCTCTTCTTTACTTATGAAGATATTCGCTCTCTTGATACAATTAAAGAGAATGAGTACCAACTACAACGCTCTAAACGTCTCTTAAATGAGCACTTTAGCAGTGTAAAAACTTTACGTTATGTAACACTTATTACAGCGGGTGTTGTTCTGCCACTTTTAGCACTTGTCTTCGCAGCAAGTGGTTCTTTTGGTTATGCGTCACTTGTCTTAGGTTTAGCACTTTTAGTAAGCTTTGCTTCAGAAATTAGTGATAGATTTTTATTTTACACTACTGTTGTACCACTTGGTATGGCGGGTGGATTTTTTGTAGGGAAACAGCGTTAGCCATTTAATGAACTTTTAATTTATTTTTCTTTATTATTGTTAGATATAAATAAAAATTAATTATGAGGAGTTGTTGGTTATGCCTTTTATAAACACTATTTTTAAACATGAAGATAGAGAGTCTGCGCAAGATAGAGTAGATTCTTTATCGAAGAATTTGAAGGAACCTTCAACTTCTAGTAATTCTAAATCAAATACAGCTCTCCTGCAGAGGAGTGCTGAAACTTTACAAGGATCGACCGCAGATGGCTTAAGTGCTATTGAAGAGTTAAAGTCCACCATGGAGAGTATTGCGGCTGCAGCAGAGGAGAGTTCTGGTGCAGCTGAAGAGAGTCTAGGTGCTACAAACCAGATTAAAGTGAGTTCTAGTGCCATTTTAAAAATGAGTACAAAGTCTGCACAGGGTATAAAAAAACTCGAAGAATCCATTTTAAAAGCTTCCACAAAAATTACAGAATCTTCTGAAAATATGCTTCGTATCGCTAAATCTGCTGAACATGTTGGTGAGGTAGGAGAGCGTCTTAGTATAGCTGGTGAGGAGATTTCTCAAACGGTTAATCTTATTACAAAACTTGCTAAACGTACCTCTTTACTAGCATTGAATGCTGCTATTGAAGCAACTCGTGCAGAAGAAAAAGGAAAAAGTTTCTCTGTTATGGCTAAAGAGATTCGTGCACTCTCTTCAAAATCCAACTCTTATGCTCAAGAGATTAAAACAGTTGTAAAAGATATTCAAAGTAATGTTAAAAGTGTTCAAGAGACTATAGTAAATACAAAAAACTCTGTTGAAATAGCCTCCGTTAATGCAAGTGACAATGCTGATTTAATGAAGCAACTTATTGAAACTCTTATGAAAATTGTAGATGAAGTGAATAAGTCCTTAGAAGAGTTTCATGTTTTAGATGAAGAGATTATAAAAATGCAACTCTCCTCTGAGACGATTGCTTCTGCAGCTGAAGAGAGTGCGGGTGCTGTTAGCGAAGTGACTCAGACTGTATCCATGCAAGCCACTGCATTTCATCAATCGAATGCTGCTGCACAGATGCTGGAAGATTTAGCAAAAAAGGTAGAAGTTAACAGCTCTGATGAAACTATAGTGAGTGACTTGGCATCTGCTGCGGAGGAGTTAAGTTCAGCTATAGAAGAGATAGAAAACTCTATGGCACAAAGCATGATAGCTTTGAATCAAATAGAGGAAGCTGCAGAAATTTCCAAAGAAGATGCACAGCGCAATAGTGACATAGCGATGAGTGCAAATAGTATAACTCAGCGAGTGCAAAAAACAATAGCGGATGTTAATAGTGAAATAGAAAAAATCCAAGAAAATTTTAAACACAATGTTGCATCTATTGCACAAGCAGGTAAAGATTCAAAAGAGAACCTTGCCGATAGTGAGAAAATTCTCAATCAAGCTAAAGAGATTAAAAAAAGTATTAAATATTTGAAAAAAATACTTAGAAAAATTGAGTTAACAATTGTTCAAACAGCAGCACTCTCCATAAATGGTTCTGTAGAGGCAATGAGGGTCGGAGAGTTGGGAGAAGGTTTCTCCGTTGTTAGTAATGACATCCGTAATCTTGCTGAAAACTCAGAACAGAGTCTCGATCAAATTAATGACATTGTTGATAACCTTGAAGATGAGACAGAGAGTATTATTGAAGCACTAGACAAAATGCAGGTACTTGGAATTAAAGAAGCAGAGTCACTCATTGGTCTTGCAAATGATATGGATGAGAGTAGTACTGAAGTGACAAATAGTGTAGAAACTTTTGAGGAGATAGAACGACAGCTAGAAGAGATAGAGACAGCACTTACTCAATCTAAAATAGCATCTGAGCAGACTGTGACCGCTGCAGATTTATCTTTTAGTAATGCAAAAGAGTCAAAAATAGCAGCGGAACATATTCAAAATATCTCGCAAACTATGGCGGAAAATGTGAGTGAACTCATAGAGGTGGCAGCTCTTTTAAAGGATGACTAATGAAAACATCTGTATTAGAATTCAGACTTTTTGATGATATTTTCTGCTTTAATACAAAAGATATAGAGTATGTTTTTGAGTTAGAAGAGTATGAGGATGTTAAAGGTTTTCACTCAAGTGTAGTTGGTATTGCAAAGTACAATAATGATGTAATGTTACTAATAGATACCGCAAAACTTTATAGTGACAAGTTCTTAGATCTTAGCAGTGAGAAGAGTGTTATTGTTATTCGTGATGATGAGAACCGCCATTATGGAATGATTGTAGATGAAATAATAAAACTAGAAGAGATTGAGACAGTACAACTCTCCATAGACTTAAATAGTGAAGATATGATTATTAACCATTACAAAGATAAAGAGGCAGATGATATTGTCTGTGAAATTTATCCTCTTCCTCTGTTTAAAAAATATGACATACCTGCTATGGCTTCTAGTGTAGTGCAAAGCATAGCGAAAAAAAGTGAGCAGAGTACACAAAATAGAGGAAGTTATCTTCTTTTTACAAGTAATGAACATGCCTATGCTATTGATGCAAAAACTGTGAAAGAGATACTGGAAAAAGGGAGTGAACTTTTTACACTTCATTCAGAAGAGAGTGAACTCATTAAAGGTGCTATGGCTGTTCGAGACGAGGTTATTCCAATAGTTGAAATAGAACATTCTCAAAAGAGTAATGACATCATAGTTGTTGAAGTATCCGGTAAAAAACTTGGAATTGAAGTTGATGAAGTGTATGATATAGAGAACTTTGTATTGAGTGCTATAGAAGAGGTTGAGAGTGCACACTCCAATATAGCTGCATTTTACAATCATAATGGAGAGGTTGTTGGTATTATAAATCCGCACTATTTTATGAAAAAAATAGAGATACATAAAGATGATGATGCAAACCTGTCCAATAAACCTTTACAAACAAAGAAGTATGATTATCTTATTTTTTTAATGGATGAAACAAAGTACTCGATTGATATGAGTTGTGTAAGACAGGTTATAGAGACAGAAGATTTAGCAAAAACACAGTCCTCCTCAATAGTAGCTAATGATACTGTTGCATTTATAGCAACATGGAATCATCGTGCGGTAAATGTGTTAAAACTCGATAAAAAGCTAGGCATTGAGTCTAAAAAAGAGAACACACAGTCTATTTTTATTGAGCATAACGGCCATGTTGTAGCATTTATGGTTCATGATATTGACAATATTGTTTACTTAAATGAAGAGGATATTACAGAGGCCTCCGCAACAAAAGAGAGTCTAGTAAATGGTGCTATTGTTTACAATGATGAGGTTATTGTAAAGTTAAATGAAAAATACATTGTATCTTTAGATTAATGGAAGTGGAATGAAAAAAAGAATTCTTGTTGTTGATGATTCTGCAGTTATAAGACGTTACTTAATTAAGCTTTTAGAGGGTGCTGGATATGAAGTGGACTTTGCTAAAAATGGTGAAGAGGCATTAGAGAAGTTAGCTCACACACATTTCTCTTTGGTGACCTTGGATGTTGAAATGCCTGTTCTTAATGGAATTGAAACACTACGAGAAATAATGCGTAGAAAACCAACACGAGTTTTAATGTTAAGTGCTTATGTCCATGCAGATGCTGAGGTTACCTTTGAAGCTTTAGATTTGGGTGCTATTGACTACATACCAAAACCGAAAAATGCTCTAGAGATTACAAAAATATCTGAAGAGATACTACAGAAGGTAAAAAGTGCTCTACTTGTTATGCCACATACCTTAAAGAAAAAATTAACACCGTTTAAAGAACATAGTGTCAATGTCAATGCTAAAGCTAATCTTGGCTTTGTTCTCATTGGTTCTTCAACCGGAGGGCCGCGTTTAATTGAGCAGATATGTAAAACTCTTCCTGCAGAGTATCCACATGCTGTCTGTGTAGTACAGCATATGCCGACAGATTTTACTGCAAATTTTGCAAAACGCTTAAATACACTCTCCAATGTAGAGGTTGTTGAGGCTGAGAATGGTATGGAGCTTAAAAAGGGTCGAGTAATTATTGCAAAAGGTGGAAAACATCTACATTTTAGGAAGAAACTAAAGAGTTATAGTGTCTCTTTAGCTTCTAATGTTCGGGAGAGATTTTTTACTCCTTCTGTAGATGAGATGTTCTTTAGTGCAAGTGAGGTGCTCCCTGTAAAAAGTGTTTTAGCAATTGAGTTAACCGGTATTGGAGATGATGGTGCAGACGGTATGGTTGTGTTACGTAAAAAAGGGGCAAAAACTTTAGCTGAGAGTGAAAAAACAGCGGTTGTTTATGGTATGCCAAAAGAAGCAGCACTCAGAGGTGGTGCACAAAAAGTGCTTGATTTTAATGATATAGTAGATGAGATTCTTCATTATGAATAATACAATAGATTTAACACCGGCAGAGTTAGAGAAATTAGCTGAATATTTACAAAAAAATATAGGTATTCACTTAGAAGCACAAAAGCTTTTACGTTTTAAACGAAAAATAGAAGAGATTTTTTATAGACATAAGATAGAAAATTTCAGTACTTTTTACCATAAACTACGTTTTTTAAATTCGGAAGAGCTCATTCAAGATTTAACAAATGCAGTAACTGTGAATGAGACATATTTTTGGCGAGAGCATGAACAGTTTGAACTCTTAAGTAAAGAGATTCTTCCTCAGTTTATAAAAGCTCATAGCTTACAAACAGTACGTATACTTGTTTCACCTTGTTCTAGCGGGGAGGAGCTCTACTCCATAATGTTAAGTATTTTGGATACTCCAAATCTTATAGAGAAGTTAAATATAGAGATGGTCGGAATTGATATTGACTCGACCATGATTCAGAAGGCGAAAACTGGACTCTACTCTAAACGTAGTGTCGACAAGTTACCAAAGCATTTGTTAGAGAAGTATTTTAAAAAGGTAGGGACACTCTATAAAATTGACAGAACATTAACTGACGCTGCAAAGTTTTTACAGGTAAATATTTTTGATGATAATTTAAAGAGTAGGTTAGGGGAGTATGACATTCTCTTCTCTAGAAATATGCTTATCTATTTTAATGCAAAAGATAAACAGAGATGTTTTGAGACTTTTTGGAGTTTAATGAAACAAGATGCCAAACTTTTTTTAGGTCATGCTGATGCCAATAATATAGATAAAAAACTTTTTGCTCCCGTAAAAAATGGTTTTCATGTTTTTAGAAAGATTGCTTAAATATTAAACCATTTTATGAATAATATAGTCTCAATATATGCTATTATTGAGCTAATATAATATGAGCGAGTTTCTATGATAACAAAGATAAAAGATTTTTTAGGTTTTGATATAAAAGAGGAGAAGTACAAGCTCTCTCACGATGCTACTTTTGGAATGATTAGTGATGAGAAAAAACCTGATAAATGGGTTTTCTCTACTTGTGGTTACTGTGGAGTAGGGTGTGGGCTTTACATTGGTGTAAAAGATGGCAAGGCTGTCTACACAAAAGGAAACCCAAAACACTTTGTAAACCAAGGGACACTCTGTCCAAAGGGGCTCTCTGAACACCAGATGATAAACTCTCCACATAGAATTCAAACGCCACTCATTCGTAAAAATGGTGAACTTCAAAAAGCGAGTTGGGAGGAGACCTTTACAAAAGTAAGTGATGAGTTTAAAAGAATTCAAAAAGAGCATGGGAATAAGGCTATTGCTGTTATAGGAACTGGACAGTTTTTAACAGAAGAGTTCTATACACTAGGTAAATTTGTACAGCTTGGACTCCAAACAAACAACTACGATGGAAACACAACTCTCTGTATGGCATCTGCTGTTATGGGGTACAAACAGTCTCTAGGAAGTGATGGCCCTACAAGCTCGTATGAAGATTTTGAAAAGGCAGATACTATCTTTTTAGTGGGTGCAAATATTGCCGATAATCACCCTATCTTAACTCTCCACATAAACAAAAACAAAAATCCTAAGAAAAAAGTGATTGTTATTGACCCGCGTGCATCAAAAACATCTCAAATGGCAGATATATATGTTCCTATTAAACCTCGTACAGATTTAGCTCTTTACAACGGTCTTGCATACATAGTTATTGAGCAGGGTTGGGAAGATGAGGGTTACATCAAAGCCAATACAAATGGCTACAAAGAGCTTAAACGCCACCTTCAAGACTACCCACCTCAAGAGGTGGCGAACATTACGGGTATTGATGTAAAAACACTTTACGAACTTGCTCGTCAGTTTGTAGCAACCGATGCAGTTCTTACAGGTTGGACTATGGGGATTAACCAATCTTTTATGGGAACAGATACTGTAAGTGCCATCATCAACCTACACCTTTTAACAGGTCATATTGGTCGAGAAGGAGCTGGTCCTTTTAGTATTACTGGACAGTGTAATGCAATGGGAACACGTGAGACTGGCTTTACCTCCTCTTTGCCAGGGTATAGAAACTTTGGAGATGAAAAAGCACTTAAAGAGTATGCTTCTATTGTGAATGTCCCAGAGGAGATTATTCCTACTTCACGAGGGTATAAATATGCTGAAATTATCGATGCGATTGATCGTGGTGAGATTAAAGCACTTTGGATTACTGCAACTAACCCACTTGTAAGTTTTGTTAACCAAGACAAACTTCGTAAAACACTCGCAAAACTTGACCTACTTGTAGTACAAGATGCTTTTTTAGGTGACACAGCTCAGATTGCAGATGTAATCTTTGCAGCAGCTACTTGGGGTGAGAAAGAGGGTGTTTACACTAACTCGGAACGCCGTTGTAACAAGGCAAACAAAGCCGTGGAACCTTTAGGGGATTCAAAAAGTGACTTTGACATCATTGTAGAGTTTTCAAAATATTTTGATGGTGTGCATGAGATGCTCTTTAAAGATTGGAGTGAACCTCGTGATGCCTTTGAGGAGTGGAGAAGGGTAAGCAAGGGGCAACTTTGTGATTACTCCGGAATCTCTTATGAGCTTTTAGAAGAGCATGGTGGAATTCAATGGCCTTGTAATGAGGAGAGACCACTTGGGACAAAACGTCTCTACTCGCCAGATATTCCCTTTAGAACACCAGACCAAAAGGCAAATTTACTCTGTTTAGAGTGGCACCCTATGGCAGAACCTATCTCACCAAAATTCCCAGTCATTTTAAATACTGGTCGTACGGTGGAGCAGTGGCATACCCGTACAAAAACACGAGCTATTGACATACTTGACAACTTAGCACCTGAGGCATGGGTAGATTTAAGCCCGAAAGATGCAGCAAAACTTAAGGTAAAGTCAGG
>Ga0256843_1000692_pt1 | contig 28229 bp, 32 predicted proteins | sample AlvinellametaG_FD_191572 | JGI IMG/M metagenome (GOLD analysis project Ga0256843, IMG submission 191572) | Pompeii worm associated microbial communities from hydrothermal vent at the East Pacific Rise, Pacific Ocean - Alvinella | ecosystem: Host-associated > Annelida > Integument > Unclassified ... | reverse complement strand
CGGGTGTGGAAAAGTAAGCCCCCGCTAAACAATTATAATGACTCTTTTTTTATGCATCTTTGGTGAATGGGTGTTCAGGTTTTTTTATAAAAAAAACCAACCTTTTATAGGTTAGTTAATTTTTACTCTTTGAAATGGATAACTATCTATATTATCTTCAAAAATAATCCCAAAAACACCTTTTAAATTTTCATCTAATATAACTTTTTTAGGAATATTATTAACTAAAATTTCATTAGACTTTATTTTATTAGCTATTTTGAATTGATTACTTACTAAAATTTCATCATTTTTTCCATTGCAGACATATACAACACTTCCATCAAAAGTATCAAGTTCATCTATTTCATCAAATTCATTATTTTCTATATACTCATTAACTTCAAAATTTGCTAATCTAAATAGGTTAGCTATTTTTAAAATATTTTCTTTATTTGGATGAAGTAAAATATCTTTTCCTATTACTAATTCGTTTTTATTTTCTAATGATTTTTTAATTGTTTCTATATCAAATTCATCAAAATTACTTTCACTATATAAATATCCTTCATCCATTTCATCAAAAAATTTTTTTGTTTCTTCATCTACTAATTTATAAGTGAATTCTTTTGCTAATAAAGCTAATACAGCTTCTTCTGCTAAAGGTTCATAAGTAATTGAATTTTTATATTTTACTGGATGTAAAATAATATCTGCATCACTTTTTAATGGTAAAACTCCGATTGATAATTTCATTTTTGTCCTTTTTTTCTTTTATTATACAAAATATTCTTTTGTTACACAATGAATACTTCCATGTTGTTTGATTAAAGTATTTGAATCGATAGGAATGATTTTTCTATTTGGAAATAATTTTTTAAAAGTTTTAATTACCTCTTTATCATATTTACAATTATATATAGGAAGTAATACTGCATTATTGATAATTAAAAAATTTGCATAAGTTGCAGGAAGTCTCTCCCCTTCAAAATATATCGCTTTTGGAAGTGGTAAAGGTATAAGATTAAAATTTGTTTTTTTAAGTTCCTCTTCCATTTTATTAAGCTCTTTATAATGGATATCATTTTTATCATAACATTTTACATAAACGATAGTATTTTTATTTACAAACCTTGCTAATGTATCTATGTGAGAATCTGTATCATCTCCTTCTAAAAATCCATGATTTAACCAAATGATATCTTTTACTTTTAGTGTTGTTTTAAGAAATTTTGTAATTTCTTTTTGCGTTAGAGGATAGTTTCTGTTTTCTTCAAGTAGACACTGAGTATTTGTAAGCAATACTTCCCCATTTGTATCAATACTACCATCTTCAAGTACAAAATTGTAACTTTTTACTTTAAAAATTTTTCTTGATATTTGATTATCAAGATTACTTGGAAATTTTAATCCCCATCCATTAAATACAAAATCAAGTAGTTTTACTTTACCATTTTTTCTAATACTAATAGCTCCAAAATCTCTTGCCCAAGTATCGTTATTTTTTACTTTTTGAAATATGAAGTTTTTATGTTTAAATCCTTTTAAAGTTTTTTTATCTTGATAGCAAATAAGTACTTTTTGATATTTTGCTATAGCATATGCTATCTCTTTAAAAGTATTTAATGCTTCATCTAAACAACAATTCCAATCAGTATCTTTATGAGGCAAAACTAATTGAACAAACTTTTGTTTTTCCCATTCTGGTATTAGATAATTATTCACTTATAAACTCCTTAAATTTTCCATTCCATCTATTAAAATCAATAAACTTTACTTTATTATTTTCTTTTACTTCCCAAATCGATTTATCTATTACAATAACCCCATCACTTTTTGATGTTACACTTATCATTCCACTTCCTCTTTTTGAAGATAATTCAATTCCATTTGAAGTTAAGTTTACAGGTATTACTTCATCTCTTCCTGCTTTTCTTTTTAGTGAATTAGTAGTGAATAATTCTATATAATCAAGATAATATTCTTTACATCCTGATAACTTTCTAATAAGTGGTTTTACAAAAATATTGTAATTAAATACTGCAGCAAGTGGATTTCCTGTAAGTAGACAAGCTAAATTTTTACCTACTGCAAAACCAAAAGGTTTACCAGGTTTTATAGCAATCCAAGAAAATTTAATATCATAATCTTTTTGTTTAAAAGCTTCAGTAGTAAAATCTGCATCTCCTTTACTAACTCCTCCTGTAGTAATAATCAAATCGTAACTTTCATCTATAGCACTTTTAATATCTTCTATACTATCTCCTACTATATCTAAAATAGAGACATCTGCTAATTCCTCTAAGCTAAAATAAATACTACTTGAATTGAAATGTTCTACTTCATTTATACTTTCATAATGGTTTTTTATTTCATTTCCTGTAGGAATAACTAAAACTTTTGGTTTTTGAAATACTTTTATATGTGTAATCCCTAAACTTGCTAAAAGAGCAATTTTACTTGGATTTAAGATTTCTCCCTTAGTAAGTAAAACATCATCTTTTTTAAACTCTTCCCCTTTAGGGCGAATATTTGCTCTGTTTTGTACATCATTTGGTATTTGAACATAATCTCCATCAACTTTTACAAATTCCACAGGTACAATTGCTTCTATAGACTTATCTACCTTAGCTCCTGTCATAATTTTGATACATTCACCTTCTCTAATGGAAGTGATTTTATCACCAGCAAGTGTTTTTGATATTAATTTTACTTTTTTACCAACATCAGTTATTTTTATACCATATCCATCCATTGCTGAGTTATCAAATCTTGGCATATCAAAAGTGGCTTTTATATCTTTAGCTAATACTCTTTTATTTGCATTTTCAATAGGGATAATTTCGACTTTTGTGGTAGGTTTTGTATATTCTAAAATAGTTGTATAAGCTTCATAAATAGGTAACATAGATAGCCTTTTTTGATATAATTGTAGCAAAAAAAGGATAAAGATGAAGAAATTACTATTAATTCCTTTAGTAAGTAGTATTTTATTAGGATATGAAGGATGTGGGGTAAATAAAAAAGAGGCTTTAGATGAATTAAGTAAAACTATATATGTAAATATAAATAATAAATTTAAGAAAAAAGAAACTTTAAATATTGGAATTGTTAATTTTGTAATTAAAAATGTAGAAAATGAATCTACACAAACAACAAATTTAACATTAAAAAATGTAAAATATATTAAAAAAAATGGAGAAATTTGTGCTATTGTATCGAAAAAAGATGTTGAAGAAAGCGCAAAAGAGGAGTTAAATTATTTATTAAGTTTTAATACAAAAAAACTTCCTAATTCTTTCGAAGAAAAGCAAAAAGTGGCTGCTAAATTATTACCAAAAATTCAATTTGTAAAAGCAGTATTAAAATTAAATAGATATCAAATCAACAAATTAACAACTTTAGAGAAAAAATTTAAAGATTTATTAAAAAGTGGAGAGGTTATTTTTAATGTAAATATTCCAAATGCTATTATAAAAATATCTGGATTAGAGGATAAAGAATTTAAACCTTCTACATCAATTATTTTACCTGCTGGAGAGTATTCTTATAAAATAATTGCAAAAAACAAATGTCCTATTATAGGGAAGTTTATAGTAGAACCTAAAAAAAGTTTTACTATCAATAAAGAATTAGGAGACTATCCTATTATAACATTAACATCCAATCAAAAAAATGTTCAAGCTCAGTTAAATGGGAGATTAGTAAAATTAAATAAACCGATTACTTTACATAAATGTAGTGGAAATGCAATTTGGAGTATGACATTTGAAGATCAAATTAAACAGGGTAGTGTAGAATTAAATCCAGGTGTAAATGAAACTATAACTCAAGATTTTGTCTCAAGATTAACTATTAAAAAGATGAAAGAAAAAATAGATTTTTATACACATTCCCAAGAGGTTGTAATAAATTATGGGTATGGTGTTACAAATGATGATAAAAATGAATGGGATTCAGAAAAAAGAATAGAAATTAGAAAATTTAATAATTATGGAACATATAAATTTGGAATTGGTCTTTTAGGTGGTACTCAATCAAATTGGACAATTAATTCTATGAATGAAGTAGAATTAGTAGTTAGTTTTCGTGCACAATTTCCAGAAATAGCTGATAAACCTTTACATATATATAAAATGCCTTTAGTTCCATATTTTGGTATAGAAGGTGGATTTGATTTTTATAAATTTTTTGATAAATTTAGTAACTATGATATAAATAATATTACACCAGTATTTAGAGGAGTAATAGGATCTACATTTTTAGTAAATAAACAATTTGGATTAAATGTAGAATATTCTCATGATTTTGCTGAAAAAAGGGATCATATTTTTACTGCAGGGATAGTAATGGATTTTTAATCCATTACTCCTCAATAATTTCAGCTTGATAAGTATAAATTAAAGGGTGATACTTTAAACAATCTCCATTCATGCCAGCTTTCATACATAAATGTCCAAAAAATATCTCAAATAAAGGAAGTTCATTCCAAACAGATGGCAGAAATGTAGCTTGTTTATCTGCTAAAGATAAAATAACTCCATCTCTTTTAGGAACGATTTTTCTTTTTAAATCTTTTTCATCTTCATATTCCAGCTTTTCAGGAATTGTAAGAATACTTACTTCAATATGAATTTTTTTATATTCCTCGGGTGTAAGAGGAGGAAATCTTGGATCATTAAAAGCTGCTTGTTTAGCATTATAAATCACATCATCAATTAAAGCCATTCTTGGTAAAATTGAACCTATACATCCTCTTAAATTACCATCTATTTTAAGTGTTACAAAAGTAGCTCTCTCTTCAGCTAAAAAAGGATACTCTTTTATAAGCTCATCTCTATTTATAAGTTTTTTACCTTCAAATTCTTCTAAAATAGAAGCTCTTGCTATTTTTAGTAATATTTTTTTATCCATTAAAAAATTTCTCCTAAAATATCACCCACTTCAATCTCATCTTTTCTATTTAAATATTTAAAATGCTCAGGTCCAAAGAAAAGTAAAATTGTACTTCCCATCTCAAATCTACCTAATTCTTCACCTTTTTTAAGAAATAAATTTTTATATTCAAAAGTAGTAATTTTTGTATTATTTACATTTGTTTTAATTCTATCATCAAAATTAAAAACCATACTTCCTACATTAAGTGCACCTACTGCTACAAAATAAAAAATTCTATCTTTTTTATCTTTACATCTAAGAACTACTCTTTCATTTTTGATAAATAAATTATCTCTTTTTTGTAAAGATGGAATATTTACTGGATATAAAGCACCTGGAATATGAATAGCAGATAAAACTTGCATATCGATTGGGACATGATATCTATGGTAATCTTTTGGAGATAAATATATATTTACAAAAAAACCACCATCTAATTTATTTCCAGGAATAAGTTCATCTATTGAATAACTTTTCCCTTTAATTTGATAAGCTTTATTATCTTCAATATCTCCATATTCTGTAATTAAACCATCACTTGGAGAACATACTACATCTTCATCTTCATGAAAAGTGATGTTTTTTTTCTTTCTAATAAACAAATCATTTAATGTTGGGAAATTACAAGGATTTTCTTCTTCAAAAAGGCTCATATCAATTTTAAAAATTTTTACATACATTTTATTCAAAAAGCATTGGAAAGGTTTGGGAAATTTTGTATGTGCGAACTTCCCAAACAATTGTGAGACGGAATTGGTACTCATTTTAAATCCACTCCTTTTTCTCCTTCTACAAGTTCTCCAATAACATAACCATCACTATTTTCTAATACATAATCTACATTTTCTGGATTTACTGCAAGGATTAAACCTACACCCATATTAAATGTTCTATACATTTCAGCTTCTTCAACATATTGAGCCATAAAATCAAATATAGGTAATGTTTTAATTTTATCTTTATAAACAACAGCTTGAAGATTATCTGGTAAAACTCTTGGTAAATTTTCAACAATTCCACCACCAGTAATATGTGCTAAAGCATTGATTTTATCTTTTAATTTTTTGAATTCTTTTACATAAATTCTTGTAGGTGTTAGTAATGTTTCAATTAAAGGTTTACCATTAAAATCATCATCAAATTTCATTCCAAGTTTATCAAAGAAAAGTTTTCTAACTAAAGAATATCCATTTGAATGAACTCCACTACTTGGTAATGCAATTAAAACATCTCCAGCTTTTGTATGGCTTACTCTATCCATTTCATCTTCTTCAGCAATTCCAACTGCAAAACCAGCTAAATCAAAATCACCCTCATTATACATTCCAGGCATTTCAGCAGTTTCACCACCGATTAAAGCACATTCAGCTTGTTTACAACCTTCAGCTATCCCTTTTACTACATCACTTGCTTCTGAAATTTCAAGTTTGCTTGTAGCATAATAATCTAAAAAGTATAAAGGTTCACCAAAATTACAAATTAAATCATTTACACACATAGCTACTAAATCTATACCAACTGTATCAAATTTTTTTGCTTCTATTGCAAGTTTTAATTTTGTTCCAACACCATCTGTAGCACTAAGTAATACAGGTTTTTTATATCCTGCTGGAAGTCTAAACGCTCCAGCAAAACTTCCTATTCCACCTATTACATTTGGTGTAAGAGTTTCTTTTACATATGGTTTAATAGTTTCTACAAAACTATTTCCAGCATCAATATCTACACCACTATCTTTATAACTAATTTTACTCATTGTTTTCTTCCTTTGGACATTCACAATAACATGGAGGTAATATTTTTCTCATAACCCAGATACTTGGACAAAAGTCAAATGCTCCCCAAATAGCTGTCATCACTGCCATAAAAGCAAGTAATCCTAAAGCTATAGTTTGGCTACCTGGTTGAGTTAAAAAAAACATAATTAACATCAGCATACCAACACTCATAAATCTTGTTACTCTTTCAGCACACATTTTATCTCCTTAAAATATTACTTTATTTACTTCATTCATTTTTTGAGAAGCAATCGTTTTTGCTTTTGCTTCCCCTTGTTTAATGATATCTATTACAAATTCGTCACTTAGAGATTCTTTTTTTTCTCTAATAGGTGTGATAAATTTATCAATATTAGCTGCACACTCTTTTTTACATTGCATACAACCAATTTCACCAGCTTTACATTCATTATAGATTTTATCTTGTGTTTCTTTATCACTAAAAATTTTATGATAATCCCAAACTACGCAAACTTCAGGATTACCTGGATCTGTTTTTTTAATTCTATTTGTATCAGTTTTTGCACTTCTAACTTTTTGCCAAATCTCTTCACTTGTTTCATCTAAATATATTGAATTATTGTAACTTTTAGACATTTTTCTACCATCTAATCCTAAAAGTTTTGATGTTTCAGTTAAAATATCTTTTGGTTCTTTAAAAATATTAGCTTCAAAAAGATGATGAAATCTTCTGATAATTTCTCTTGTTAATTCAAGATGAGGTTTTTGGTCTTCTCCAATAGGTACAAGATCAGCATCATACATAATAATATCAGCTGCTTGTAATACTGGATAAGTTAGAAAACCAGCCATATTTTTATCTTTAAATTCTTTTTGAGCCATTAAATCTTTGTAGCTTGGATTTCTTTCAAGCCAATTTACAGGTGTAATCATATTTAAAACTAAATATAATTCAGCATGAGCTTTTATATCACTTTGAATAAATAGAGTTGATTTTTCTGGATCAATACCACATGCAAGCCAAGTTTTTACTAAATCTAAACTTAAATCTTTTAGACTTAATTTATCTTCATATTTAGTACTTAATGCATGCCAATCAGCTGCAAAGAAAAAACACTCATTCTCTTTTTGAAGTTCTAACCAGTTTTTAATAACACCGAAATAATGTCCTAAATGAAGCCTACCAGTAGGCCTCATTCCACTTACTACTCTTACCATCTTGCCCCAACTTCAGCAAAGATACCATTATATTTTAATTTAGTGCTTTTATCACCATCTTCACCATAAATAGTTTGAGTTCTATATCCAGCTGACATAGTTAAATCAATAATTGGTAAAGGAAGGTGATATTTTACTTTTGTTTGGTAATCGTGGTAATAAGCTGTATCAATATCTAAATATTTAGCTTGTGCTTCTGCACTAAATCCAAAAAATGTAGGAGTTTCTACTCTTCCATATAAATAAGGGATACCAATAGTCCAAGTTGTATGAGTTGTGTCTGTTTTGTTGATTGTTAGATCTGTAGTACCATCTAAAACATTAACTCCTACCCCAGCTTCTATCTCAAATCCTAAAGTAAGAGCAGATTTTAACTCATAAAAAAATGTAGCATCATAACTATTAATACTCATATCTGTATCAGCTGTTCCAGCTCCAGTAATAGTTTCACCAAAAACATCAACACTACCAACAACTGTTCCATCTCTACCACTTGTCGAGTATCTTGTGTATTGAACTTTTAAATTAGGAACTAATGGAATAGGATGAATTAGTTTAACCCATACATAAGGTCTTACTTTGTCTTGTAATTTTAAATTACCTGTATCAGGATTTCCATCATCTTTATTAAAGTAGTTGATATCACTACCACTTTTTGTATAACCACTGATATTTTCATTCCACATACCAGCACCACCACTAATACTTAAAAAATCAGCCATTGCAAAACTACCTATTAAAGTTATAGCTAATAGTTTTTTCATTTGTATATCCTTTTTTTGGTTTTCTTCTGATGATATTGTATCAAATATTTGTTATTTTATGCTTAATTTAATTTTCATCTATCTCTTTATCTTCTTCAAATTTTTCCCCTCTTTTTCTTACAGTAAGAATAATAGGGCTTCCTGTAAAATCGAATTTTTCTCTTAAATAGTTAATTAGATATCTTCTATAACTAAAATGAAGATGAGTTCTATTCATAATTAATGCTATTGTTGGAGGATTTGTTTTGTATTGAACTGCATATAAAATTTTTACAGGTTTAGTTTTTTCTGTTGGCAAATAGTGTCTTTGTGTTGCTTCTTTTATTACTTCATTTAGTTTAGAAGTAGGGATTCTTTGTGAATAATTTTTATATACTTCTAAAATCATATCTTTTAATTTTTCTATATTTCTACCAGTTTTTGCACTTACTGCAATTACAGGAGCATAATAAAGAAATTTAAATCTAAGTCTTACTTCATCTACAAATTTTTTATATTCTTCTTTATTTTCATCCCATTTATTCATCACTATTATAGCACCAGTTTTGTGTTTATCAATAAGTCCGGCAATTCTTTCATCAAGTTCTGCAATGCCATTTTTTGCATCGATTACAAGTAATGCTATATCACTTTCTTCTAAATTTTTTTCAGTTCTCATTAGAGCATATTTTTCAATATCTTTAATTTTACTTCTTCTTCTAACCCCTGCAGTATCTACGAAAGTTATTACTTTATCTTTATATACAATATTTTCATCAATTGGGTCTATTGTAGTTCCATCTACATCACTTACAATACTTCTCTCTTCTCCAACAAGTGCATTAAGAAGTGATGATTTACCTACATTTACTTTACCTATAATTGAAACTTTAATATCTTTATTTTCTTCTACTGGATTTTCTTCAAGTTCTAAAAACTCTTCTAATCCTAAATCATCTTCTGGAGCTAAGATAGGTGTTTTGTGAGTTTCTGGAACTAATCTTGCTATAGCTGAAAGTAATTTTCCTACTCCTCTATTGTGAGTTACACTAACTGGAAATATTTTGTTAGCTCCAAGTTCATAATATTCATATACCATTTCATTAAGTTTATCATTATCTATTTTATTAACTACAAGCCATATCTCTTTATTTAATTTAAGTAAATTTCTAAAATATTTAATCTCTTCGTCATCTGGATATTTTTGTCCATCTACCATAAATAAAATTAAATCAGCTTGAGAAGCCATTTCTAAGGCTTTATTTTTTACTTTATTAAAAAGTTCATCTCTATCTTCTAATCCACCTGTATCAATTAAAGTAATCTCTTTATTTTCAGCAATTTCTACATCTCTTCTTTTAAAATCTCTTGTAGTTCCTGCTTTATCAGAAGTAATAGCATCTTGTGCTTTTACTATTCTATTAAATAGGGAACTTTTACCAACATTTGGTTTACCTACTATTGCAACTTTAAACATTTATATCCTTTAGTATTTCATCTATTATAATTTTTGCTCCATTTGGAGTATTTATATATTTTAATTCTTTTGATATTATATCAATTTTTACATCTAAATCACTTATTTTTGGATTTTGGCTTAAAAAGCCAACTCCCTTATCTACTAACCATTTTGCATTATAATATTGGTGATTTCCAGCGGCATATGGATATGGAATAAAAAGTGTTGGAAGTTGGTTTGACACCAATTCAAATAGTGTAGAAGCACCGGCTCTACTTATGGCGAAATCAGCTTCTTTTATTTTTTCGATTAGATTTTTATCAAAATCAAAAAATTCTACTTCTAAACTATTCTCTTCATAAAACTTTTTACATCTTTCATAATCTTTTTTTCCGGTTTGATGGATTATTTTATATTTTTTTGTTTTTGCTACTTCAAGTGCAAAATCGTTAATTTGTTTAGCTCCTTGAGAGCCACCTAAAAAAATAATAGTTTTAATCTCTTTTCTTTCTCTTGCATTTTGAAAAAATTGATCTCTTACAGGATAAGGGTCATTATAAAAAAATGTATTAAAAACTCTTTTTGAAAAAGGTTTTAAAAGTTTATTTAATTTTCCCATATATGCATTTTGTTCGTGGATAAAAAGTTCTTTATTGAATAATATTGCTCCAAAACTTGCAGGAGCAGCACTATATCCACCAACACTAATTATTTTTTTTATTTTATGTTTTTTAAAGATTGAATTTGTTTTAATTGTATGTTTAAGAATAGTTAATAAAGATTTAATTTTTGATAAACCTTTTTTATTTACTACTCCAGTGGTATCAAAAAAATATACTTTTTTCCAACCTTTATCATTTTCAAACCAAGCTTTGTCTTGACCATAAGTAGAGCCTATAAAGATAGGTTTAATCCCTCTTTTATTTAATTCCTCTTTTAGAGCTTTGGCTATGACTAAATGTCCTCCAGTCCCACCACCAGTAATTGCTATCATATTATGCCTTTTTATTCTTCGTTGATATTAACTTTTTTTGAAATCATAAGAACCATACCGATAGCTATGCTAAAAGCTAAAATAGAACTACCCCCATAACTAACAAAAGGGATTGGTAAACCTTTTAGAGGAAATAGTCCAATAATCCCCATAATATTTAATAAAGTTTCAAGAGCTATTAAAATAGCTACACCAACACTAAAAAGTTTAAAAACATAATCTTTATGAGTTTTTGTTTCTATTCTATTTGCTATTTTTAAAATTCTCCAAATTAAAGCTAAAAGTAATAACATTACAATAACAACACCAATAAATCCAGTCTCTTCTGCTATACCAGATAAAACAAAATCGGTATGAACATCACTTAAAAATCCAAGCTTTATTTCACCATTTCCAATACCTACACCACTAAATCCACCATTATGAATAGCATTAATACTTTGTCTAATTTGATATGAAATATCAAAAGTTGATATATTTACATTAAATAGTTTTTGAATTTCATCAGGTAAAAGTAGATATAAATTATATAAACTACTTCTTAGTCTTTCTAATCTATAAGCTTTTTGAGAAACACCTATGATAAATATAATAATTCCAGCAACCATTAAAAGTAAAAATACTTTTGGAGATAGTTTTGTAAAAGTAAGCATAAAATAAAATACCATAGCAATTAAAAGAGTTTCTCCTAAATCACTTTGGAAAATGATTACATATCCAGCTGTAATTGTTAATACAGCTAAATAAGGAAATAATGCAATTAATTCATCTTTTAGTGATTGATAATTTTTAGGTATTAGTTTTCTTGAAAAACTCCAAGCAAAAAAGTAAATAATTCCTATTTTAAAAAATTCAACAGGAGCTATACTAATTCCAGCTATTTTAATCCATCTTTTAGCTCCTTTAATTACTGGACAAAAAGGGGATAATACTGGTGTTGGCATAAGTATAATAATAATAGCACCAATTACAAATAATCCCCAACCAATAATAGATATACATTTATCTGGATTACATTGACTTAATAAATACATAATTCCTATACCAGTTAGAGCAAAAGCTAAAAATCTATAAAAAAAATGAAATTCACTCCAACCATATTTTGTTTCTAAAAAGATAGGAAGTGAATAAGAGAATACAAGTCCTATACTTAGCAATATAGAAACAATGATATATAACCATTTATCAGCTTTATTTGCAGAAGTTTTTATGATTTATCCTTTACCACCATTGAAGTATTTCGTTGTTTAAATTATTAGGTTTTGAGCTAAATATATTGTAGACATATCTTGCAAACATATCTGTTTCTATGTTTACTCTTTGATGAATTTTATAATATTTAAATAGAGTATTTTCAAATGTGTGTGGAATAATAGTTAATCTAAATCTATCATTCCATACATCATTGATAGTTAAACTTACTCCATCTACAGCAATACTTCCTTTTTGTATTACAAATTTCATAAATTCTGTAGGTATTTTAATAACAACATCATAAGAGTTTTTATTGTTTTTAATTTCTAAAATTTCTCCAATACAATCAATATGTCCTTGGACTAAGTGACCATCTATTCTATCACTTAATCTCATTGCAGGTTCAATATGGACTAAGTTTTTATAATTTTCTATAGCAATATGTGATTGTGTTTCAGGTGAAAGTTCTACACTAAATCCATCATTATGGATTTGTGTAGCTGTTAGACATACCCCATTTATAGCGATACTATCTCCTATTTGGGGAATATATTTTGATTGTATTGTTAATGTATTATTATTAAAACTTTTTACTTTTGCTATTTCTCTAATTAAACCATTAAACACTAAAATCCTTTAGATTTTAAATAAGCTTTGTTTTGGAATACAAAGTCAACAAACTCTTTTGCAATATCTGGATATTTTGAATATTTTGTTACTGCTAAAATCAAAGTTTGTTTTGGTGCTATATAAGGGATTGGTACAAAAGCTAATTTATCTTTGTATTGACCCATTGCAGCTGCTTTCCAGTTAATTGATGCATCAGCTTGATTTGTAGCTACTGCTTGTACAATTTCTAAAGATGTTGGAACTTTTTGAGCTTTATTGTATACTTTTTCAAAAAACTCTTTTCCCTTATATTTTATTAAGATTTTTTTAGTTATTTTTCCTACACTCCCCGATTTTTCATTCCCTAAAACAACTTTTATATTACTATTTGTAAAATCGTTTAAATCTCTTATTAATTTTGGATTATTTTTTTGAACTAAAATTACAGCTCTATTATAACCAATTCTTTTTTTGTATGTAAAAATATTATTTTTATCATTTTTGATATAAGAAGGTGCTCCTGGTAAAAATAGATCAGCATCTTTATTTGCTAAAATTTGTTTATATAGTTTAGAACTACCACCTTTTATGATAATAATCTTTACATTATGATCTTTTTCAAATTTTGATGCTAACTCTTTCATTGTTTGTGCCATTGTTGCACCACAATAAAATTTTAAAATAGGTTCAGCATATAATCCTGTTAATAAGAATATTGCTAATAATAGTTTTTTCATTTTCCACTCCTTTTGAAATATTAGAAAAAGTTTTGAACTAATTCAAGCATCTCTTGGGGATTTGTGATTTGATTTAATTTAGTTCTAAATTCACTTGCTCCCGGATACCCTTTTGAATATGTATGAAGATGTTTTCTAAATAAAATCACTCCATAATCTCCATACCATTCTATCATCGATTTAAGATGAGATATTATAACATCTTTTTTTTCCTCTTTTGTTACATTTCTTTGCTCTTTGATTTCTTTAAATATCCATGGATTGCCAATAGCTCCTCTTCCTATCATTACACCATCACTATTTGTGTATTCCATTACCCATTTAGCTTTTTGATAACTATCTATATTACCATTAGCAAGAACAGGTATTTTTAGAGCATTTTTAATGTTTTTAATCTCATCATAGTTTGTATCTCCATTATACATCTGTTTAACTGTCCTACCATGGACTGTTAAAATTTCTGCTCCGCTATCTTCGATAAGTTTAGCTCTTTCAACTCCATTGATTTCATCAAATCCTATTCTCATTTTTACTGAAAAAAATTTTTTGTTATGAGTTTTTGCAATAGTTGAAATAATTTTACTTAAATTATCAGGCTCGTTTAAAAGGTTTCCACCATAACCACTTTTAATAGCTTTTTTTACTGGACAACCTACATTTAAATCGATCCCATCTATAAAATCGTATTCATTTAAAACTTCTATAGCTGCTTTTGCTACTTCTGCATTATGAGCAGCAATTTGTACTGAATATGGAGTTTCATTTTCATTTTTTTGAATCATTTTTAAAGTTTTTTCATTTCTGTATTTTAGGGCATTAGCATTTATCATTTCACTAATAGTCCAATCAGCATCATATTGTTTGACAACTTTTCTAAATGGTAAATCTGTATATCCTGCTAAAGGAGCAAGAGCTATAATAGGAAACTTAAATGGTAGCATTTAGATACTCTTTTATATCGATTTTAATTCCATTTTTTCTAAGCAATAAATAGTATTCAAATACTTTAATATCGTATTCTTTTGCTAATTCAAAAGCTTTATCAATCATTTCATATTCAATTAAAAGATATATATAAGCTACAATTTTATTTTCAAATAATTCAAGTAATTTTTCTGGAATTTGTGTTTCCTTATATAAAACTTGAGCAATTTCTATATATTCTTTATTTGATAGATTTGATTTATCTATTAGTTCTTTTAATCTTGGGTGATTTTTATTTTTTAAAATAGTTTCTTTAGTTATAGGATAATCATTAGCTAAAATTTCTGTAACATCAGCATTTTTAGATAGAAATTGAATAGCAATTTTTTTAAGAGGTGTATTTAAAGCTTCTATAGCTGCTTTTTTATCCCCTTTTTTAATTTTATTTTCTAAATTTTTTAATACCCAAGGGTTTTCTTTTTGTAGTTTATATTTTTTTAAATCAACAACTTCACCATTTTGTAATTTAATAATATCACTAAATACAGGATAGTGATCACTTTCTTTTAGTTTGATAGATACTCCATCAATCATTTCTACAAACTCTTGGATTACTTTTAGTTCTTTGATATCTAAATTTGTATTTTTATGTAATATATGAGCTTCTATATTTTTAATAAGATTTTTTTTGTCTTTATTAATATTTTTTTCAAATAAAAAAGTTTTTAATTTTTCTATACTAAAATATGTAATAGATATTAGATAAAATATAAATAAAAATATAGCCATCCATAAAGCATTATGTAAAGTGATTGGGACACCAAAGATATTAAAAGTAGAGTCAGTGTTTGTATTTATGTAAGTTATAAAAGAGATAATAGCTATAAAAAGTATAGAAATAATAGAATATTTTTTCATAAAAGTCCTTTTTTCATAATAAAAAAACAAAAATAATTGTTTTTTTATTATAACATAAACTTTAACTACTTTTTGATTCTTGTTCTATTATTTCCCTACAATCAATACAATATTTTGCAAAAGGTTTAATCTCTAATCTTTCAGGATTTATAGGTTCTTCACACATTTTACAAACACCATATTCACCATTTTTTAAAGCTTCTAAAGCTTCTTCAATCTCATTTAGTTCTTGTTGTTGTTTTTTATAAATTAGAAAATTATTTTCACTATTACTACTACAACTTGCAAAATCCGCTTCTTCTTTTATATCACAACTATTTACATCTTTTAATTCATTTTTAAGATTATCTAAAATTTTTAAAATTTCCTCTTTTCTTTTTAACAACATCTCTTCATACAACTTGTGCTGCATATATTTCCTTTATTTGTGATATGGATGGTTGTTATTGATTGCAAGTCCTCTAAAGATTTGTTCAAAAAGCATAATTTTTGCTATTTTATGGCTTAATGTAAGAGGTGTTAGTGATATTTTGATATCACATCTATTTTTAAAATCCTCTTCTAAACCATAAGCACCACCAATAAAAAAGTTTATAGTTTGTTTATCTTTTAGTAAACTTGCAAATTTAAAACTATCCACTAACTTACCCTCTGGAGTTAGCGCGATATTATATCCATTTGGAAGAAATTTTTCAAACTCTTTTGTATAACTTTGTGGATTATTATTTTTTGCAATATTTTTATTAAATATAGTTATATTTTTTACAGTTGCAAATTGGCGTGATTGTTTTATAAAATCATCTATAATAGGTTTATAATCCTCTTTTTTTTCTATAGAATATACATTGATTTGCATAAATACCCTTTATTTGATTTGTTTAAAGATATCGCTACCAATAACTTTATAAGTAGTATCTATTTTGTCATTAAGTTTTACACCACCTATAATAGCTACAGGATGGATAGAGAGTTTGGCTAATTTTAATAGCTCATCTCCTTTTATAGAAGTTACATTTTTTGTAGTAGTGGGTCTATATGCTCCAAGACCAATATAATTTAAATTTAATTTATTTGCTTGTAAAATTTCTTCTTTATTATGAGTAGATAAACCTAAAATTTTATTACCTATTATAGTTCTGATATTTTCTATAGTTTTATATTTTTCTAAATCTTCTTGACCAATATGTAATCCATCACAAAATTGTACTAAATCAATATAATCATTTATAATTAAAGTTTTATCCCATAAACTTCTAATTTTTAGAAGTCTATTTTTTATATCTTTAATATTTGAGTTTTTGTCTCTATATTGGATAATTTTGGCATCTAACTCTTTAGCTTTATTAATAAAATCCTCTATAGAGACATTATATTTTTTTACTAAATCAAAATCTAATAAAGCATATATCATAAATGGCAAGCCTCTTTTGGTTTGCAACCTGTTAAGATTAGTAAATCAGAAATAGTTTTTTTTAGTTCACTTCTTTTGGCTATCATATCAATTAAACCATGTTCAAGTAAAAATTCTGCTCTTTGGAAACCTTCTGGAAGTTCTTCACCAATAGTTTGTTTAATTACTCTTGCTCCAGCAAACCCTATCATTGCACCAGGTTCAGCAATAATAAAATCACCTAAAAAAGCAAAACTTGCACTAACTCCACCCATTGTTGGATCTGTTAAAACTGAAATATAAGGAAGTTTTGCATCACTTAAACTTGCTAATGCAACAGAAGTTTTTGCCATTTGCATTAAACTAAATGTACTCTCTTGCATTCTTGCACCACCACTTGCACTTACAATTACAAGCCCACATTTTTTATTTAAAGCACGATTAACTGCTCTTACGATTTTTTCACCTTCTACTGAACTTAAACTTCCACCCATAAATCCAAAATCAAATACTACAAGTTGAGTTAATACACCACCTATTTCACATTCACCACTAATTACAGAAGATTTTCTACCTCTTTTTTTATAGCCTTCTTCAATCCTTTTTTGATAACTTTTTTTATCTACAAAGTGTAATGGATCGATTGGTTCAAGATTTGCATCATATTCTACAAAAGTATCTTTATCAGCTAATAGCTCAATTCTATCTTCTGCACTCATTCTAAAATGATAGCCACATTTAGGACAAGTATTATTCTCTTTTGCTACCTCTTTATAAAAACTTAAAGCCCCACAACTTGGACATTTTATCCAATGACTTGGTGCTTCACTTGGACTTGGTTGAGGTTTTTTATAAGTTAATTTATTCAAAAAGTCTTTCCATCCCATTTTTTAATCCTTAAATATAATTTTATCAAGTTTATTAAACTCTTTTTTATTTTTAGCCATTAAAATTGTGTCATTTTCTATTTTGATATTTAAATCATTATTGAAATAGATTCCAGCTGCTATATCAAATTCTCTAATTTCACCTTTAAAAATCACAGCTTTACATCTATGTCCCAGTGCTAAAGATAAAGCTAAAGCACCAGGAGAGCGATATTTTATATTATTTTTGGCTAATTTTTCACAAATTTCTAAATTTGCATAAGCTTTTTCAAATAAAATAATTTCATTTAAAGATGGTGTTTGTTTTTTATTATAGAAAATATTATTTTCAATTTTTATTTTTTTATTTTTATAAAAATAATCGCCCGTTGCGAGATTTATTATAAAGGCTTTTATTATTTTTCCTTTTTTATTTTTTACAGCTATACTACTGCCATAATAAGGAAAACCATTTGATATGTTAAAACTCCCATCAATAGGGTCAATAATAAAAGTTTTTTTTAGATTATTATCTATAAATCCACACTCTTCTGAAAAAATATTTCCATGGTTTTTAAATTCTTTTATGAAAATTTGTTCTGCTAATAAATCTATTTTCATACTTACATCACCACCATACCCAGTGTTTGTTTTTTCAAATAATGAATTATTATGGGTATGGATTAATTTGATAATTTTTTTACTTGCTTTTATACAAACTTTTAAAAATTTCATTTTACTAACGTTGACCAACTTTTTTGTGTAAAGTTTGCATCATATACACTTGGTGTACCTTTTGCTTTTAGAGCTTTTACAGCTTTTATTGATTTTTGTAATTCAGCATCAATTTTAGCTTTTTGAGCTGGTGTTGGTTTAAAGTTTTTCCAAGCATCACTACCTTGTAAAACTTCATGAAACCTTTGTGCTTTTTGAGCTTCAGTTTTTGCACTTAAAATATAATAGATCATATCTTTTGAATTTTTATGAAAAGGTAATGGTAAAAAGATAATATGGATTCTATATTTTTTTGCAAAATTTGTGTTTTTTGCTTCTTTTTCAAATTTTTGACAAAATGGACATTCTGGGTCAGTAACTACATATAAATCCTCTTTTCCACTTCCAAAACTGAATAAAACACCATCTTTTACAACTTTAGGATCACCAGAAAAAGGCTCAGCTGGATAGTTTGCTTTGATTAGTTGTTGTTTTTTATTATCAAAAACATTTCCTAAAATAGTGTATTTTAAGTCTTTAGTTACAAAGAAATTTCCAGCTCCATTATCATCATAAATAGTGATGATATAAAAATCATCTTTTTCCATCCCTTTAATTTTTAAACCAGCTTTTAGTTTACTTTGGATTTGATTATAAAAAGGTGAGTGTTTTGCTATCTCTAAAGCCTCTTTAGGGTTTAATAGTTTATCAGCTGCAAAAAGGGAAGCAACTAAACTTAAACTTAGTAATATTTTTTTCATTTTAGATCTCCTTAATAATTTTTTCAACAACTTCTTTTGGATTAGAAGCTTTATAAATAGGTCTTCCTACTACAATAAAATCAACTTTTGCATTTTTAGCAAAACTAATATCTGCTACTCTTTGTTGGTCTGCAGCATCTTCTCCAAATGGTCTAATTCCTGGAGTTAATGTAATAAAATTTTCTGATGTAGCATTTTTTATATCTATACTTTCAAAAGCACTACAAACAACTCCATCAAGACCAGCTTCATAACTCATGTTTGCAAATTGTTCTGCTTTTGCTTTAATAGGCATTTCATAAATTTCTTCAAATGTTGCTTCATCAAAACTTGTAAGAGCTGTAACTGCTAATACTAACGGTCTATTTTGATAGTTTTTAAGTCTATCCATTACAGTATTCATAGCAATTCTTCCTGCACTTGCATGAATATTAAACATATCAATACCCATTTTAGCAATCTCTTCAGCAGCATCAGCCATGGTATTTGGAATATCATATAATTTTAGATCTAAAAATATTTTAAATCCTAAGTTTTTAAGTTCATCAACAAAAGGTTTTCCATCTCTAATATAGCTTCTAAAACCAACTTTTAACCAAATATTATCACTAATTCCAGAAATATCTTTAGCTAATTTTAAATTTTCTTCTTTAGAAGGTAAATCTAATGCTATACATAGTTTCAATTTTTTTCCTTTGCTATTTTATCAAGCATACCATTGATAAATTTTGTAGAGTTTTGAGTGCTTAATAGTTTAGCTATTTCTACAGCTTCATTGATAGCTACTTGATAAGGTAAATCTGTAAAAAGAATTTCATATACTCCAAGTCTTAAAATAGCTTTATCTACATTATCAAGTCTTGAGAATTCCCAATCTTTACTTAAGTGGTCACTAATAACTTTATCTATCTCTTCTAAATGTTCTAATACCCCATTAAAAAGGTTCATCGCAAATTCAGCTTTTTGCCCTTTTATTTTTCTCTCAAGAAGATATTCATTTGCTTGAGCTTTCATATCATTATTACCCAAATCAAGTGCATAAAGCATTTGAATTACAGCTGTTCTTGCTTGTGTTCTTGTAGCCATTATAAAGCCTTATATAGGTTAATCATCTCAATTAACCCTGTCATAGCTTCAAAACCTTTATTTCCAGCTTTTGTCCCAGCTCTCTCAATTGCTTGTTCAATCGTATCAGTTGTAAGTATTCCAAAAGTTACAGGAGTTGAGTGTTTCATTGTAGCATTTGCAATTCCTTTCGTTGCTTCAGCACTTACATAATCAAAATGGGGAGTTGCTCCTCTAATTACCGCACCAACTGTGCACACTCCATCATATTTATTTGTTTGTAATACTTTTTCAAGCACAAAAGGAACTTCAAAAGCACCAGGGACTAAGATTAAATCTAAATTATCTTCATTTCCACCATGTCTTAGAAATGCATCTTTTGCACCTTCAACTAATCTATCAGTAATTAAATGGTTAAATCTTGCAGATATGATAGCAATTTTCGCATCTTTATCTAAATTTAAATTTCCTTCAATAATATTCATATATCAATCCTTTATTATATTTAGTATCCAAAAAATATATATTTGTTATTTTTTTAGAATTATATCAAATTAAACAACTTGTCTAATTCTATCTATATCGACAAGTAAATCTTTTAAATCATCTAAAGGTAACATATTTGGACCATCACTTAATGCCTCATCAGGATTATAATGAGTTTCAAAGAAATATCCATCTATTCCAATTGCTGCTGCAGCTTTTGCAAGTGGTGCTACAAATTCTCTTTTTCCACTACTTTTTCCATTCGCACCACCAGGCATTTGAACCGAATGTGTAGCATCAAATACAACAGGAGCAAAATTTCTCATAATAGGAAAACTTCTCATATCTACTACTAAATTTCCATATCCAAAAGTAGTACCTCTCTCAGTAAGCCATACATTGTGTTTTAAAGAATTTTCATAACTAACTTCATCACAACCTCTTGTTTTAAGTACTTTTAAAACTGAATATTTCATATCTTCAGGGTTCATAAATTGCCCTTTTTTAATATTTACAATTCTATCTGTTTTTGCTGCTGCTACAAGTAGGTCAGTTTGTCTACATAAAAATGCAGGAATTTGTAACACATCTACAACTTCAGCCACAGGAGCTACTTGGATAGTTTCATGAATATCAGTTAATAATTTATATCCAAATTCCTTTTTTACTTCTTCTAAAATTTTAAGTCCTTCTTCTAAACCAGGCCCTCTATAACTATCTAAACTCGTTCTATTTGCTTTATCGTAGCTTGCTTTAAAATAAAAATCGTATTTTTCGTTTGCATAAGCTAAACTTTCTGCTATTTTCATAATTTGGTCACGACTTTCTATTACACATGGTCCTGAAATTAATATCATAAAAAATCCTTTTTTTTGATATCATTATAACATATATTTATTAAAAGGATATAAATGAAGATTGTAACACCAAAGAATATTTCTAAAACGATAATTATCTTACCAATAGTGGGAATTATTATAAATACTATCCTAATAGCCAGTGTTACAATTTATTCAATAAAAGAGAATTTTCAAACTCAAAAAGAAAAAATTACTGCTAATTTTATGCAAGAGTTAAAAGTTACTACCAAAAAAAGAGTAGATATGGCATATAATATAATAGATGTGATTTATCATGCTACTCAAAAAAATATCCCTTTAATACAAAAAATTTTAGATAAAATGAGATGGGAAAATAAAGGATATGTTTTTGTCTTAGATTTTTATGGAAATACTTTATATCATCCAAATAAAGAGTATATGAAAATCAATCGTTGGAATTTTGAAAGAAATGGTGTTAAGGTTATTAGATTATTGATACAGAGTGCTATTAAACACCCTAATGGGACATATGTAAAATATTTAGCTTATAATCCAGATGGAGTTCCACAAGAAAAAGTTTCTTTTGTAAGAGTTTATAAACCTTTAGGTATTGTGATAGGGAGTGGAGTTTATTTAAATTATTTAGATAAAAAACTTCTACAAGCGCAAAAAAATGAAGAACATATGTTGGAAGATGTAATAGAGAAAATAGTTTTAATCTCTTTAATTATTCCTATATTCATCATTGTTATTGTTTATTATTTATTAAGCAAATTAACAAGTATGTTACAAGAGATGTATAATGAGATAGCTATCGAAAAAAGAAGACTTTTTATAAAAGCTAATTATGATTCATTAACAGGAGTTTTAAATCGAAGTTATTTTCTTACAAAACTTGATCAATATATAGATACTTCTCTTAGAGAAAATAAAAAATTTGCAATATTATTTATTGATTTAGACCATTTTAAAGAGATAAATGATTCTTTAGGGCATCAAGTTGGTGATGAGGTATTAAAAATTATAGCTAAAAGATTACAAGATAGTATTAGAAAAAATGATCTTGTAGCCAGATTTGGTGGAGATGAATTTATTGTATTATTAAATGATATTAAGTCTGTAGAGGAGTTATCTGCATCTGCTCAAAGGATTTTAGATAAAATAAAATCACCAGTAGTTTTATATAATAAAAAATATTATTTATCAGTTAGTATAGGAATTAGTATTTTCCCTGATGATGCTAAAGATAAACATAAATTGATTAAGTATGCTGATACAGCTATGTATAAAGCCAAAAAATCTGGGAAAGATAGATTTGTATTTTATGCTCAATATATGACTCAAGAGACAAATTATAAAATGGAATTAAAACATAGTTTATATCATGCTTTAGAGGATAATCAACTTTGTGTATGTTTTCAACCACAATGTGATAAAAATGATAAGTTAGTGGGTATTGAAGCTTTAATTAGATGGAAACATCCAGAATATGGGGAATTATTGCCTAATGATTTTATTCCATTAGCTATAGAAAATGGGATTATTGATAAAGTTGATTTATGGATGTTTGAACATAGTATTAAATTGTATCAAGAGATAGAATCTCAAGGATTTAATATAGGTGTGTTATCTTGTAATATAAGTATGTATCAGTTAGAAAAAAGTAATTTTTATGATATTTTACAAACTATTTTAGATAAATATAATTTTGATCCAAAAAGGTTAAATATTGAAATTACTGAAGAAAGCATTATGCAAAATCCAAAAAAATCTATCTCTATTTTAAATAAACTTACATCTATGGGGATAGGGATAAATATTGATGATTTTGGAACTGGCTATTCATCATTAAGTTATCTAAAAAAATTACCAGTTTCAAAATTAAAAATAGATAAAAGTTTTATTAGTGATATTCCTGATAATAAAGATGATGAAATTATTGTAAAAACTATTATTGATTTAGCTAAAAATTTAAATTTAGAAGTTATAGCAGAAGGGATTGAAACACAAGCTCAAAAAGAGTTTGTATTTAATAATGGATGTGATTATATGCAAGGGTTTTTATATGCAAAACCTTTATATAAAGAAGATTTTTTACAATTTTTAAAAAGGATAACAAATGGTAGTTAGTAAATATAGTGCAAGTGGAAACGATTTTGTAATATTTCATACATTTAAAAAAGCTAATAGAAGTGAATTAGCAAAACAATTATGTGATAGACAAAATGGAATAGGTGCAGATGGTTTAATAGTGTTAGTTCCTCATGATAATTTAGATTTTGAATGGGAGTTTTATAATAGTGATGGAAGTTATGCTGCTATGTGTGGAAATGGGAGTAGAGCAGCAGCTCATTATGCTTATACAAAAGGGCTTGCTAATAACGAGATGAAATTTTTAACAGGTGCTGGTGTGATTAGTTGTAGAGTTGAAGGTGATATAGTAGAAACTGAACTGACAAAACCAGAACTAATTAAAGATTATTTTACAGAAGAGGGGTATGAATGGATTTTAATTGATACAGGTGTTCCCCATTTAGTAGCTCTTGTAGAAGATATATCAAAATTTGATAAAGAGATAGCAAGAAAAATGAGATATAAATATAATGCAAATGTAAATTTTGCAAAATTTGAAGATGGTGTTTTAAAAGTTAGAACTTATGAAAGAGGTGTAGAAGATGAAACATTAGCTTGTGGGACTGGTATGTGTGCAAGTTTTTTAAGTGCAAGAAATAAAAACTTTTTACAAGATTTTACAAAGTTAAAACCAAAAAGCCAAGAAGATTTAGAAGTAAAAATTGAAAATGGGACTTTATTTTTTAAAGGTAAAGTAAAAGAGACATTTATTGCAAATATATAAGGAGAAGTAGATGAAAAAATATTTAATAGGGGCAGTTTTATTTGGACTTGGGATAATTGGGTGTTCAGATAATGTTAAGATTTCAGATTATCCATCTAAAATCTTAACACCTGTTCAGATTCCAAGTGTTTGTAAAGGAGAGTATCAAAAATTAACAGCTCAACCAAAAGTTGCCATTTTGCCTTTTACAAATAATTCAAGTTTTGCAAAAGCAACAACAAAAACATCAAATACTCATTCAAATTATACAAAAGGAGCAGTAGCTGGTGTAGGAGTGATGCCTACAGGAATAGGTGCTGGATATGTAGCTGGTGGAAAAAAAGATAAATATACAACTTCTACAAAAAGGGTAGTAGATCCTAAATTAGATAAAGCTATTGCATCAGCTTTAGAAGGTGTTATTAGTGATATGGGTGGTGCAGAAGTATATACAAGAGAAGATTTAGCAAAAATTTTAAAAGAGCAAAAATTACAACAATCTGGGCTTTTTGATGAAAATAGTATTGTGCAAGTTGGGAAATTATCTGGAGTGAAATATATTATTACAGGTAGTATTGATAGAGTTACTCAAGAATATAAAAATTATAAAACAGCAGCAAAAGTTGTCTCATTAACTACTAAAAATAGTAATGATAATGCAGATTTATTAATAAAAAGTGTTATTAATTTTGGTGCTACTGCTATGAGTGGAACAAAAATAACAACTACAGTTACTTTTAAGGTTATAGATGTTGAGACAGGAAAAATTGTTTTTTCTAAACAAATTACAGAAAGTAAAAATATAGGAAATGTAAGAAATCCAAGTTATACTCAAGTAATAGGTGGAATAAAAGCAGATGTAATTGCTGCTATAAAAAAACTAAAACCAGATCTATCTCAGTTTTTTAGTGTAAGAGGGTATATTTTACAAGTAAGAAGTGATAAAAAGCATAATGAATATATTGCTCAAATAAATTTAGGTTATAAAGATAAAGTAAAACCAAATCAAAAATTTAGTGTATATACTTTTAATGAAGTGATAGACCCAGTCAAAAGAACAAGACTTTGTGATATGACAAAAATGGATATCACTTTACAAGTATCAAAAAATCAAATAGAACCACATAGAGCATGGACTATAGCAACTGGTAGTAATGTAAAAGATTTAAGACCAGGACAAATAGTAAAAAGAAAATAGGGGTATATTATGAAATATAAATTATTATTAGCAACTATTTTTTTAGTTGGTTGTTCAACTTCACCACAAAAACCAATCATACCGAAACAACACTCTATCGCATATCAACAAGCTCAAGCGAAAAATGCTTGGGATGAATTAGAAGGAAAAGAGGTTGTTACACCTTCTAATTCATCTTTTATTAAAACTAAAATACCACCGAAAACTATCAAATCTACACTAAAAAAATCAAACTCTATTCCAGATTGGTTTTATGCTCCGCCAAAAAGTGATAAATATTTTTATGGTGCAGGAGAAGGGGATACTCCTCAACAAGCAAAAATAAGTGCTTTAAATTATATAGCAGGCGAGATACAAACTTCTATATCAAGTAGTATGAGTATAAATCAAGGGTATGCTGGTGAAGATGTATATAAAGATATATCACAAAAAATAGATACAGAAATAAAACAAATAAATTTTACAAATATAGAGATTATGCAAACTTTAAAAGTAAAAAATAAAATATATCTATTAGTTAGAGTAGATAAACAAAAACTTTTTAATACACTAAAAAAAGAGTTTGAAGTATTAGATTTAAAAGTAGATAGTGAAATTAAAGAAAGTGAAAAATACTCCCCTTTATCTCAACTTATTGAATATAATAAAATTTCAAAACAGATAAAAGAGCTTTTATCAAAATTAAATATTTTAGTAGCTTTAAATCCAAATTTTGATATTAAACCTTATGTTCAAAAATATAATAAATATATAGCTAAAAAAAATACACTTTTACATAAAATAACATTTAGTGTATATCCTACTAATGATATTTTTGCTCAAAGGCTTATAGAAGTATTGAATGATAATAATTATAAAATCTCTAAAAACTCAAATATTCATATTAAAGTTTCAAATGCAATTACAAAAAATATTGTTTATGGTTTAGTTGTTGTAAAAGTAAATACAAATATAAAAGTTTTATATAAAAATAAAACATTAAAATCTTTTACAATTAACTCTAAAGGGATTTCAAACCAATATAACCAAGCCTTAATAAAAGCTTCTATAAACTTTAAACAAAAACTTCAAAAAATAGGAATTAACAAATTATTGGGATTTGAATAATTCCTTTTTTCTTAACCTTTTTTTTTGATATAATACTCATAAAAAACTTAAAAATAAAGGTAATTTTATGGGTATGACAATAACTGAAAAAATCTTCGCTCACCATATAGGAAGAGAAGTAAAAGCTGGTGAAATTATTAGATGTGATGTAGATATGACAATAGGAAATGATATTACTACACCTATTTCTATTAGAGCATTTAAAGAAAGTGGTGCTACAAAACTTGCTAAACCAGATAATTTTGCAATTGTTTTAGACCATTTTATCCCTGCAAAAGATATCGCTTCTGCAAATCAAGCTAAAATCAATAGAGATTTTGCATATGAGCATAACTTAAAACATTTTTTTGACGAAAAAAGAATGGGAATTGAGCATAGATTACTTCCAGAACATGGTCTTGTAATTCCTGGTGATGTAATTATTGGTGCTGATAGCCACACTTGTACACATGGTGCATTAGGTGCATTTGCTACAGGTATGGGGTCAACTGATATCGCATTTAGTATGATTACAGGAACAAGTTGGTTTAAAGTTCCAGAATCTATCAAAGTTGTATTCACTGGTAAAAGAGGTGAACATGTATATGGAAAAGATTTAATTTTAGAACTTATTAGACAAATTGGAGTTGATGGTGCTTTATATAAAGCTCTTGAGTTCGTAGGGGATACGATTGAAGAACTTCCAATTGATGATAGAATGTCTCTTTGTAATATGGCTATTGAAGCTGGTGCTAAAAATGGAATTGTTGCTTATGATGAGATTACAAAAGCATTTTTAGATGATGTAGCTTTAAGACATGAATTAAGAAGCGAGCCAGTTATCCATTATTCAGATAGTGATGCTATATATTCACAAGTAATTGAAATTGATGTAACTAATCTTGAGCCGGTAGTTGCATATCCATTCTTACCAAGTAATGGGAAATCTATCAGTCAAGCTGTAAAAGATGATATCACAATAGACCAAGCATTTGTAGGAAGTTGTACAAATGGAACACTATCAGATCTTAGAATTGCTGCTAATATTTTAAAAGGTAGAAAAGTAGCTAAAAAAGTAAGAATGATTGTAACACCTGCAACTCAAAGAATCTTCAGACAAGCTGAAGCAGAAGGTTTAATTGATATCTTTATTGAAGCTGGAGCAGTTGTAAGTAATCCAACTTGTGGTGCTTGTCTTGGTGGATATATGGGTATTTTAGGTGATGGTGAAAGATGTGTATCTACTACAAATAGAAACTTTAGAGGTAGAATGGGTGCAAGAACAAGTGAAGTTTATCTTGCAAACTCTGCAGTAGCAGCAGCAAGTGCTGTTATGGGTAAAATTGCTGACCCAAGAGAATTAGATTAATAGTTCCTAAAATTAGTTCGTTATTTTAACGAACTAATTACTAACGAACTTAAAGGAATAATATGTTAGATATAGGATTTAGTGAACTTTTAGTTATTGTTGTATTAGCTGTTTTAGTTCTTGGACCAGATAAACTTCCTGAAGCTATGAAAGATTTAGCCAGATTTATTAAAAAAATCAAAAAA
>Ga0256843_1000691_pt1 | contig 28232 bp, 20 predicted proteins | sample AlvinellametaG_FD_191572 | JGI IMG/M metagenome (GOLD analysis project Ga0256843, IMG submission 191572) | Pompeii worm associated microbial communities from hydrothermal vent at the East Pacific Rise, Pacific Ocean - Alvinella | ecosystem: Host-associated > Annelida > Integument > Unclassified ... | reverse complement strand
TTTCCAAGGTAAACCCTCAGAGTTAAGTTCATTCATAAAAGGGGTTGAATCAAACTCCTCAACATTTCTAGTCCCTCTTAAATTCCATGTTTCATTATATACAAGTTTTGTCCCTATCATTGCAGGAACTCCTGTAGTATAACTAACTGCTTGAGAACAGGTTTCAGTATAACACTCTTGATGATCACAAACATTATAGATATAGTATTTTTTTCTTACACCATCTTTTAACCCTTCACAAATACACCCAATATTTGTTTTACCATGAGTTCTTGCCCCAAGTGATGCTGGATCTGGAAGTAAAGTTTTTAAAAACTCTATTGGAACTATCTTTTGCCCATTATGTTCAACTGGTTCAATTCCCAACATTCCTACATTTTGTAAGCAGTTCATATGTTGTATATAACTATCACCAAATGTCATAAAAAATCTAATTCTTTTAAGCCCTTTTATATTTTTGCTTAGGCTCTCTAACTCTTCATGATATAGTAAATAACTTGCTTTTACTCCAATTTCAGGGTAATCATGATCAACTCTTATCTCTAAAGGTTTTGTTTCAATCCATTTTCCATCTTCCCAATATCGCCCATTTGCACTTACTTCTCTTAGATTTATCTCTGGATTAAAATTTGTTGCAAAAGCATATCCGTGATCCCCTGCATTACAATCCATAATATCTATATACTCTATAGTGTCTAAATAGTTTTGTTGTATATATTTTACAAATACTCCTGTAACTCCTGGATCAAATCCACTTCCTAAAAGTGCAGTTAGATTTTTTGAAGCAAAGTCATCATCTCTTGCCCATTGCTCTTTATATTCAAATTTTGCCTCATCTGGATGTTCATAGTTTGCAGTATCTATATAGTGTGTGTTTGTTGCACTACAAGCATCCATAATAGTAAGATCTTGATATGGCAAAGCTACATTTAGTACAACTTTGCAATTAACTTTTTTGATAAGTTTTATTAATGCTTGCGTATCATCAGCATCTATTTGAGCTATATCAATTTTTACACCAGTTTTTTCAAGTACTGTTTTTGCAATATTTTCACACTTGCTTAATGTTCTACTAGCTAGAGTGATATGCTCAAATGTATCAATATTTTTTGCACACTTTATTGTAGCAACCATACTAACTCCACCAGCACCTATAATTAATATACCTTTTTTATTATTCATCTATACTCTCCAAAGCTTTTTTTATTGTTGTTGTAATTTTATATAGTTCATCATCACTTATATTATAAGAAACTATACTATAAAATAGCTTACCAAATGGTCTAATCCATACACCGTTTTGTACACAAAAATCTTGTAGATATTTTGCATATTTGTCACTTTTTAGCTCTACTACCCCAATAGCACCAATATTTCTTACATCATGTACACAAGATAGTTTTTTAAGAGGCTCTAGTTCTTTCTTGAAAATTGTTTCAATATTTTTTACTTTTTGTTCCCATTTACTGCTTAAAAGTAGATCAATAGAGGCATTTGCAACTGCACAAGCAAGTGGATTTCCCATAAATGTTGGTCCATGCATAAGTACACCAATATCGCTGTTTGATATAGTATCGCTTATATTTTTACTAGCACACATAGCTGCAAGTGAGATTACACCACCTGTAATAGATTTGCCTATTGTCATAATATCAGGTGTAATATCTGCCCAATCACACCCCCACATTTTTCCAGTATGTCCAAATCCTGTTGCTATCTCATCTGCAATCAAAACCAAATCATATTTTGTACAAAGTTCTCTTGCAGTTTTAATATATGAACTATTGTGTATTTTCATACCCCCAGCTCCTTGAACTACAGGTTCTATTATAACTGCTGCAATATCTTTATGATGTTTGTGAATAGTTTGTTCCAAATTTTCTATTGAAGTAAATATATTTTTATTAAGATAATTTTCATATAAACTATGCATAGAATTAACAGGATCACAAACTCCCATACACCCTAAAGTATCTCCATGATAAGCATTGTTTAAAGCTATAAATTTATCTACATTTTTGTTTTTTGCTTTTTGGTACAGTATTGCAGTTTTTAGTGCAACTTCAACACTTACACTTCCACTGTCAGCCAAAAATACACTTGGAAGTTTTGTAAGTTTTGCTAGTTTTTCACATAAAAGTGCAGCAGGTTCGTGAGTAAGACCTCCAAACATAATATGAGGCATAATAGAAGCTTGTTTTTGTAAAGCTTCAATTAATACAGGATGATTGTATCCATGTATAGCACTCCACCAAGAACTCATCGCATCAACAAGTTTAGTTCCATCTTCTAAAGTTATGGTTTGACCATATGTACTTTTTACTGCCAAAGGTGCCACTTTGATTGGTAAAGAAGCATAAGGGTGCCAAGTGTGTTGTAAATCTATATCTAAGTAATTCATCTTGATATTATACAAAAACTTTGCTATAATACGGCTCTTATTTTAACTACGGGGACGATTTGGCTTCGATTAGAGAAGTGAGGATTGGTTGCATGTAGGTGTGAACTACCTTAAGAAGTTCAACTTTTTTAGACGCAAACAATACAAATTACGCTCCAGCTTACGCAAAAGTAGCATAAGTTTAACAATCATGGACTCCCCTTAAGTGGGTTGAGACCTTGGAGGCTCACACTACAGATTCTATCTATGTAGAGATTGTGGGTTCACCCTAGATAGATTATCTATTTGGAATTGATCATTTCAAATAGAGACATTTTTGATCTTAGCTTAATCATTGCTTTGCAGGTTGAGCTGTGATTAAGTGAAGTATTTCAACCTTACTAAACATGTAGACGCCAATAGTAGCTTCTTTAAGACTCGGGTTCGATCCCCGACGTCTCCACCAGTACGTAATCTAAACTAATCTAATAAATACTATTAATACACGATATAATAAGCTTCTCTTGACTTTAAATGTCTAATAGAATATAATATATTATAGATAGATATAAGAATAATAGGGGGTTATTTTAGGGGTTTATTAAAAATACCCCTATTGATATTTATCTAAACCCCCTAAAATGAAAAGGTTATAAGATGGCAAGAAAAACAACACCATTAAGTGCATTAGAAATTAAAAGTGCTAAGCCAAAAGATAAAAAATACAAGTTATCAGATGGGAGAGGCTTATTTTTACAAGTTAATTCAAATGGTTCTAAATTATGGCGTTTAAAATATAGATTTAATGGAAAAGAAAAAGAGTATGCAATAGGAACATATCCAGATATTACATTATCGGATGCTAGAAAATACAGAGAAAAATTAAGAAACCAAATTGCCAATAATATTGATCCAAATGAAATTAAAAAAAAGGATAAAGAAGAAATTAGGCAAATAAAAGTTAAAGAAACAAATAGTTTTTATAAAATATCTCAAAATTGGTTAACTAGTTATGAATGTCAAGTCTCTAATAATTATTACATAAAATTGGATAAAGCATTAGATAATTATGTTTATCCATTTATAAAAAATCAACCAATTGAAGATATCACTAGATTAAATATAATAGAAATTATAGAAGATTTGAAAAATAAAGAAATATATGAAACTGCAAATAGGGTATTTATGTTAATAAAAAAAATATTCATGTATGCCGTAACTCATGAGTATATTAAACATAATATAGTATCTGATATAGACAAAAAAGTAATATTAGGAAAAATTACACAAAAGCACTATCCAACTTTTACAAAAGATCATGATATCAAAGGATTATTAAATTCAATTGATGAGTATATGGGTGATTATACTACAAAAATGGCATTAAAAATGATTCCATATGTATTTGTAAGAAGTTTTAATATAAGACATTGTGAGTGGAATGAAATAAATTTTAATGATAAAGAATGGATCATACCAGCACATAAAATGAAAACAAAAACAGAATTTATTCTCCCTTTACCAAATCAAGTTATTAGTATATTAACAGAAATGAAGAGATATAGTGGAGATTCAATTTATGTATTTCCAAGTTCACGTACTAAAAAGAGAGCTATGAGTGATAATACCTTAAATAGTGCAATAAGACGTATGGGTTATTCTAAAGATGAATTTGTTCCACATGGATTTCGTGCGATGTTTAGTACTATTGCTTATGAAAAAGCAAATGACATAAATGGACATGGATATACTACGGAAGTTATTGAAGCACTATTAGCACATAAAGAACCAAATAAAGTAAAATCGGCATATAATCGTTCAAGCTATAAAAATGCTATGAGAGGATTAATTGAATGGTATGCAAACTATTTAGATAGAATAAAAATAACATAATTAATATTTATTTTGCATCCATTCGTTAATTGAGTCCTCACTCCAAACTGTAATTCTAGGACTTAGTTTAATGGGTTTAGGAAACTTATTTTGTTTTACCCATAACCATATCGTACTTTTTGCTATACCTGTTTTCTTCATTACATTCGTGATTCGTAAAAAACTGCTCATTTTAATTCCTTTTATCTGTTTATGGGAGGAATAAATTCCTCATTTCGGTTTATACTTTTTAAAAAAAGTATCAAAAATTTTATACACTATTTTGATTTATAATTTTAAAATTATCACTTCTTCTATAAATTAATTCATCTCCATTAAATATTTCCATAATTTTTTGTAAGTTATCAATAGGTACAAATATTTTAAGTTTTTTATTTTTTACTAACTTTGTTAGTTCTTCTAATGAAAATTTAGAATATAAAAGTCTATATAATTTTAATGGTGCTAATGTTCTACTAGAATTGAAACGTATAATTTTATGTTTTGAATACCACGCATTCAAGTATTTTTCTTTTTCAGTTAAATGTTCTTTTTTTGATAATGGTAAAGTTTTATTAATATATTTCATAATATATGCACTAGCATTTCTAATATTAGTTTGAATATTATTAGCTTTTGTTCCAAATAGTCTTTTAAATGCATTAACAACCCTATTGACTGTGTTTGAGGGAACATATAATAAAATATGTGTATGAGGTGTACCATCTTTATGTGGTTCATTTACTCTATAAAAAATTCGTTCATCTTTTGTAAGTTCTTTTAAACTTCGATCATGCCGTAACCTTGACCACATTCTAGTAAGTTGTTTAATCGCTTCTTTAGGAGGTACATGATTATATTTTTTATTTGATATTAATTTTTTTGTACTTTTATCAGTTTTCATTTTATGATATTCACTCGGTAATGTGAGAGTCATAAATATTGGAATTAAATGATTATTATTTGCTTCTTTAATCAAAGTATTTATTCTATTTTGTATTTCAGCATAATATCTATCAGAATTATGATTTGCAGACATTACAATATTTTTTAATGGAATATATACATTAGAAATTTTATCATGTATACATGTATATTCTAAATAATTTCTTTGTTTTTTAATTTTCTCTTTAACTTCTTTTAAATTGTTTTTATTTAAGCCATAATATTTATGTGTTTTTTGTATATTGTCCACAACTGTTTTATAAGTAGTCAAGGATACGTTAGAAGAAGTGTGCGTTTGCGATGAATCGCATCCGAACACTTCATTCTCGTATCTGGTATGAATTAAATTTTGTTTGTTAATGAATTGTTTTGTATAATTCATGTTGAATATCCTTTAGATGGTTATTTATAGTCTATGGAAAGAGAACGGTAATTTACTTTCCTTAGGCCTTTTTATTTTAGGCTATACTTAATGATATAGGTGATCTAGAATATATTTTACATTCTAATTCAATATTCTGTCCCTTTTTTGCTTTATATGATTTTGCCAATTCTTTATTATCTAACTTTACATCATAAATATCTGATTTTGTTGCACCATTAGATAATTTTTCAACAACTAATAATTGTAATCCATAAGTAATTGGATTTGTTTCACCAGTTTCTTTATTTATGTATGGAACGCGTTCATACACATCAATAACTGTTCCTTGTATTAAAATTTGCATTTGTTCTCCTTTCTTTGATATAATGTACCTAAAAATTATATGAAAGAACCACATATAATCTATGGGTTCATTATAGTTTATTTATAGGTACCCTAATATTAAACTATTTAACCTTAATATAAATTTAAAATATGGAGTTAATGATGAAAAAAACAACAGTTGGTAGACCAAAAGAAAAAAATCCTAGAAATACTCAAATTAAAATAAAAGTGACAGAAGATGAATATAAAAGAATTGAGGAATTAGCAATACAAATGGGAATGAACAAATCAAGATTAATAAGAAACCTTTTGTTAGGTAATTTAGATGATGCAGAGTTTTTGCAAAAAGTTGGTATTTTACCAATTGTTAAAAACTTAAAAGAATTTAAAGAACGAATGATGGGGATATAATAGATTTAGATTTTAACTAACTAAAGGAAAAAATAATGAATAATACTTTGGAAATTATTCTTGATAAACTTTCTCTTGTCATATCATCAAATTCTAACTTATCGGATATATTTGGTTTTGGTGAATTTGTATCAGCATTAGCATTGTTAATTATTGTCTATACAACAACAAATAATAGATATAAATTTAGACTTTCAATTGTTCCTTTCCCAATTCAAAAAATATCTTTTATTATTCTCTTATTTATTGGTATAGGTACACTATTAATTGAAGTATGGTTTAGTAAAAAATGGTTGATACCTCAATATATCTCAGACTATATTTATTTACAATCATTTTTTGCAAGTTTATTTTTGTTAATAATATCTTTATGGTTATACTATGCTTTTATTAATCCTCCTATTTTTTCTAAATATAATTATAAAAAATTTATACATGAAGTTTATAGATTAATAATAAACGGTGAATATAATGATTTAATTATGATTTCAAATGAAATAGGTAGGTCATCAGATAATATTATAAAATATTCAAGTGAAGTTAAGACAGAATATCTTAAAGTGAAAAAGGGTAAAGTAATAGTAAAACCGAGAAAATACCTAATACCAAATGATGAAATTTCAAAGACGGCATATCATTTACTCTTATTATTTGCTAATAAAAAGTTTTGTAAAGAAATTATTAATACATCTCCTATAACTGTTATTAGGTTTATTAATTCAATTGAAAAAACACAAAGATATGATGTACCAATAGGTCAATTTTTGGCAAATATTTCTGAAGAACTTATATTAAATAAAAACTCTATTCTCTATTCAGAAAGTGAAAAGTATTCATATGATTTAATAGGAAATGAAAAATATTTCACAAAAACATTATATGGTAATTTTAGACTTTTAAAATCAGTTGATAATTTAACACCTTATCACTTTGATTATCAACTTAGTTCCAGTTTTAATTCAGAAGAATATAAGGCATTTACAAATACAGTATTAATTACAATTGAATCTTATCTAAAGAATAATGGAGTGTATTGGAATCACTTTATTCCTCTAAATCAAGCATTTGATATTATTAAAAATTCAGTAGATGAAATATATAAGATTAACAAATTAAAAAAATTTGATGAAATTACATCTAATATTAGTTTTAAAAAGCTAGAGATTAATATAAGTTTTATTATAGATTTTATTAAACTCCTTGAAAAGTACCCAAGTAAAAGATATAAATGTGCTAAGTATGGAATAAAGGAAGGTATTTCAACTGATATTTATGACGAATTGGTAGATATTATATTTGAAATGATTTTTAAAGTATCTCAATTAAAACTTTCAAAAAAAAATATTTGGTGGATACATCATAATATTGTATGGTCAAGCATATATGTGTTTCATATTGAAAACACAGAAGTTGTTAAATTAATAAAACAGAAATTAAGACGCTGTCTTTATAATAAAATTATGAACTTTAATAAATATTCAAATTTTGAATCTGCTTTAATTTTAGGATTTATGCTGAATATTTTGGGACTAAAAGCAGATAAAAATGGATTGTATAAATCTTGGTATGGATTTCATAAACTAATTTTAAAATGGACGAAGTATAATTATTTTTCTTTGTTATTAAAACGAGAAGATATAGCAAAAAAATGTTTGCTAGGATATGTAAAATTAAATAGAAAAAAAACTAAACTTATTTATTTACGAAATAAAGAATACTTAAAAATAAAAAAAATAGTATGTTGAATTATTTATTTTTAGGGGGTATTTTTAGGGGTATTTTTTTAGATATCAAAAAAAAGTAATATAAAATAAGCTTCTTATATTCCCGACGTCCCACCAATAAATAAAAAATAATATTTTTAAAATATTAATATTTATAACTTAACTAAACTTTAATTAAAAATCCTTTATAATAAAAATAATTAAAATTCAGGCGGAAAAGTGTTTAATAAAATAACATTAAAAACAAAGCTTATAATACCAATATTTGCAATTACTACAATTTTGTTATTGTTAGGTTTTATGCTTATTACATCAAAATATGCACAAATTATATCTTTGGAACAACTAAACAATAAAGTAACACTTAGCGCTAAAATATCCGATATGATCCACTCTTTACAAAAAGAAAGAGGTTTATCTAGTGGTTATGCAGTTAACTATAAAGGTAAATTTAGAAAAGAATTAATTTCTCAAAGAGAACTTACTGATATGAGAAAGAGAGACTTTTATGAATATATACAAAAAATAGGTTCTCTAGAATTTAAAAAACTAACTAAAAACATTATTAATGAACTGGATGAGATAAGTAAAATACGAAAAAAAATAGATAAACAACAATTAACATCTGATGAAATAATAAAAAAATACACTAATATAAACAGTTCATTATTAAATATTCTTGCGAATATTATTAAAGAATCATTTGTCCCTAAAGTTACACAAAATCTATTAGCATACAGTTATATGATGTATATAAAAGAGTTTGCGGGTATTGAAAGGGTTGTTGGTATCAATCTTCTACTGGAACAACAATATGATAAAGATAAATATATTAGATTTACAAATGCTTTATCAATACAAAAACAAAATGTAGAGATGTTTTTAAAATATGCATCTGAACCAATACTTAATTATTATAAAAAGACAAAAGAAAATGGTGTTGATGAAGATGTTCAAGAGATAAGAGATATTATTTTATACGAAAGAAGAAATAAACAAAATATTGATCCAAAATATTGGTACAATATTATGACTAGCAAAATTAATTCATACCAATCAATAATAAATTTTATAAAAAATCAAACTGCGTACAATATTAAACAGGAACTACAAAAAATTAAAAATATATTTTATATTGTTTCAGCATTAACAATAATGAGCTTAATAGTTTTTATATTTATGATTATTGCCTTTTTAAGACTTGCAAAAGAGGAACAACGACTTAGAGTAGTAATGGATAAATATATAATTAGTTCAATAACTGATCTAAAAGGGAAAATTATTGATGTAAGTGAAGCATTTTGTAATATTTCTGGATATAAAAAACATGAATTATTAGGTAAAAATCATAATATAGTAAGACATCCTGATATGCCAAAAAGTGCTTTTAGAGACTTGTGGAATACAATATCCAAAGGTAAAGCATGGAAAGGAAAAGTAAAAAATTTACGAAAAGATGGAAGTTTTTACTGGGTTTATGCAAATATTGAACCATTATATAATAGCAAAGGGGATATAGATGCATATATCTCTATACGATTGGATATAACAGAGAGTGAATTGTTAACACAAAAGGTAAAAGAGGAAGAGGACAAAAACAAAGCAGCACAACAAATGATGCAACAACAGTCTCGTTTGGCACAAATGGGAGAGATGCTAAGTATGATTGCTCATCAGTGGAGGCAACCTTTAAGTGCTATATCTGCTTCTGCAGCAGTTTTATATATAAAAGCAAGTCGAGACAAATTAGATAAAGATACTGCAATAGAATTATCAAATAAAATTACAGATTTTTCTAAACATCTTAGTTCTACTATAGATGATTTTAGAGATTTTTTTAAGTCTAATAAATCTAAAACAAAAACAAATTTTGAGAAAATAGTAAAATCTGTTTTAGATATTGTAAATATCTCTTTGGAGCAAAAAGATATTAAACTTAATATAAATATTGTATCATTATGTGATTTAGAGACATACGAGAATGAAGTTAAACAAGTTATATTAAATTTAGTTAAGAATGCAGAAGATGCACTAATAGAAAATAGTATACAAAATGCACAAATTGATATAGATATAAATAATAATGTATTAAGTATTAGAGATAATGCTGGTGGAATACCAAGTGATATTATGGATAAGATATTTGACCCATACTTTTCTACAAAAACAAAAAAAGATGGCACAGGTTTAGGATTATACATGAGTAAAACAATTATACAAGAGCATTGTGATGGAAATTTGGAAGTGCAAAATGATGAAAAAGGTGCGAAATTTACAATAACTTTAGGAGAGAATAATGACTGATATTGATGAGCTAATTAAATATTCACAACATTTAAAGCTATTGTATGTAGAAGATAATGCTGATGCAAGAGAGATGACAGCAATGATCTTAGAAGATTTTTTTGATAAAATAGTCATAGCTGTTGATGGAGAAGATGGATTTGAAAAATTTCAAGAAAATGAGATTGACTTAATAATCACAGATATCAATATGCCAAGATTAAATGGTCTTGATATGATCGAAAAAATAAGAGCTATTGACGATGATGTATCTATTTTAGTTCTTTCTGCACATAATGAAGATGATTTCTTTATAAGAAGTATAAAATTAAATATAGATGGGTATCTTCTTAAACCAATAGATATTGATCAATTCTCAAATATGCTTAATAAAGTTATTCAAAAAAATAAATATCTACAAGAAGCAAAAGCAAATTTACACTTTTTACAAGAGTATAAAAAAGCTACAAATGAGAGCTCAATTGTATCTAAAACTGATACTAAAGGTATTATTACCTATGTAAATGATTCATTCTGTGAAATTTCCAAATATAACAAAGAGGAGTTAATTGGAAAAAACCATAATATTGTAAGACATCCAGATAATCCAAAGAGTATCTTTGAAGATATGTGGCATACAATAAGAGATAAAAAGCAAATATGGAAAGGTATAGTAAGAAATAGGGCAAAAGATGGCAGAAGTTATTATGTGGATAGTTTAGTTATGCCTATATTGGATCTTGATAATAATATTATTGAATATATTTCACTAAGAAATGATGTAACAACTATTATGAATCCTGAAAAACAACTAAATGATGCTATAAAAAATGCTAATGATCCTATCTTGATATATTTAAAACTGGATAAATTTGAGATGATAGAGGAGTTTTATGATTATGAAACTGTAAATATGATCCAAAATCAAGCATATAACCACCTTCAAAAAAGAATTTCAGAAGTTTATGAGTTTGATACACTGTACCAATTGGGTAACGGAGAATATGCACTAATATTGGAAAAATCAAAATATTTACAAGATGAAAATTATTTTGTAGAAAAATTAAAAGAGTACCAAGAGATTATAAAAGAGGATAAAATACGAATTGAAAATATTGAATATGATATAGCTGTATTGTTGAGTATATCGTATGAAAAAGATAAAATATTAGAATCAGTAAAACTTGGTATGAAAAAATTATTAAAAATTAAACAAGATTTTATAATAGCAAATAATTTAGCAACAATAGAACAAAACAGAGCCAAGCAAAATATGCAGACTATCTCTATGATAAATATTGCAATAGAAAAATCAAAAATAGTTTCATATTTTCAACCAATAATAGATAATGAAACTGAAAAAATTGTTAAATATGAATCTTTGGTAAGATTAATAAATGAAGATGATAAAGTTTTAGCTCCATATTTCTTTTTGGAAACTGCTAAAAAGAGTAATCAATATACAAAAATTACAAATATTGTTTTAGAACACTCATTTACTATGTTAAATAACAGTGATTATGATATCTCAATAAATCTGTCAGCTATAGATATTGAACAAAAAACTACAAGAAACAAAGTGTTGGATCTATTAACAAAACATAAAGATAAAGCTCACAGAATTGTATTTGAATTATTAGAAGATGAAGGTGTAAAAGATTTAAGTACAGTAAAACAATTTATTTGTGATGTAAAATCATATGGTGTAAAGATTGCTATTGATGATTTTGGTGCTGGATATTCAAATTATGAAAGATTACTGGAGTATCAACCAGATATTTTAAAAATCGATGGTTGTTTAATTAGAGATATTGAAACAAACAGTTATTCTCTCTCTGTTGTAAAAAGTATTGTCACTTTTGCAAAAGAACAACAGATACAAACAATTGCAGAATTTATTGAAAATGAGGCTATTTACCATATTGTAAAAGATTTAGGGGTAGATTTTTCACAGGGTTATTATTTTGGTAAACCAGAACCCCTTAACTAGAAAATAGGAAATAAAATATATGGTAAACAACATTTTAGTAATTGAAGATTCTAAAACTATAAATAATATTATTACAAAAGTATTATCTGGATTGGATTTTAGTATATCTCAAGCATTTACTTTAGCTCAAGCAAAAGAGTTTTTAAATGATAACGAGTACAAATTAATCATATTAGATCTTCATCTACCAGATGGTGAAGGTAGTGAACTAATTGCAAATATACAATCTCTTAGTAAAACCAAAGTAATTGTACTTACATCCAGTCATGACAATGACCTAAGGGAAGAGTTATTTGAATTTGGAATATTGGATTATATTATAAAAGATTCAAATTTAATGTATTCTATCAATGAGATAGTTAAAATTATTAAAACAATAAGTAATGTACATAAGAAAAAAATATTGGTGATTGATGATTCAAAACTTATTTGTACTCAAATTAAAACAATACTAGAACCAAGAAACTATATCGTAGATACTGTTATAACAAGTAAAAGTGGTATGTTGCAGTTGCGAGAATATAAATATGACTTGTTGATTTTAGATATGGAATTACCTGATATTCACGGTTTGAAAGTTCTTGAGATGATAAGAAAAGATAAGCAATTTAGTACTTTGCCTATTATTGTATTGTCTGGAACATCAACACCTGAAGTTATTAGAAATGTGTTGAAAAATGGTGCAAGTGATTTTCTAAAAAAGCCATTTGTTTTTGAAGAATTTATTTTAAAAGTAGATTTATGGATAGATTATTTTTTAAAAACTCAAGCTTTGGAAGATAAAACTTTAGAACTTCAATATTTAAATAATAATTTGGAAAAATTGGTAATTCAAGAGGTTGAAAAAAACAGTAAAAAAGATAAAATATTATTTCAACAAAATAGAAATGCCCAAATGGGTGAGATGATAGCTATGATAGCACATCAATGGAGACAACCTCTAAATGCTATAAGTGCTGCAACTACATTGATGGACCAAAAAATAAAAACAAATAAATTTGATAATGATGTTGCACAAATGATAACAAGTAAAATTCATACATATGTTGAGCATTTAAGTTCAACAATTGATGATTTTAGAAATTTTTTCAAACCAGATAAAGAGAAAAGATTTACAGATTTTCAAAAAATATATAATAAAGCTATTAATTTAGTTGATGCATCTTTAGAAAAAAGTGGTATTAAGATTAATTGTAATGTTGTTAAAGTTGAAGAGTTTGAATCTTATGAAAATGAATTGATACAGGTTGTATTAAATTTACTTAAAAATGCTGAAGATGTATTTTTGGATAAAGATATTGAAAATAAATTTATAAATATTACAATTGATGGATTAAATTTTTATATTGAAGATAATGCACACGGAGTGCCAGAAGATATTATTAATAAAATATTTGATCCATATTTTTCTACCAAAAAGAAAAAAGATGGAACAGGATTGGGACTTTATATGAGTAAAACTATTATTGAAGAACATTGTAATGGAAAATTAACAGTATCAAACAGCGATATAGGAGCAGTATTTAAAATAGAAATAGGAAAATGTGAATAATGTTTTTTAAAATAGTTATACCAGTTTTACTTTTATTATCAAGTTGTTTATTTGGTGATGATGATTTAAATATAGATAATTTGTTAAGTACAATTGAAGTCAAAAGTGATTTGTCATCAAAAACAAAATTAGAAAATAGTGGAGTTAGATATATTTATACACGAAGTGATATAGATAGAATGCAAGCAAGAAATCTAAGAGATATTTTAAAATCAACATATCCTCTTGGATATACTGAAAACAGATATGGATTAACAGATCCATTAACTACAAATAGTACACAGCCATTTGTAAGTAGTAGTGTTAGAATTTTTATAGATGACCAAGAGATTACAAATGGATTGTATGGTAGTGGATTAATCACTATGGGTGATATGGATATTGGATTTGTGGATCATATAGAGATATATACAGGAAATCCAACATATGAGTTTGCTACAGAGGTTACTTTTAGTTTAATAAAACTATATTCAAAATCGGCAAGTAAAGATAGTGGAAGTAAATTATTGTTTAGTTATGGTAGTTATGATGCTTCAAATTTTAGTTTTTATAACTCATCTGAAATAAATGATGAATGGGCATATTTTGCATATATCTCACGAAATAATGATAAAAGAGAAAAATACTATTCTCATACTACTGAATTATCAAGAGATAAAAGTGATACCCATATGTTTTTATCTCTTTACAATGATGACAATCATATTTTGATTGATGCTATTACACAAAATAGAGACTCGTTTATAAATAGAAGTATGGATGCAACACCTTTAGATGATGCAATGGGTATTGATAATATACATATAGGATATAATGGTACATATAATAACTTTTCATATCTGTTGTCATATGATTATGGTAAAGCAGATTCAAGTTTTTTGGATGATGTTGGATTATATAAATCTGTTGTGGTTAATTCAAAAGCAAGTGTTTTAAGTGGTGATTTAAAATATACTTATGAAACGGCTAAAAATAAATTTATCACAGGAGTTAAATATAGGTTAAAAGAGTATAAATATGATGATTTTTCTATAAATGGTCAACCTATACAACTTGTAGTACCCACAGCCAATCTAAATAATACACAGCAAACAATAAATACAGTTTTTTTAGAAAATCAATATTCAATACAAAACAATACAATTTTTACTACAGGTATTAGTAGTTCTAGTATAAAAAATAACAATAGTATACAAAATGATAATATATTATTATATAGACTTGGTCTTACACATACTACAGAAAATTGGATTTTTAAAACATTGTACTCACATAATGAAAAAGTTTTAGATCCATATATGGTATCGGGGGAAGGTATCTATATCACTCCAGGTAAAAAGGATCCTCAAATAGAGAATTTGATTATGGAAAATATCACATATGAAAAAGATAATAATAAATATGAGATGATTTTAAGCAGTATGAAAACAAAAAACCACCTTTTAGCAGATCCTACAAGTGGTTTGCTTTATAATCATAATAAAGAGTTGGATATTATTAGTAGTGTGTTTGGATATACCCATACTTATAATTCATATGATAAATTATATATAACAATAGGGTATAACAACATAAAACATCTACCTTCATATGATTCATTTAAAGAGTATTCTGCAACATTACTAAATTTAAATAAGTATAAGTCATTTGATATTTTTAATGAAATACTATATTATGAAAATGGTATTGAAAAAAAAGCATATGTAGATTATAGTATGGGGATCACTTACCATAAAACAAAAGATTTTAGTATCAGTTTAAAAGGTGTTAATCTGTTAAATAGAGCTACAAAAACTTATTATAACAGATATGATCCAATAACATTACAAAAAGAGACTCCCTTGAGTATATCTTCTATAGATAAAAGTATAATTTTAACTTTAGAGTACACATTTTAATGAAAAATATTATATTAATTTTTATACTAGTCAATAGTGTATTTGCAAGCAATGAAGATTATGAACTTAAGTTATACGAAAAAGTTATTGGTTCAATATTTAATCAGCCAATTATCAATATATACAGTGATGAAGATTTAAAAAAAATTTTAAAAAAGAGTAATAAATTTGTAATTGTTAACAATTGCAATAAAGCTGTTTTAATGATAGGTAAAAAGTTCAAACACAGATGTTCAAATCTGCCTTGGTTTGCAACAAATTATAAATTGTATAAGAGTCAACAGAACATTATAGGTGCTTTTTATTGGAGAAAAGGTCGTCCTCAATTAAAGTTAAAAAGTGTAGAGTTAGATAAGTTTCATCTAAAACTACCTAAAGATTTATTAAAGTATGCACAATGAAAAACCTATTATCAAAAATTAGAGTAACAGTACTGTTTACAATTTTAGCCATTATGTTATTGCTTGGTATTATTCTTTTATATATTCAATTTGAGAATACAAAAAAAAGTATTGTAGATACAAATTTAGGTTCACAACTTGATTATACACAAAATATTACAAACAAGTTATCAAGCAGTATTGTAAAATATATTAAAAATGGTAATTTATATGATATATTAAAAAATAACAAATCTTTACAAAAGTCCTTAGAAGAGCATTTAAATATGTTTATAACAAAACGGTATAGATATGTTTATGTAGTGGATAAAGAATCGGCTAATTCAGAACAATTTAGAATTTTATTGGACGGTACATCAAATATAGATGATAAAAGTGAATTTGCAGAGTTATTTACCCCTATTAATATAAAAATATGGGATAAAGCATACAAAGGTATAAATACAGAATTCTTCAAACATAAAGATGGTATGAATCTTTGGATGACATTTTTAAATCCAATTGTACTAAATGGTAAAACTCAAGCATTGATTGTGATAGATTTTGCATTGGAAGATCATAATAATATTGTTCATGAACTTCATGAACTAGACGAAAATTTTGAATCTATGCTTATATTTTTTATAGTGATATTTTTCCTTTTATTATGGTTTTCATATTTTGATCTAAAAAGGGAAAAAGAGAAAGAAAGAATACAAAATGAGCTTAAAAAACTAAATCATGAATTAGAGTATAGAATAGAAAATGAGCTTAAAAAAAGTAGAAAAAAAGATCAACAAATTATACAACAAAGTAGATTGGCTCAAATGGGTGAAATGATATCTATGATAGCACACCAGTGGCGACAGCCATTGGCTGCAATTAGTTCAAGCAGTGGTGCAATTAGTTTAAAAGCAAGATTGAATAAGTTGGATAAAGAAAAAGCGATTGAACTATCTTCAAAAATATCTAATTATTCTCAACATTTAAGCTCTACAATAGATGATTTTAGAGAGTTTTTTAAACCAAATAAACAAAAAACACAAACATCCTACAATGAGATTATAAAGAGTGTTTTAAATATAGTGGAGGCTGCTATAGAAAATAAAAATATAAAAATTTATCAAGAATTGAGTTGTGATTATAGATTTGAATCATATCCTAATGAATTAAAACAAGTTGTATTAAATTTGATAAAGAATTCTGAAGATATTTTAATAGATAAAGAGATTCAAAATGGATATATCAAAATATCTACATATGAAACTGATGATAATATAATCTTGGAAGTATCTGATAATGGTGGAGGAATTAAAAATGATATTATAGATAATATATTTGATCCATATTTTTCCACAAAAACCCAAAAAGATGGTACAGGTCTTGGGCTATATATGAGTAAAACTATTATTGAAGATCATTGCAAGGGTAAATTAACTGTATACAACAATCAAGATGGTGCAGTATTTAGTATTATTTTAAAGAAAGAAGATAAAGTATGAATAAAATAGTATTTTTAATAATATTTATATTTTTTGATATATTGTTTGGAAATAGTTTAAAACAAGATTCAGCAAATATTTCAGATCAATTAAAAGAGTTTATAAAAGAACACAAAGTTATAACTCTTGGTTCAAATTCCCATTTGGATCCCTATATAATAGTCAATGATGATGGAACTATTAGTGGATTTGATATGGATGTTTTAAAGCTTGTGAATAAATATACAGGAGCAAATTTTACTATTAAAGCAAGTGATTGGGACAGTATACAAAAAGAAGCAAAAGAGCATAAAATAGATGGGTTAACCTCTTTAGTAAAAACATCAGATAGAGAAAAATGGTTGTTTTTTACAAAACCATATATCAATATACAAAAAACAATTCTTACAAGTTATGATAGTAATATTGATAAATTATCTTCTCTTAAATTGTTAGAAAACAAATCTATTGTAATTGTTAAGGGTAATGTAATTGATACACAGTTGGCAGAAAAGCTTAAAATGAATATTATATATGTAAAAAATGAAAAAGAGGCTTTTTTGATGGTACTAGATAAAAAAGTATCTTTTACATTTGGTAATAATTCATCTGTATATCAGCTGGCTAAATTAGGTTTACCTCTTTTAAAAGAGTTATATCAGTTTGGTGATAATATTAAATTAAGATTTGCAATTAATAAAACATTACCCAAGGCATATGAACTTTTAAAAATTGGATTAGACAAAATTACATATAAAGAGTTTCAACAGTTAGAAAAAAAATGGTTTTTAAATAATAATACATATAAAAATATATTACAACTGACAAAAGAGGAAAAAGAGTATTTAAAAAATCATAAAACAATTACAGTACACAATGAAAAGTCTTGGGCTCCGTATAATTTTCGTGAAAATGGTGAAGCAAGAGGTTATTCTATAGATTTTATGAATCTTATTGCAAAAAAACTAAATATAAAAATTAGATATATAAGTGGATATACTTGGAAAGAGTTTTTAAGTTTAATAAAAGATGAAAAAATAGATGTTATATCCAATATAGCAAAAACACCTCTAAGAACCAAATATATTAATTTTACAACACCTTATATAAAATCTAAAAAAGCGATATTTTCAAATACAAAAGGTTATGATAATCTAGATAGTTTATCTAATAAAACAGTTGCTATATCTGATGGTTTTTTTATAGAGGAATATCTAAAGAAGTATTACCCTAGTATAAAAATTAAAAAATATAAAGATACTTTTTCATCTATCATAGCAGTAATAAATAATGAAGCCGATGCATTGGTGGAAAATTATGCAGTTGTTAATTATCTGATTAAAAAATATGGATTAAATATAAAATATATATCAATAAATGAGGATGATAAACTTATTTCAAATATATCTTTAGGTATCAGAAAGTCACAAACAATTCTTAGAGATATTTTACAAAAGGCACAAGATAGTATTTCAAAAAAAGAGTTGCAAAATTTGGAAGATAAATGGTTTGGCTTAAACAATGAGATAAATCCTATTACTTTTTATAAAAAAGATGTACAAAGAACAAGAAGAACAAAAAGTTTTAAAATTAAACTAACAACTGAAGAGAAAAAATATTTAAATAAAAAAAATTCAATTAAAATGTGTGTAGATCCAAATTGGATGCCTTTTGAAAAAATAGATAAAAATGGTAACTATATTGGAATTGTATCTGAGTATCCAAAACTTTTTGCAAAAAGACTTGGTATAGATTTTAAATTAGTCAAGACTAAAAATTTTGCACAAAGTAGACAATTTCTTAGTCAAAATAGATGTGATATTATTATGGCAGATGTTGCAACTAAACAAAATAATAAATTGTTTTTACATACAAAACCATATATTATATCACCAAGAGCTTATGTAACACATAATGATACCCCTTGGGTAAATGATTTTTCATATTTAGTGAAAAGCAAATATAAAATTGGTATTGTTAAAAACTCTCCTGCAAAAAGTATTTTAAAAGAACGATATAATAATATAAAACTTTCAGAATTTGATACCACTATAGATGGTTTAAAAGCTGTATCAGCTAAAAAGATTATATCATTTGTAAGTATTATGCCTAATATTGCTTATACAATGCAAACAAATATTCTTTCAGATATTAAAATTGCTGGCTATTTGAAAAGTAATGTAAAATTATCTATTATAGTAAACAAAGAGCAAGCTAATTTAGTACCAATATTGAATAAAGTGATCGATAGTATAACACAAAAAGAGAGATTAGATATATTTGATAAATGGATAAAAGTAACCATTGATCAAAAAATTGATTATAAATATTTAAAAATCACAATATTAATTTTTATATTAATATTACTTATTGGATTATATATGAATATTCTTCTAAAAAGAAGAGTAAAAGAGGAAGTTCTAAAAAACCAAGAAAAAGAAAAATTTATGTTGTATCAAAGTCGTTTGGCTCAAATGGGTGAAATGATATCTATGATAGCACATCAATGGCGACAACCTTTAAATAATTTATCTGTATTGAGTCAAACTGTTGTTTTAAAATATAATAGAGGGAAATTAGATGATAAAGCTATAAAATATTTTGAAGCTAATTCAAAAAAACAGATACAAAGTATGTCTAAAACTATTGATGATTTTAGAGATTTTTTTAAACCAGAAAAATCAAAAGTTGAATTTTGTATAAATAATGTGATAGAAAATACAATTCATATGATGGAGCCAATTTTTTCAGCAAACGATATTGAAGTAATTTTTGATAGTGATTCCAAACATAATGTAATAGGCTATCCTAATGAATTAGGACAGGCACTGTTAAATATTATTAACAATGCTAAAGATGTACTAATAGAGAATAATATAGACAATAAAAGAATTACAATATTATTAAGAAAAGAAAAAAATTCTATTAGTATTGTTATTAAAGACAATGGAGGAGGTATACCTCCAGATAATATTAATAAAATATTTGACCCATATTTTTCAACAAAAGATAATAAAAATGGAACAGGACTAGGTTTGTATATGACCAAGATGATTGTTGAAGATCATTGTGCAGGTAAAATAACTGCTTCAAATGATGATGATGGTGCAGTTTTTAAAATAAATCTGGGATAATATTATGAATAGTTTTTTTAAAATATTAAAAACAAGCAAAGTTTTAATACCTGTATTTATCACTTCAATATTTTTAGGTATTTTTCTATATTTCTATACTCCATATACTATGGAAGATGGAATGATAAAAAATATGGTTAAACACTCTACCAATGATGTTAAAAGACTACAATTATTAAGAGAATACTATGTAAGTAGTGTAGTTAAAGATATTCAAAAGTTTGCACCAAATATAACATTTGACTATGATCATGAAGGGATCAACGGAAAATTACCTTTCCCTACAACTGTAGTACATGATTTAACAACACTTTATTCAAACAAGACCAATGTAAAATTTGATTTGTATAGTGAATATCCATTTTTAAACAGAAAAGATAGAGTTCTTACCCCTTTTCAAAAAAAAGCTATAAAAATGGTAGAAAAATCACCAGATGGTATATATTATCAAAAAGATTTTATAGATGGTAAAGAGGTTCTTAGAGTTGCAATTGCAGATTATATGACACAACAAGCATGTGTTGATTGTCATAATCACAGCAGTCTAAAAGATTGGTCAGAAGATAAATGGAAACTTGGTGATAAAAGAGGGGTATTAGAGATTATAACTCCAATAGATTCTGAGTTAAAAGATATGAATATCTCAAGAAATAAAGTTGTAATTGCAGCAATCACGATGATGATATTACTTATAACTTATTATTCTGTGATACTTTTAAGAAGAGAAAAGGAACTTACAGATAAAAATGAAAAGCTTATTGATGATTTTAAAGATCTATTTGATGATTTTGACAAATATGTGATAGCTTCAAGAACTGATTTAAAAGGTAATATCACATATGTAAGTAGAAGATTTTGTGATATCTCTGGGTATAAAAAAGAGGAGCTTTTAGGTAAAAATCATAAAATTTTAAGACATAAAGATATGCCAAAAGATATATTTAAAGATATGTGGCAAACTATTAGTAGTCATAAAACATGGATTGGAGATATTAAAAACAGAAAAAAAGATGGAAGTTTTTATTGGGTAAAAGCTAATATCTCGCCTTTATATCACAATGACAAGCATATAGGTTATGTAGCTATAAGATATGATATCTCAGATAAGAAAAAACTAAATGAATTAAACTTATCATTACAACAAAAAATTGATCATGAGATAGATAAAAGTAGAAAAAAAGATCAACAGATGCTTGAGCAAAGCAGATTAGCCCAAATGGGCGAAATGATATCTATGATTGCACATCAATGGAGACAACCTTTAACTGCTATAAGCAGTGCAAGTGCCGCAATAAGTTTAAAAGCTAAACGAAATAAATTAAGTCCAGATCTTGCTGTTGAACTTTCATCAAAAATATCTCAGTATTCACAGCACTTAAGTGCAACAATCGATGATTTTAGAGAATTTTTTAAATCGAATAAAATTAAAAAAGAGACTAATTTTAATAATATTTTAAATAGTGTTATCAATATTGTAAATGAATCAATTATAAATAAAGATATTGAATTAATAAAAGAGATAAATTGTCAACGCACATTTATCAGTTATGAAAATGAATTAAAGCAAGTTATTTTAAATTTAGTTAAGAATGCCGAAGATATCCTTTTGGAAAATGATATTAAAAATCCATATATAAAAATAAAAGCTTACAATCAAGATGATAAATTTATATTAGAAATCAGTGACAATGCAGGTGGTGTACCAGAAGATATTATTGATAAAATATTTGATCCTTATTTTTCAACCAAAACTAAAAAAGATGGTACAGGATTGGGATTATATATGAGTAAGATGATAGTTGAAGATCATTGTGAAGGTGAACTAAGTGTTTGTAATGATGCTAATGGTGCAGTATTTAAAATTGTAATAAAATCTATTTAATTAAGTAAATAAGTTTTTATTTACTTAATATTAAAAAGTATTACAAGATGCTACTGTACCATATTTTAAACCTCTTTTAAACCATGCTTGTCTTTGTGCTGCACTACCGTGTGTAAAAGAATCTGGCACAACATAACCTCGAGCTTGTTTTTGTAAAGTATCATCACCAATAGCACTTGCAGCTCTTAATGCTTCATTGATATCACCATCCTCAAGAATATTACCTTTATTTTGCAAATAGTTTGCCCAAATTCCAGCATAGCAATCTGCTTGTAATTCAACTTTTACTTGAAGTGCATTTTGTTTGGTTTTTGATAGTGTTTGTTTTTTTCGTTGCACTTTATCTAAAGTACCAGTTAGTTTTTGTATATGATGTCCAACCTCATGAGCTATAACATATCCTTGTGCAAAATCACCTGGTGCATTGTGTCTTGAAGCAAGTGCATCAAAAAATGATGTATCAAGATATACTTTTTGATCAGCAGGACAGTAAAATGGACCAGTTTGACTAGATGCAAATCCACATCCACTATTTACTTTATTTTTAAACAGCACCAGCTTTGGTTCTTTGTATTTTGCATTGTGTTTTGCAAATATTGTACTCCATACATCTTCTGTTTGTGCTAAGACTGCAGATACAAATTGTGTTTGTTCATTATTGATATTAGGTCTTGTATGATTTAGTGTTTGATTGGATACTTGATGTGAATTTGTCATATCCAGAAGTACAAGTGGATTATAACCCATAAAGTATGCAACAACTCCAATACCTAGAATTACTCTCCCTATAGAACTTCCCAGAAGAAATTTTATAATAGGCAGTAATGCCATTGCTGAACCTCTGGTTGAACCAACATTGCTAAATGAACTAGATTGTCTATCTTCTATATTAGAACTTCTTCTGGAATTTTGCCACTTCATATAATTATCACCTTTAATTTAATTACTATTTTGTGCTATTAAAACACCTTCAATTAATTTATCTAAATCACCATCTAAAATAGCATCTACATTGCTATATCCAATACCACTTCTTGTATCTTTGATTTGTTGATATGGTTGCATTACATAAGAGCGTATTTGGTGTCCCCAACCAATTTCACTTTTTTCAATTCCATTTTTTGCTGCAGCTTGTTTTTCAAGTTCAAGCTCATAAAGTCTTGATTTTAACATCTTCATAGCACTTGCTTTGTTTTTGTGTTGAGATCTATCATTTTGACACTGTACAACAATATTTGTTTCAATATGTGTAATTCGTATTGCTGATTCAGTTTTGTTTACATGTTGTCCACCAGCACCACTTGCTCTATATGTATCTATTCTAATATCTTTATCTTCTATTTCTATATCAATATTATCATCAATCTCAGGTGATACCATAACAGATGCAAAAGAGGTGTGTCGTTTTGCATTTGAATCAAATGGTGAGATTCTTACAAGTCTGTGAATACCATTTTCAACTTTTAGGTATCCGTATGCATTTTCCCCTTTGATTATCATTGATACATCTTTTATACCAGCTTCTTCACCATTTTGGTAGTCTAAAATCTCAACTTTAAACCCTTTTCTTTCAGCCCATCTTAGGTACATTCTGTAAAGCATACTTGCCCAGTCTTGTGATTCTGTTCCACCAGCTCCAGGGTGAATAGATACAATTGCATTTAGGCTATCTTCTGGTAAACTTAGCATAACATCAACTTCAGTTTTTGCTATTAGCTCATTTAATTCATCAGCTTCATCAAAAAGCATCTGAATTGTTTCATCATCTTTCTCATCTTTTGCCATCTCATATAACTCTATTGCATCGTTTAATTTTTCATTTGCTTTAGAAAATTTAGCAAGTTTTGAAAGAAGAAGGTTTTTCTCTTTTCCTATTTTGGTTGCAGTTTGAACATCATTCCAAAAGTTTTCACCAGCTTCTAGCTTTTCAATCTCTTTTAATCTGACATTTATCTCATCAGGTTTTAAAATATTTTCAATATTTTGTAGTTTTGTATTTAATTTTTTAAGTAGTTCTGTATATTCATAATTATCCATAGAGATATTATACTAAAAAGTCGCTTTAGATAGTTTTTTTAAGTTTTGATATAAGTAAAAATAGCCCCAAGCTAATAGCACTAATCATTATAATAGTTGCACCTGAAGTTAGATCATAACTATATGATAAATATAATCCAACAATAGTAAAAAATGAGGATAATATACCAGATATAATCATCATACCCAATAAAGAATTAGATATTTTTTCTGCTATATATATTGGAATTGTAAGCATTGCAATTACCAAAATAAGTCCAACTACTTTTATAGCTATTACAACAGTCAAAGCTGAAATTACCAAAATTAAAGTATAAAAAAACTTTACATTTATACCTCTTAAAGAGGCATATTGTGGATCATAAGATACTGCTAAAATATCCCTGTACCAAAATAATATTGTAAATATAATTGCAATTAATAAAGAGGACATAAAATATATATCTTGAGATGAAACTGCTAATATAGAACCAAACAGATAACTCATAAGATCTACATTGTATCCTGGTGTTAGATCTATTAAAAGTATCCCTATAGCCATTCCAACAGCCCAAATAAGACCGATAAATGTATCGATACGGTTTTTATTATTCAGTGTTATTGATGCCATTAGAAGTGCTGCACCAACAGCAAATGCTGAAGCTCCAAGAAATATTGGAAATCCAAAATAAACTGCAAGTCCAATTCCTCCATAAGATGTATGTGCAATACCACCAGCAAGAAATACCATACGGTTTACAACTATTAGTGAGCCTATAATTCCAGAAGCTATACTTACAAGTATTCCAGCAATTAAAGCATTTTGTATAAAATCATATTGTAAAATCTCTAACATGAACAACTCTTTTTTGTATCTAATGTATTACTGTTTAACATTTGAAGCAGTTCCACTTCACAAAAATGTTCATCACTTGTATCAAACCCTTTAGTTTGTTTTATATCGTGGTATGTAAGAGTTTTATTTATATGTGCTACTTTTGATGCATAATTTAAAATAACAGATATGTCGTGTGATACAACAATTATAGTCATAGTTTTATTTAACAGTTTCAAAAGATCATAAATCTGTTTTTGCCCCTCTACATCTATACTTGCAGTTGGCTCATCTAAAAATAAAATTTTTGGATGTGTACATAAAGCTCTTGCTATCATTACCCTTTGTCTTTGACCTCCTGAAAGTGAGCCTATTTTACTATATGTAAATTTTTCCATACCAACTTGGGCTAGTGCTCCTAGTGCACAGGCAATTTCAGATTTTGTATAACCTATATTAAAAAATTTTGTAAAAAACGAATCTTTTTCTTTATGGTTATCATTATTGTGTGGTGCATCATTGATATGTCCCATAAGAACTACATCAATAACTTTTATTGGAAAATCGGTATTAATATTTGTATTTTGAGGAACATATCCTATATTTGATAAATTTGATGATGGTGTTTGATTTAGTATTTTAATAGAACCATGTTTGATTTTATAAAGACCAAGGATTAATTTAATAAGAGTTGATTTTCCACCACCGTTTGGACCAATAATAGCTAAAAAATCATTTTGTGCAACTTCTAAATTAATATCTTTTAGTACTATATCTTTATTGTATGAAAAAGTTAGATTTTTTATACTAAGTACAGAGTTCATATTATTTATTTGCTATAGCTTTTGCTAAATTTAATAAATTTTGTTCCCATTTGGGATTTAAAGGGCTTACTTGTATCACTTTTATATTTAACTGTTTTGCAATTTGTTTAGATGCTTTTTGTGAAAATTCAGGTGCTGTAAAAATAGCTTTTATATTTTGTTTTTTTGCTTGTTGAATTATTTTTATCATATCTTTTGGTTTTGGACTTTTTCCATCTATCTCTATTGCTACTTGTGTTAAGTTAAATTGTTTTGCAAAATATCCCCAAGCTGGATGAAATACCATAAATTTTGAGTTTTTTGGTAAATTTGACAATATATTTTCAATATTTTGATTTAGAATATCTATTTTTCTTATATACTCTTTATAGTTTTTAGTATAAAAATCTTTATTTTTTGGATCTAGAAATATTAATTTATCTAAAATATTTTTAACTATAATTTTTACATTGTTTGGAGATGTCCATATATGTGGATCTAAATGGTTATGCTCTTTTATATACTCTTTTTTTATTGAACTAGAGCAATCACTTATAATCATATCTTTATTTTGATTTTTAAATTTATTTAACCAAACTTTTTCAAATTCAACACCAATAGAAAAGTAAATATCAGCTTTTGATATATTTTTCATTTGGGAAGGTTTTGGTTCATATGTGTGTGGTGAAGAGCCAGGTTTTACCATAACAGATATATTTACTTTATCTTTTCCAATTGCTTTTACAAATGTTTTTTGAGGTAGAACACTAACTACAATATTTATGTTTGCTTGAAGGAGTGTTATTGAGCTAATTAGCATAAAAAATATAAGTTTAATCATGTCGCAATGATATAATATTCAAACTTTATAGCATATAAAAAAATATTGTTATATTTTATTTAAGATGATGCTAAAATTTATACCTTTGTATTTATTGTCCTGTATATAAAACTCTTCTATATCGTATTCCAATTTAGATTTTAGTGTATGTTGAATAATACGCTTTATCATAAATAGTGTTGGTTTGTTATGTTTAAAATTTATTGATGAAAAATATGATTTTTCTGTAAAATTACTAATATTAAGATTTGACTGATTGTTTTTTATATTTATTATAATTTGTTCATCAGTTTCATGTGTTTGAATATATAAAATATTCTTTTTACTGTTTGTTGAAAAAATCTCTTCATGTAATATAAAAAAGCTCAAGATAACTTGTGTAAAACTTTTTGGATAATTACAGATTGTTAGTTTCTCATCTATATCAAATTTAACTTTTATATTATGTTGTCTTAATGAACTTTTAATAATATTATATGCTTTGAAGATATTATCATTAATGTTGAAATATTCTTTTTTCTCATCTGTATCATAAAATTCATTGAATGTACTTATAAGATTTGACAGTTCCTGAGTTGTTTTAACAATTTGTGTTAGTCCACTTTTGATCTCATCTGTTTTGATTTGATTAAAGTCCATTTTCAAATTCATACCACTAGCAATCATACTTATTGTACTTAAAGGTTGCCTCCAATTGTGGGCAATAGAGTTCATTAAATTTCCCAATGATATATTTTTTGTTTGATCTTGTAATATTTTATACTGTTCTAGATTTTGTTTTATTTGCTCTTGAATTTTATTTTTAAGTTGTTCATTTGCATCTTTGAGTTTTTTCATATCATTTATTAGTTGAGCAATTGATATACTTATAAATAGACTATTGTTATAAGCATTTTGTTTATCCTCTTTTGTAAATGGTATAATATTACAACTATTAGAATCGATTTTATTTATAATTTGCATTACACCTAGTTTAATTTTTGAAATAGGGTGTATTAGAGGTATAGTAATAATAGAGTGAGTTTGATAGCCTATTAACTTATCAAACTCTTTAGTATCTAAAAAATTTGATTCATTTGTTTCATAAATATCATCT
>Ga0256843_1000690_pt1 | contig 28235 bp, 35 predicted proteins | sample AlvinellametaG_FD_191572 | JGI IMG/M metagenome (GOLD analysis project Ga0256843, IMG submission 191572) | Pompeii worm associated microbial communities from hydrothermal vent at the East Pacific Rise, Pacific Ocean - Alvinella | ecosystem: Host-associated > Annelida > Integument > Unclassified ... | reverse complement strand
TTCTATATGCAGATTTTCGGCTTTTCTTTTTGCTTTTTTGGAGAGTTTATAATAGTAATTTCCTATTTCGTTTATATTTTTTAGCTGAGGAATTGGAATAGTTATTTCATTGCCCTCAAAATCATAAATTTTAAGCTCTTTGTCATAAGGTTTAATCATATACAAATTCGCCATAGCTACATCTGCGTATTTTTTGTAAGTTTTAGCTTTTTGCAAAAGCTTATCTTCATCTTCCAATTTTTTTAGTTTGTTTTCTATCTCTTTTATTTTTTTATCTATTTTTTTTAACAAAGACTCTTTTTTCTGATTCAGTCTGTTTTGATATTTTTTGTCAAAAAGCTCTTTTGTATATTTTTCGATCTCGTCTATTTCAAAAACTTTTTCTTTTATTTCGATACTCGGCAATTCTTCAAGTTTAATACCCGGCTTTACCACACGGCTTGAAATGTTTTCGCTGATATGTCTTAAAGACTCGATAATTACGTCGTTTTCATCAAGAATTATCGCATTTGTATATCTTCCCGTAAATTCGAATCTTATTTTTACAATCTCTTCTTTAAAGCGATTTTGATTTTTTGCCGTAATCGTTAAAATTCTCTCTTTTGCCCGAACGTCAATCAATTTTGCTTTTGTAAATTTCTTCTCAAGCACGATATCAAAAGGTGCTTTAAATTTTTTCACCAAAGGATAATCGATATTTATATAAATATCACCACTTCCTTTTGTCAAATCAAAATAGTATTTATCATTGTCAAATTGCATTAAAATAAGATTTTCATCAACTCTTAGCGCTCTTTTTATATATTTGTATTTTTTTAATTTTTCGACGATTATTTTTAGTACGAATGCTTTCATGGCTCCTCTTGAGGTTTGTGTATATAGTTTCCTTGATAGCCGTCAAATCCCATCTCTTTTACTTTTTTGTAGATTTCTTCGTTTTCTACATACTCGGCTATCGTTTTACAATTCATATCTTTTGCAAAGTTTAAAATATTTTTAGTAATTATATAAGAATTATGGTCTTTATGTATGTTTTTTATCAAACTTCCGTCTATTTTTATATAATCCGGTTTTAACTCGGTAAGGTATACGAAATTAGAATATCCGCTTCCGAAATCGTCAATCGCAATTTCAACCCCCTCTTTTCTTACTCTTTTTATAAATTCATGAACTTTTTGAAAGTCTTTCAAATCTTCGCTTTCAACTATTTCCAAAATAACCTTATTTTGCATGTTGTGTTTTTTTATTTGGTCTATCAAACATTTAACCACATTTTTATTAGTAATATCCCTATATGTAAAATTTAAAGAAACTTTTTCTTCTCTTTTTGAAAACAAACTCAAAGTTTTTTCTATCATTATTTTCATTACCTCAAAATAGTAATAAGAAAATCTTATAACGTCTAAAAATTCTCCCGGAGTTATAAGTTTATTATTTTCTCTAATTCTCAAAAGTGACTCATAACTTACCGAATCCTTTTTTTCTATTTTTTGGAAAACGGGAATGATTCTATCCTCTTTTATAGCTCTTTTTACTTTTTTTAGAGTATTTATTTCATTGCGAATAGAACTTTCCATATCAAGACTTTTATCATAAATAATAAAATTTAAATTGTTTCTTTTTGCATAATTCAAGGCCAAATCAGCTTTTGCTTTCATATTTTTGTATTTTTTATCAACTACGGAAACCACCGCTTCAAAATCAAAAGGAATCGAAGTTTTGTCTATTTTGACTATAAGCTTTTCATGAAGTAATTCCAAAACTTTTTTACCTAAAGATACGAAATCTCTTTTTTCGAAACCTACAAAAATAAACTGATCGGCACCCCATCTGTAAAGTTTGATATTTTTATTGTCAACTAATGTTAAAAGTTTTTTTGCAATCTCTTTTAATATCAAATCTCCGATACTTTCGCCGTATAAATCGTTAAATCTGAAAAAATGTCTGATATCTACAAGTACCATTCCTTCTACATCATAAACTTCTATATCTTTTTCAAACAGATATTTGTTAGGCAAATCGGTTAATTGATCATAATAAAACATATGCTCCATTTCATAGCTTTTTCTCATAATCTGTTTCGTTTTTTCTCTTAAGATTTCTTCAAGGTTCTTATTCAATTCGTTAAGCTCTTGAGAAGTGTTTTTTATAAGGTTAGTCAAAGCTTTTAGAGTAAAAAATTTTTTCGGTCTATTATATTCATAATCTATTTTTACTTTTCTTTCATTCTCACTTAAAGCTAAAACGGTTAATGTTTGATTAAAAAAATAGTTATGTGTTCTACTGAAAAACTCCCCGTAAGTAAAAAACCCGCTAACGCTTCCGACTTTTGAAAAAGGCCTTATTTCATTTTTTATATATCCTCCCAAAAATCTTTTCCTTGCCATACACGAATAAATAAAAATACTCTCCACATCAAAACCGCTTATTTTTTTAAAAAGTTCTTCATCTTTATACAAAATACTTGAAACATCGGCAAATCCAAATCTTACCTCTTCTCCTTCATTAACGTTTCCTGCAAGCAAAACCGACCCGTCGTCAAATTGTTTTAGTACCGCTCTTGCTACATACATTTTATCTCTTTTTACTATTAAAGGAAAACGAATACCAATTTTTGCGATATTATCGAACTCTTCGCCGAAATAATGTTTATAAAGCTCAACGGGAGTTTTTCCGTCTATTCTATACACCCTATTTTTTATAGCTTTTTCGATTTTCATCGATTTACCTATACCTTCCCAGTTAAACCCAAGTTCATTATTTACGATAATATCTCCTTCCAATACCGCACCGACCGCTCCGTTTTGAATAATATTAGCTTCATCAAACACGAATGTATGCTTAAAACGTGCATTATCACCGGCAAGTCCTCCCGAAACTATAATTTCACTCTCTGACTCTATTCCGTTTATAAAATCTTCTCCGTTTACACTCATCGCATCCGCAAAAGCTATTAAAACTTTAGAATCTTTAGTTACCAATTTTTTAGCGAATTCTTTACCGAAGAGATAACTTCTTTTATATTTAGGTAATAATAAAGTTTTCACCTTAACTTTATCAAACAAAGAAACGCTTATAACTATCTTCTTAAAAGTCGTTTTTCCGTCTATTATTTCTCCATCCGTAGTAGTACCTATAATTTTAGCATTCGGATAAACGTCAATTATAGTATCTGTCACCTCTTTTATTTTGCCTTTATCCAAAACACCGCTAAATATTTGTATTAAATTCTCTTTTTTAGGAAGTTTTTTGAAAAACTCTTCAAGCTCTTTTTTCGTAGTAAAAATCAAGTTATAAGTTTTCATAAAAACTTAATCTCCTTTCATCCGCATCTAAGTCCGTATTTTGCAAGTTCGATAAACTTTCTCAGTTTTCTTTTGTCTTTTTTTCCGGGTCTCTCTTCTACCCCGCTGCTGACATCAACCCCGTAAAATCCGTATCTTCCCACTTCAAAAACATTCTCCGGCGTAAGCCCTCCGGCTAAGATTATTTTTGAATTGTCCCTATTTTCAAACCACTCAAGAGCGACTCTTTTACCGCTTCCTCCGTATTCGGGAACGTAAGCGTCCACTATTTTATAGCTTTCTTCGAATTTATCTATATCGCTTTTTTCTTTTGCTCTAACTACAGGCAAATACTTACATGTAAGTTTATCAAAAAACTCTTTTTCAACGTCAAAATGAATCTGAGCGATATCGGCTTTCAAAAATTCCATAGCCCCGTTAATACTCTCGGCACTCATATTCACAAAAAGAGCCACTTTAGTAACAAAAGGAGGGAGTTTTTCGATTATTTTTTTGGCAACTCCAGCTTCGATAAAGCGGGGAGAAGGTTTATAAAATACAAATCCGAGTGCATCCGCTCCGTAATCACACGCAAGCTTTGCATCTTCATAATTCGTAATTCCGCAAATTTTCACTCTCATTTAAACCCTTAAACTCTCAATCGCTTTTTTATAATCCCCGCTTTTAAACACATAGCTTCCGGCCACCAAAATATCTGCACCCGCTTCTTTTAAAAGAGGCGCGTTTTTATCATTTACTCCTCCGTCCACTTCGATTAAAAGATTAGGATTTTTCTTTTGGGCAAGCTCTCTTAATTCTTTGATTTTATCAATTACACTCGGGATAAATTTTTGCCCTCCGAATCCCGGATTAACGCTCATCAAAAGCACCATATCCACATCGCTAACGATATATTCAAGTAAACAAACCGGAGTAGCCGGATTTAGCACGACAGCCGGTCTTATGCCTTCATTTCTTATTTTTTGAATCACTCTATTGATATGTTTTTCTTCTTCGATATGAAAAGAGATAAATTCAGGATTCAGATGTTTATACATATCAACAAAAAAAGGTATGTTTTCCACCATAAAGTGAATATCAAGAGGTTTCGTAGAAGCTTTCGCCACCGCTTCGACAATCATAGGCCCCATTGTCATATTCGGCACGAAATGCCCGTCCATCACATCAACATGTATCAAATCAGCTCCACCTTCACATACCGCTTTTACCTCATCGGCAAGTCTTCCGAAATCCGCACTTAAAATACTCGGTGCTATTTTCATTCTATTCCTTTCACTTGATTTCTTCCGCTTTCTTTAGCTTCATACAAAGCTTTATCAGCTTTTTCAACCGCATTTTGTAAATCACCTCTAAAAGGTGCGGCTCCTATTGAAATAGTAACTTTTATGCCGTTAAAGTCATAATTTTCAACTACTTTTCTAATTTTTTCAGCTACCTTCAAACCGTCTTTATATTTCGTGCCTCTTAAAATCAAAATAAATTCTTCCCCGCCCCATCTTCCGAAAACATCGGAATTTCTAATACTGCTTTTTATAAGTTTGGAAATCTCTTTTAAAACATAATCTCCGAATTCATGACCGTAAGTATCGTTAATTTTTTTAAAATAATCAATATCGAAAAACAATAGAGTACTCTCTACGGATATTTTTTTAGCCTCTTTTATAACTCCTCGTCGGTTCAATATACCCGTAAGTTCGTCGGTCATAGAACTTTTTCGATATTTTAGAATAATTAACGCTAAAATTATTAATATTATTATCGAAACGAATATGAAAACAAGCGAATTATTACTGTTTTCTTCTTTTAAAATTCCTCCGATGTATTTATTTACGATTTTACTCTTTTCTTCCTGAGATAAAGAATCTATTGCTTTATTTATTTTTTTAAGCAAATCTGGCCTATCTTTTCTTATCATAATTTGAAGATTAAACTTAAAAGAAGTCTTATGTACGAGGTTTAAATTATAAAGAGATAGTTTTTGAATATTCCACAATATCACCGGTAACATATCCACAGCACAGACGTCTTTGCTTTTAGCGGCCAACTCAAGAGCATCTTTTACGTTTTTAACTTCTATATATTGAAGATTCGGATAGTGTTTTTTCATAAGTTTTTCCGCAGTAAAATCCTTACCCACGGCAATTTTTTTAATTTCTCGAAAGCTATTTATATGTGCGTTTGAATTACAAACAATTCCAAGAGGAAAAGAGTAGTAAGGTTTTGAAAAAAGAGCGTATTTTTTTCTATCCCGAGTTTCCGAAGTATTAGGCGTAATATCGGCTTCTTTTTCTTTTATCATCTTTAATACGTTGGGCCAATAATTTACGATTATAAATCTATAGTTCAATCCCGCTTTTTTCGCTATAAGTTTAAAAAAATCCACTCCGATTCCGCTAAGCCGGTCGTTTACGTAAATATCAAAAGGCGGCCAATTAGGAGTTACCGCAACTCTTAATTTTTCTTCGGCTTCTTTTTGTACATAATAATTTTCAAACAAAACTTTGCTAAATTCGACTTTGCGATCAATATAATACCCTGTCAAAATAAGCGATAAATAAACCGGTTTAAATTTAAAATCGAAAATTTTCTCAAAATGCATATTGATACTTTTGAGATTCGGGATTTCATTTTTGTAAATAATAAGATATTTCGTAAAAACGATACCGTAATTCGGAAGATAAAAATCATAAAAACCCTCATTTTTCGGCTTTTTTTCAACTACGATAGCATCTATTTTTTTTGATTTGAAATCCTCATACGTAGCGTTTACTTCTTTATAATTGCCGTTTACTTTATCAAGTAATATTTTTACCGGTAAATCGACATTTGCTATGGTTTTTATTTTACTTAGCGAATCGATATTACTTAAAATATACTCTTTTTTAACTCCCACGGGAGTTAATATTTTCAAATTATTTTTTAGTATGAAAGGCAGATAATCACTCGAAACCAAAACCAAAGAATTCGTAAAATTTATATCTTTCAGATTCTTATATTTTAAAATTTTAAAATTCTCGGGCAACACTCCTTTATATTTTTCAGGCACGTAAAAATTATACGCATACAAAAAAACGGCAAAAAACAACCATATCAATCGCACTTACAATATCTCCTTTTTAAACAATCATACAGTTCAATTCTTCTGTCTCTAAAAAACGGCCATATTTTTCTAACTTCCGCAGCCCCTTTTAAATCTATATCGGCTTCTATGATTTCTTCATTACCTCCCGCTTTTGCAATAACTTCGCCTTGAGGTCCGTAAATAAAACTATTTCCCCAAAATTCAATACCGCCGAGCACTTCGCTTTCGTCTTTTTCACGCCCCACTCTATTAACAGCCACAACATAAACCCCGTTTGCCACGGCATGACCTCTTTGGACACTAAGCCAGGCGTTTAGCATTTTTTGTTTTTCTTCAGGGGTGTTTTCTTTTTCGCAAAGCTCGTCAACTCTATTTTCAGGACACATAAGCCACCCTATCGCCGTAGGGTATATTAAAATTTCAGCTCCTTTTAATGCCATAATCCTCGCAGGCTCCGGATACCATTGGTCCCAACACACCAAAACCCCGAGTCTCCCTACACTTGTATCAATCGGCTCTATTTCATCGCCAGGTGTGAAATAAAATTTTTCATAAAATCCCGGGTCGTCGGGGATATGAGTTTTTCTATATTTTCCTGCTATTTCTCCTCTGTCGAAAACTACGGCCGTATTGTAGTAGATTCCGTCCATTACTTTTTCAAACAGAGACGTCACAAGTACGATATTTTGCTCTTCACTCACTTTTCTCCAAAATTCGACATCCTTTTTAAAACTTTCGGCATAATCGAAATATTTAGTATCTTCGCATTTACAAAAATATTCGTTTTGATGAAGCTCTTGCAATATAACAAGCTCACCTTTTGCTTTTTTTATCATCTCTACCGTATGGGCTACGGTATCGGCTTTATTTCCTTTATATTCCTGCTGAATCAAAGATATCTTCATTCAAAGCCTTTTTTGGTGATTATATCACAAAAAATGTTATAATTTTTCTAAAAAGGAGTGATATGGCAAACTTGTTAATTATCGGTGCCGGCGGTGTGGGAAGAGTATCTGCATTTAAAGCAGCAAAAAACAAAGATACGTTTAAAAATATAATCCTTGCAAGCCGCACAAAAAGCAAATGCGACGACATTGCAAAAGATATTAAAGAAAAACTCGGAATAGAAATCAAAACATACGCTCTTGACGCAAACAAAGAAGAAAACGTAATAGATTTAATCAAAAAAGAAAATATCGATATCGTTTGTAACGTTGCGCTTCCTTATCAAAATTTGCCTATTATGCATGCATGTATCAAGACTGGTGCTGCATATTTAGATACGGCGTTAGCCGAAACGGAAGATAATCCAGATACTTATTACGACCTACAATGGGCTCTTGATGAAGACTTCAAAAAAGCTCATACAATGGCGCTTCTCGGGTGCGGATTCGACCCGGGTGTTACTTCGATAATGGTAAAATACGCGGCCGATTATCTACTTGACGAACTTGAAGAGATAGAAATTTACGATTGTAATTTCGGAGACCACGGAAGACATTTCGCTACCAATTTCGACCCTGAAATTAACCTAAGAGAGCTAAATTTACCTGGTAAATATTGGGAAAACGGAGAGTGGAAAACAACAAAACCATTTGAAATTCAAGTAAAACACAAATATCCTGAGTGCGAAGAAGCTACAAGCATTCTTATTTGGCACGAAGAGCTCGAGAGTATCGTAAAATTCTTCCCGAATTTGAAAAGTGCGAAATTTTATATGTGCTTTAGCGACAAATACCTATATCACTTCAACGCTTTAAAAAACGTAGGAATGTTCAGTATCGAACCGATAGAAATTTGTGAAGGATGTAAAATATCACCTTTACAATTCCTTGCAAAAGTTCTTCCGGACCCTCAAGATTTAGTCAAAAACTACAAAGGTCAAACGAATATCGGAGTAATCGCAAAAGGTAAAAAAGACGGCAAAAACAAAACCTTTTACATCTACAACATCTGCGACCACGAAAAAGCCATTGAAGAAACAGGTGCTCACTGCGTAAGTTATACGACGGGAGTGCCGGCGATTATCGGATGTAAACTGATGGCTAAAAAGATTTGGTGGAGCGAGGGAGTTCACAACGTAGAAGAATTCGATGCAAAACCTTTCTTTGAAGAAATGGAAAAACAAGGGCTTCCTATTAAGGTAATCGAGGTTGAATAATGAAAAAATATTACTATACGTATGAAGAGTTTTTAAAAGACCTTAATACTCTTCAAAACAAAATCAAAGATTACAATCCCGACTGCCTTCTGGCAATCGCCAGAGGCGGTATGACTCTGGGCCATTTTTTAGCCGAGAGAATGGATACAAAAGAGCTATATTCCCTTAACGCATCTTCTTATGAAAACGAAACGAAGGTATCAAAACCCAAAATTTTCAATATTCCCGATTTAAGCCATAAAAAAAGAGTACTGCTGCTTGATGATATCAGCGACAGCGGAGAAACTCTTGATGAAGTAATGAAAATTTTAAAAAAGAAATATCCGAACACCCAAATCAAAAGCGCAACAATCTTTTATAAAGAAAACACAATCCATAAACCTGACTTCGTACTAAAAAAAGCTGACAAATGGATTGTATTTTTTTGGGATAAAGAAGGGCAAGAAATAATTGAAAATTGAAAATGGAAAATGTAAAATTAAAGGAATGTTATGATTAATGTAAAAAACCTAAAATTAGAAGAAAAGTTGCTTTTAATGGAAGAATTGTTAAATTCAATGGAAAAAATAGATTCTCCATCTTGGCATGAAAAAGTTTTACAAAAAAGAAAGGATTTTAATAACAAAAAAACTTACACAATTGAAGAAATAAAAAATGAATTTTCAAATAAAAATATCTGAATATGCAAAAAACGATTTGGAAATAGCATTTGATTTTTATGAAAAACAAGCAACAAACTTAGGAAAAATTTTTTTCGATTATATAATTTCCGAAATAGAACTTTTGAGCTTTTACGGATGTTTACATCAAAAAACATTCGGATATCACAGAATGATTAGTAAAAAATTTCCTTTTGCAATATATTATGATTGTAATAAAGAACAAAAATATATTACAATAGTCGCAATCTTAGATTTAAGACAAAATCCAAAAACAATTGAAAAATACCTAACAAAGGATAGAAAATGAGCAACTTATTAATTATAGGAGCGGGAGGAGTCGGAAGAGTAGCGACTTTCAAAGCGGCAATGAACGATCATATCTTTAAAAACATAGTACTTGCAAGCCGCACGAAAGAAAAGTGCGACGCAATAGCAAAAGACATCAAAGAAAAATTGGGAGTAGAAGTAAAAACGGCAGAAATTGACGCAATGGATGTAGATGCAACCGCAAAACTCATAAAAGATACAAAAAGCGACATTGTACTAAACGTAGCACTTCCGTATCAAGACTTAGCAATAATGGACGCTTGTTTAAAAGCCGGGGCTCACTATGTGGATACGGCAAACTACGAACATCCGGATGAGGCGAAATTCGAATACAAAGAGCAATGGGCAAAACACGAAGATTTTAAAAAAGCGGGGCTAATGGCGCTTCTTGGAAGCGGTTTCGACCCGGGAGTAACCAACGTATTTACGGCTTTTGCCGCTCAAGAACTTTTGGACGAAATCGAATACTTGGATATTTTAGACTGTAACGCCGGAGACCACGGATATCCGTTTGCAACAAACTTCAATCCTGAAATAAATATTCGCGAAATCACTCAAAAAGGTAAATATTACGAAAACGGCGAATGGAAAGAGATAGAGCCTATGAGCGTTAAGTTTGATTGGGAGTATCCTAAAGTCGGAAAATTCCCAAGCTATCTTTTATACCACGAAGAGCTTGAAAGTTTGACTAAAAACTTCCCGAGTATCAAAAGAGCGAGATTTTTTATGACGTTTAGTGACAAGTATTTATGGCACTTAAGAGCTTTGCAAAACGTAGGAATGACAAGTATAGAGCCTATCGAAGTATGCGAAGGATGTGAAATTTCTCCTATGGAATTTCTTAAAAAAGTACTTCCGGACCCTGCAAGTTTGGGACCGAGAACAAAAGGACAAACCCATATCGGCGTGGTTGTCACGGGATATAAAGACGGCAAGAAAAAAAGATACTACATCTACAACATCTGTGATCATCAATGCGCGTTTAGAGAAGTGGGAGCTCAGTGCGTAAGTTATACGACGGGAGTACCGGCTATGATTGGCGCAAAAATGATAGCGACAAAAACTTGGTTTGAACCTGGCGTTAAAAATATGGAGGAATTTCCTGCGCGTCCTTTTATGTACGCACTCAATAAGCACGGACTTCCTTGGTTTATAGAAGAGCTGCCTACAGAGGGTCTACCTATCGATAATTAAGACCTCTCATCTCTTTTTAGCCTTTTTCACTCAAACTACTTGACATTCATAACTAAAAAGAGTTATAATACCACCGATAAAACTTTTAAGGAGGGTGGGATGTTCGTTACAAACAACATCGACAAAGAAAAACTCAAAGAGTTTAGTACTTTGTCAATTATCACAGGTATCATTATGGCAATAGCAGGGCTTCTTGCTATCGTTAATCCGGTTGCGGGAAGTTTGGCATTTGTAATTTTCTTAGGTGCGCTTTTCGTAGCAAGCGGTATCGTACAAGCTTTTATTACATTTAAAGCACATCAAAAATCATTAGGTGCTTGGTTTAAAGTATTAATGCTTTTAATCACAGGTATTTTACTTTTAATCTGGCCTGGAAGCGGAATTGCAGCGGTTGCTATTTTATTAGCGGCGTATTTCTTTGTAGACAGTTTCGCATCATTCCAAATGGCGCTTGACTTAAAACCTTTAAAAGGTTGGGGACTTGCGGCACTTAACGGTGTGCTAAGCTTTATCTTAGGTATCGTAATGATTATCGGATGGCCGTTTAATGCGCCGTTTGTAGTAGGTATTATTATCGGTGTGAGCTTCTTAATGGACGGATTCGTATTAATATATCTCGGAATCCTTGCAAAAAAAGGCGCTCACGACTGATTTTTGCCTTTTGGCCAAAATTTCACAATAGAATAACCCTCGTCTTTATGACGAGGTGCATCTTCATTGAATTCGTAATCTTCAAAATGATCGTTTAAAATAGTCGCTAAATATTTCAATCTATCTTCAATATCCATTTCAGGAAATTCGTCTTTTAAAAACATATACAAATCTTTATCTTGATTTTGACATTTTGCATTTAGTCTTTTTATATTTTCAATGCTTAAATCAAGTTTTTTATCTTCCATTCTCCCCTCCTAAAAATTAACCCTCATATATTTTATCGCCGATTTCCTGGTATTTTTTATAATAATATCTTACAAATTCGTCAGCTTTTTTATTTATAGGATAATAGTTTTTATCTTTATATACGTATTTATCCAAAAACTCTTTCGCATCGGCTTTTTTTACATATGTATCCGCCAAATCGAGATATGTTTTTTTGTACCACTCTTTTAGTTTTTCATAATTCGAATAATCAAATTCCAAATTTTTGCCGTTAAATTCCAAAATTCCGCTTTCAAAAAGCCCTGTTAGATGAATAAGCCCCTCGATATAATACGGCAATACCTCATCCACTTCCATCCATGCAATAAGTCCTACGGCTCTTTTAATTGTGTCCTCCAATACGGCTTCTTTCAAACTTTCATATTCATTCTCAAAAAACGCCATAAGTCCGCCCGTTGTGGCTTTGAACTCCTCTACGTTTTTAAACATTCCGCTTTTATTCATTACACTTTCGCTATTTTCATCCACCCACAAAATATGCCCGAACTCATGCCCTATGGTGGTGATATCGTAAACTTTTATAAATTTTTCCTTATCTTCAAGCTCTTTATAAAATTTATCCATAAATTCTTTACCCAAAATCTCATAACTCAAAGCCAATTTAGGTCTTGCTTTTATATCTCCGTATACCTTATCCACAAAAGCGAATATTTTTTTACCTTTTTCAAGACTCACCTCCTCATCATTGGGCACGACCTGAGCACTAAAAAGCCCGTTAAACTCCGCTCCGTAAAAAGTAGCGGGGCTTGAGATATAAATTTGGGTTTTATCTATATTCGAAAGAGCGATATTAAGAAGTCTCTCATCTTTACAATATTTTTTGTACATCGCTACAATATTATCTTTTACTTCACTTTTGATATTAGGATTTTTTATCCTTACATCAAGCTCAAGCGCCACGGCTTTTCTAAACTTATCCTCATAATATTCAAGAGGATGCCCTACTTGAATAGGAGATTTGATATCCATCCAAATCCTATCCACATTCGCCCATTTTTTTACAAGTTCGCTTCTATTTTTTTCAAGAAGAGCCGTTTTTAGGGCATTGAAATACAAAATCCACTGAAGTTTATATTCATCATCCAAACTTTCAAGATTTACAATAAGCTCGTCAATCGCTTTTACGGCCTCTTCTATCTCTTCTTCAAAAACGTCATAATAGCTTTTTGCCACATACGTTCCGTTTTCGCTTCTTACAAGCACCGAGTAACTTCTCTCGGCAATTTCTCCGTTATGAGTATCAAGAAGATTGTTTTGCATTAAAAACGCCATTACTTTGGCTTCGTCTCCCGCAAATTCTAAAGATAAGTTTTCGTTGATATCGTGGATAATATGCTTAACCCAACTCGGTTGCCATTTGCTAAAAGCAATCCCTATTTTATGCACTCCTCTTAAAATCTCGGCATAAAAAGGTCCGATAAAAGGAGAGATGTCTTCTATTAATTTTTCATGCTCTTTTAGCCAAAAGTTTTTTGTAAGCTCGTACAAATCAAGCTGAATCTCTTTTATATCTTCTTTTGAAAAATTTCCCCTTTTCAAAAGGTTCATAATCGCATCTTCTTTTAGATGAAAAAATCTCTTTTTCAAAGCCAAAAGATTTTCTTCGTTTACTTCAAATCCGAGCGTTCTTAAAATCTCTTCAAATAAAGCTCTTAAATCATCGGGACACTTTTTAAAATAGCTATTTATTCTCTCATCCCTTTGTCTTACCACTTCATATGCAGCTTCTAAAAACATAACAATCCTTCAAAATTTTGGAATATTTTATCAAATCTTACCAGTCGTTCCAGGAGTGTACTTTTTTAACGACGAGAAGTCCGTCTATTCTATTGAGAGCGGAAAAACCGATATCGTAGAGTTCGTTATCGTCAAGGTCGATAGTCGAGATTAGATATCCTCCGTTTCTAAGCGCTCTAAAAAGCGGTTTTATGTCTCTTTTCGTATCGCAAACGATAAAATGATAAAATCTCTTTGCATTTAAATCTTCATCCAAAACATCAACGTTTCTATCTTCACTCGAAACGATATCCTTTAGTTTTTCACTCGTAACACCTACGTTGATATTCGGCTCATAGCCTATGATTTCGTTTATAAGTTTCGTATTTATGATTTTCATCATTTCGCCTTTAAATAGACCCGTATGAAAATAGCTCTCTAAATAAAAACGCTTCGACTATGTCGTTTATACTCATCTCGGGCGCAGGAGTCATAAGAGGCTCCGCTCCCATTTCCAAAAAGTCAAAAACATACTCTTCTTTCGGAGTTATGAAAAAATGAACCGCTCCAACCAAATCGTCTCTATTATCGACATATTCTATTTTTTCAATTTTGCCGTTATTTACGAATACTTTGGCAAATTTTTCGGCTTCTTTACTCGGTACGCAAATTTCATTTTTTACGGGGATTCCCAAAACGTACATTCTTATCCTTTAAATCCATTTTCCACATCTTAATTTTCCATTTTCCATTCTTCATTGTCAATTTTCCATTGTCCATTGTCCATTTTCCATTGTACATTGTACATTTTAATAGTATCTACCCTCTTTCTATTTCTCCCGGATAATCGGCGATTCCATACGTTAGGTTTCCTACTTTATCAAATCCGAGTTGCGCTTCAAGAGCTCTTTGGAGATACCCGCTTCTGCTTCCTACATGACAATAGATAATAATTCTTTCATCTTTAAGTTTCATCCATTCGTCAAGGTCGTATTGAACTCTACTGATAGGAAGTAGCTTATCGGTACCTTTTATTCTCATCATTTGATGTTCGAACGGCTCTCTTATGTCTATTAGTTTGAAATTTAAAAGACCTTTTTCTCTGGCTTTTAGTAAAAGCTCGAGCTCATGTCCTAAAATTTGCTCTTTTTGCAAGATTTCTTCAAGCTCGGCAACACTTAAGCCTTCCACTTCTTCGGCGTGTTTTTTAGGATGTTCTTTTTGATAATTAGCCGCATATTCAGGCGTACAGAAAATTCCGCAATGACACACTCCCTCATTTGGAATTTCATCTTTTATAGCCTGCGGACACGGACATATTCTATTATCGCTACTTACATATTTTCCGTCTTTTTCCTCTACAGGAAAACAAGGACAAAATCTTTTTCCGTAAAGTACTTTATTATTCGTCAGACCTTTTAAAACCCTCTCAACTATTTCTTCATCAGGATTAAAAGCCCAACCGAACTGCTCTACGGTTTTATGAGCGAATTTTTCAGTTTTTAAAAACTCTTGCTGAAATTCAGGTGAATTGATATCAACCGTTTTCATTTAACTCCTTTGAAATTTCTTCACATTTGTTAGGATTACAGAAAATTCCGCAGTGACAGCACCCCTCAGACACTTCATGGTCAATTGCAGGTTTACAAGGACAAATTCTATCTTCCTTATCTCCCATAGGAATAAAACAAGGACAGTATCTTTTTCCGTACATTAATTTATTTCTTGTAAGTCCCATAACGATTGCGTCATAAACTTCTTTGTTAGGATTTAGACACCAACCGAATTGTTTTACTACTTTATCTACGAATTTTTTAGTTTTTTCTTCTTCTTGTTTAAATTCTTCGGAATTCAAATCAACGTCAGTTCTTTTTGGCGCAAGCATTTCCGCTCCTTTTTTTTGACTGATTTTAGCAAAAAATAAAAAAAAGTCAAAAAAGGATAAATTTCATCCATTTTGAAAAAATTATTTCCATATGTTGTATAAAATTTATACAATAAAAGAGGTTTCATATCCCAAAAAAAGATTTATAATTTCACAAATCCAAAAAGGAGCTGACAATGAAAAAAATCGAAGCGATTATCAAACCTTTTAAACTTGATGAAGTTAAAGAGGCTCTTGTAGAAGCGGATATTACGGGTATTACCGTAACGGAAGTAAAAGGACACGGAAGACAACACGGACATACGGAGTTATACAGAGGTGCCGAATATGTTGTGGATTTTTTGCCTAAAGTAAAACTTGAAATTTTCGTAAATGACGATTTTGTTGAAAAAACCGTAGAAATTATCCTGACGCATGCAAAAACAGGAAAAATCGGTGACGGAAAAATTTTCATCTTGCCTGTTGAAGAAGCAATAAGAATCAGAACGGGCGAAAGGGGAAGAGATGCTGTTTAGATTATTATCACTTTTAGGACTTGCGAGTTTGGCATTTGCGGGTGAGGCGCCTAAACTCGACAGCGGAAACACATCGTGGATGATGATGGCGACCGCTCTTGTAATGTTTATGTCTCCGGCCGGACTTGCTCTATTCTATGCCGGAATGACAAGAGCGAAAAACACACTTAACACTTATATGATGGTATTCAGTGCTTATGCACTTGCGACTGTTATATGGGTTTTTTGGGGATATTCATTAACATTCGGTGACGATATTGCCGGAATAATCGGTAATTTAAAACATATTTTCCTAAACGGAATAAGCTACAATGACCTTGAAAGTAGCGGTTATCCAAGCTACGTATTTATTGCATTCCAAGGTACGTTTGCGGCAATTACAGTTGCGATTGCCAGCGGGTCTATAATTGAGAGAACAAAATTCTCAACATGGCTTTTATTCGTAATTTTATGGGTGACATTCGTATATGCTCCGGTAGCTCATATGGTATGGGGCGGCGGATTTTTATATAACGACGGTGCTCTTGATTTCGCCGGTGGTACGGTTGTACATATGAACGGAGGTCTTGCGGGGCTTATTGCGGCGTTGATGATAGGAAAAAGAAGAGGTTTTCCAAAAACTCAAATGATGCCAAGCAGTGTTATTCTAACGGCTCTTGGTGCGGCTATTTTATGGTTCGGATGGTTCGGATTTAACGCAGGTAGTGAATTTGCGGCTGATAATATTGCCGGAAGTGCGTTTTTAATGACAAACTTTGCTGCGGCAGCTGCAGCTATGACATGGATTATTCTTGATTACATCAAATTCGGTAAACCGACACTTTTAGGTGCGGCAACAGGTGCGGTAGCCGGACTTGTAGCAATTACACCGGCAGCGGGATTCGTAAACGTCGTAGGTGCTTTAATTATCGGTATCGGAGGAAGCGTTACGGCATTCTTCGGAGTCACAGTGCTTAAAAAAATATTCAAATACGACGATTCGCTTGACGCGTTCGGAGTACACTTCATAGCGGGTCTATGGGGAGCTATCGCGACAGGTTTCTTTGCACTAAAAGATTTGGCGTGGGCGGGAAGTCCGCTTCATGACAAAGGCGATAGACTCGGACAAATCTGGGTACAAGTTGAATCCGTACTCGTAACTATCGTATTCGTAGCGATTATGACTGCAATAGTACTAAAAGTTGCAAGCCTTCTAACAGGAGGTGCAAGAGTAGACGAAGAAGCGGAAGTAGAAGGGCTCGACTCTACAGAACACGGAGAAAAAGGCTTCCACCTTTAATCTCCCCTTTTCTCACCTCTTTAAAACACTTTTCATATACCAACTAAAATCATTTTCCACTTTTTTACAAAAAAAACTTTCAATTTAACTTATTTTCCCATTGCAACGATTTCACAAACTCACAATTTCACCAACATCCCTCTTCAAGCTTGTGTGCTTTTTTTAACGCTTTTTTTCCATTAAAATTTGCAATTGTCTCGAGTTGTTTAATTTTACAGATATTCAAACTCATAATTTCACCACTTTCACCAAAATCCCACTTCTCTTTTCCCCATTTTGCTATAATTACAATCAAAAAGGTGATTATGTTTTTAGCAAAATCCGAATATCTTCAAAAAATTAAACGTTTAGCGGATATGGCGAAAGAGCTTAGAGTAAATGTTTATATTTGGGGTGAAAGAGGTGTGGGTAAAACTTTTCTTGCGAAGTATATCGCTCCAAACGCAATCGTTAATCCGAACGCCCCTACTATCAACCCGGTAATAATCGAAAATTTCGACAAAAACCCTGTGCTCGATTTCAAAAACAACTTCTTAATCGCTACAGGCACGGAACCGCTAAATAAGGATTTGTTAAAAAGATATTTCACTATGGATATAGAAATAAAACCTTTAAAAGACCACCCGGAAGATATCGAAGAATTTATCAAACTCTTCACCTCACAAGCAAAAGAAGAATTAAAAATTAATCATGATATAAAAATAGAAAATCCGGATATCAGCGAAAATCTTAACTCCTTAAAAAGACAAATTTACAAAAAATATCTTTTACCTCAAAACAAAGATGAAATTTTGGAGCTTTTGTATAATTATTATCTAAAAAACCACGCAACGTACGAAGAAGAGATAAAAGATTTCGAAAAAACGCTTTTTAAAGCCATGAGAGAAAAATACGGCTCGAAACTTCAAATTTCCGAAAAACTGAAAATAAACAGAGTAACTTTAACAAAAAAAATGAAGGCGCTAAATGTTTGAGTTTTGGTGCGAATACGATATCAATCCGCTTATAATTTTCAATCAAAAAGGTCATATCGTCTATTGCAATCAAGAAGCGGAAATTTTTCTAAGTTACGTAAACAAAAAAGAAGTCTTCACTCTTGCAATCAACAACGCTCCCAAAAATCCGGGAATGAAAGTCGAATTTAAAAAAGTCGTTTTTAAGGACTTCGAATTTAACGGCTTTATGGTCGGATATCAAGACGACGAGCATATAGGCATTAGACTTTTTATCAATACAAACACCCACCAAATTTCTCTTGAAGAACTTGAAAAAGTCGATTTGGCGATGATTATCAACTTTGCAATCGAATACGTCTCTTTAAGGCAAGATACGAAAATATCTCTTTATTACGACACCTCAATTCCTGAGATATATTTAAATAAAAAAGCTCTTTTAAATTTGCTATTCGAAATTTTCGAAAATCAAAAAGAGATATTTATAGAAACGAAAATCGAAGTTGGTGAATATATAAAAATTGACAACAAAAAATATCCGATTATCGAAATGATTATAAAATGTGAACCTCAAAAACAGATAAAAAGCCAATTTTTCGAGGTCATAAACAAAGAAGACGGATATATTATAAAATTACCACTTATTAAGGAAGCACATGAAAATAGTAATTCTTGATACCGAAACGACAGGAAACAAAGAAGAAGACAGAATAATACAACTAAGCTATTTGGTACTAAACGAAAACTTGGAAATCGAAGAGATTCACAACGAACTCGTAAAACCGCCTATTCCTATAAAATTCGAAGCTATGGCGGTACATCATATCACAAACGAAATGGTAGAAGACAAACCTAAAATCAAACATACTGAAGCATACAAAAGACTAAAAGAGCTAAACTCTCCCGAAAACTATCTTGTAATTCATAACGCAAAGTTTGATTTGGATATGCTTGCAAAAGAAGGATTTAATCCGTTTTTTAAACAAATAGATACTTTCAGAATCCTAAAACACCTAATTCCTGAGGGAAAATATTCTCTTCAATACAACCGCTACGCTCTTGGGCTATATAAAAAAGAAAACGAAATATGCGAAAAATACGATATCCAAATCAACGCTCACGACGCTCTTGGAGATGTGATTGTACTCTATTTGCTTTTTGATTATTTAATGAAAAACTATCAAAAAAGCTTTGAAGAGATGGTGGAGCTAACCCAAAAACCGGTACTTTACGATAAATTTTACACCGGCAAATATAAATTCAAAGAGATAAAAGAAATTTTGATAAAAGACCCGGATTATATAGAGTTTTTATTAAATACGGCCGATATCGATATGGATGTGAAATATTCTATAGAACATCACTTGGCAAACTTAGACGTAGAGCCCGAATATCGTTTCGGAGTAGGAAAATATAAGGGAATGTTAATTCAAGACGTAGCGGAAATAGACCCTCAATATCTAAGCTGGGCGTATCATAATATGAAAATGAGTAAAGGAATGAGAAAAAAAATCGGAGAGATATTGGATAGGTTTTAATGTTTGGTTTTATGCGTTTTTGTATCTAACCACATAAAATATAAAAATGCCGCAATAGTCGCAAAACCTATAAAGTATGCTAAAAATTCCATTACTCTTCCTTTTCCAAGATTTCCAAAAGCTCTTCATATTCTTTTGTTAAAACATCTATTCTTTTTATAGAGATTACCACACCTAAAAAACCTGAAACTAACAGTAAAATCAAACTAAAATTAATATGTATCTTGTTTTGAGATAAACTAAAAATTACACCTATAACACCTGAAACAATAGCAAATATAACATATCTCCAAAATTTCAGTTTTTCTAAAAATAAATCAAGTTCTTTTTGGATTTTTTCTTTATTTCCCATTTATATCTCATTTTTACACATTATAACTTATTTTTTTAAAATCCGTATCTTTTCATTGCCGCAGCAGCTTCTTTTTTGAGCTCTTTTTCTTTCATAACTCTACGTTTGTCGTGTAGTTTTCTACCTTTTGCTACGGCAATTTCGAGTTTGGCTTTGTTTTTGTTATTAAAATATAATTTCGTAGGCACCAAAGTATATCCTCTCTCGCTCGTATATCCGGCAAGTTTGGCTATTTCGTGTTTGTGAAGAAGAAGTTTTCTCGGTCTTCTTTCGTCATGTCTAAAAGCGCTGTAAGTCGTATCGAGATTACTGATATGTCCTTGAACCCACCAAGCTTCTCCGTCTTTAATTTTTACAAAGCTGTCTTTTAGATTGGCTCTTCCGGCTCTAAGAGCTTTTACTTCGCTACCTTTAAGCTCGATTCCCGCTTCGTATTTATCAAAAATATCATAATCATGATACGCTTTTCTGTTTGTTGCTACGACTTTCATTTCTCTCCTTTAAAAAGAGTGCCTTTTGTATGGTTGCCTTTTAGAAACTCTCTAACACTATCCAAATCCCAACCGCTTGTAAGATACATAGGAATACCTCTATCCATTAAAAATTTAGCGGCTTTAAGTTTAGTAACTATTCCGCCGGTTGCAAATTTATCATTCGGATTACACTCTTGATTTAACATATCATCTTCTATTTTAGTGACTATTTTTAGTGGTTTTGCGTCTTTGTTTGTTTTTGGATTGTCCGTATAAAGAGCGTCGATATCGCTTAGAATTATCAACAAATCGGCATCGAAATAGTACGTCACATAAGCACTAAGCTGGTCGTTATCTCCAAAAAGTATCTCCTCTACCGATACCGAATCGTTTTCGTTTATAATAGGTATAACTTTATTTTCGAGCAATACGTTTATCATCTTTTTTGCATTTGCCGTTCTTTTTCTGCTGTCAAAATCGGCAGCCGTCACAAGTACTTGGGCCACCACGTTTCCGTATTTATGAAATCTCTCTTTATACTCTTTCATCAAAAGAGGCTGACCTATAGCGGCTAAAGCTTGTTTGTTTTCAAGACGGCTTTTATCAAGAGGACATCTCGTATATCCCGCACCCACGGCACCGCTACTGACAAGCATTACTTCGTGTTCTTTATTCAGCTCGCTTAAAAGCTCGACTATTTTATCCATTCTGTCACTGAGTTTGCCGTTTTCGTACAGCGTTGCCGTACCAACTTTAAAAACGATTCTTTTATTCTTCATCTTTTACTCTCTCGACCATATCCGCAAGTGCGAATTTTAAAGCATCAAGATTTATTCTACTTGCCGCACTTATCGGTAAAACGAATGTCTTAGCGTCAAAATAACAAGGATACTCTTTGCTTGCTCCGTATTTTGGCTCCGTAGGATTTATACCCGTTTTTTTAAAAAACTCTTCTATTTTTTCAATATCTACGGCGTCGATTTTATTTAACGCGACGGCATAATTTCTGCTTGCAAGTTTTTCGCTATAGTTTTTAAGCTCTTTTTGCAAAGTTTTTAATTGATACACAGGGTCTCTAAAAGAGGCCATATCTATAACGTAAAGAATGATTTTAGTTCTTTCGATATGTTTTAAAAACTCAAGCCCGAGCCCTTTTCCTTCGTGAGCTCCCTCTATAATTCCGGGAATATCAGCCATTACAAAACTTCTATATTCATCTACTTTTACAACACCAAGTTTTGGCGTAAGAGTCGTAAATTCATAATTTGCAATTTCGGGTCTTGCGTTTGACATAGCCGAAATAAGAGTCGATTTTCCTGCATTCGGAAATCCTACAAGTCCAACATCGGCGATTAACTTAAGCTCCATTACTATCTCAAGCTCTTTACCCTCTTCACCCGGTTGCGCATATCTTGGTACTTGGCGTCTCGGACCTCTAAAATGCCAATTTCCAAGTCCTCCTTTTCCGCCCTCAAGCAGTACTTTTCTCTCTCCGGGAGTTTTCATATCAAGCAATATTTCACCCGTTTTGGCATCTTTTATAATAGTCCCCGGAGGTACTTTCAAAATCAAATCTTCCCCGTCTGCGCCGTGTTTTTTTCTACCTTCTCCGGGTCTTCCGTTTTTGGCTTTTAATAATCTTTTACCTTTGAAATGAGAAAGCGTGTGGGTGTTGTTGTCACATTCTATAATAACGTCACCGCCTTTTCCGCCGTCTCCTCCGTCAGGCCCGCCTTTTGGTACGAATTTTTCTCTTCTGAAGCTTACACAACCCGCTCCGCCTTTACCGGATTTGACCGTAAGCTTTATATTATCAACAAACATTACAAATGCTCCTAAATATTTTTATATAATTTTACCAAAACTTAAAAAAAACTTAAACAAATAAATAAAAGTGGGATTAAAAAAAGAAAAGAGGGGATTAGTCTTTTGTAGGATATACTGAAACTTTTTTTCTATTTTTGTCTTTAATTTCGAATTTTACGTATCCGTCAATTAAAGCGTAAATAGTATGGTCTTTTCCAAGTCCTACGTTGTTACCAGGATGAACTTTTGTTCCTCTTTGTCTGATAATAATGTTTCCAGCTTTTACGAATTCTCCACCGAATTTTTTAACGCCGAGTCTTCTACCAGCTGAGTCTCTATTATTCTGAGTTGACCCTTGCCCTTTTTTATGTGCCATTTCTACTCCTTAAATTAAGCTACGATTTCTTTAACTCTAACTCTTGTAAGGTCTCTTCTGAAACCTCTTTTTTTCTTAGAGTCTTTTCTTCTTCTTTTTTTGAAGATAATTACTTTTTTTCCTCTTGCATGGTTGATTACTTCAAGAACTACTTTAGCTCCGTCAACTGTCGGAGTACCGATTTTAGTATCATCACCTTTTACAAGTAAAACATCGCTGATTTCAATAGTTGATTTAGGCTCAACGCCTTCAATTCTATCAAGTTCTAAAATATCACCAACATGTACTTTATATTGTTTTCCACCATGTTTAATTACTGCATACATACTTTAACCCTTTTAGTCTGGTTTTAGGATGAAATATTACCAGCGAAACCTTAAAATAAACTTAAATTAAGATTTTTTTAAGTTTATTCGACCACAGCAACACATTCGATTTCTACTTTTGCACCTTTTGGCAATTCTTTAACCGCTACGGTACTTCTTGCCGGCTTATGAGAAAAATACTCTCCGTAAACTTCGTTTACCGCCGCAAAATTATTGATATCGTCTAAGAAAATAGTTGTTTTCACTACGTTTTCTATTTTCGCTCCCGCAGCTTCAAGTACCGCTTTTAGATTTTCGCAAACTTGTTTTGTTTGAGTTTTTACGTCCGCGTCTAAAAACTCACCTTCCGCTGTAAGTGCGATTTGTCCGGAAGTAAAAATCATATTTCCTACTTTAATTGCTTGAGAATAAGGTCCTATAGCTTCAGGAGCTTTTTTTGTGTATATTTTTTGCATTTTTCTCCTTTTTTAGAGTAATTATACCCTGTTTTTGTGCGTCTTCAAGAGCCTCTCTTGCCAAAATTCTTCCTATTTCGATAAGTTCGGGAGCTTTGTGAAACTCATACCATTTAGCAAGATTTTTCGGTATTTTGATTTCGATATCGGGTCTGTATTCGGCACATCTGTATCTAAAAATCACATCCATCATAAGATTAATAGATTGATTAATCACATCCTCTTTTTCACTAAATATTTTACTCCACACCTCTTCGAAAATATTCTGTTTTTTTCTTATCTCTTTTGGTATATCGAATTTTCTAAATACCGGATCGGCATTTGCATTTATTGCGATAATCAAATCACTCATATCGCTCATTGCCGGAGCTACGGGCATAAGATTCAAAACCCCTCCGTCAACCAATACGTGTCCGTTAAGCACTACGGGCTCAAAAACTCCGGGAATTGCACTTGATGCCTTAACAGCCGTCCACAAATCACCTTTTTGAAACCAAACCTCTTTTTTCTTTGTCAAATCCGTCGCAACCGCGGTAAATTTTACCGGCAAATCTTCAATTTTATAATCCCCCACAAGTTCTTTGATTTTATTGAAAATCTTATCTCCGTCAAGTCTGTTAAATGGAGGTTTTAAAAAGGTAAGAATATCAATAAAATCAAGACTCATCACCCATTCTTTATACTTATCCAGCTTATTGCAAGCCGTAAGCGCTCCTATTAACGACCCCATAGAAGTACCGGATATCGAAGTAAATTTAAAACCGTGAGCTTGAAGTTCTTCTACAACACCTATAAACGTATATCCTCTTGCGGCTCCGCCGCTTAAAACCAAAGAAACGTTCATTACAGTCCTTTTTATAATATATAAACATTATACTAAAAAAAGATTAACAAAATCTGAAGAAATTTAAAGTGTCAAAGAAGAAAATGAGAATATAAAAAAAGAAGAAGGAGCGGGAATTACATCATTCCCATTCCGCCCATTCCTCCCATATCAGGAGCTGCAGGGGCTTTTTCGTCTTTTGGCTCTTCAGTTACAGCCGCTTCAGTTGTTAGAAGCAATCCTGAAACGCTCACTGCGTTTTGAAGAGCGATTCTTTCAACTTTTGTAGGGTCGATGATACCAGCTTCAAACATATTTACGTATTCACCTGTTGCTGCGTTGAATCCTGTATTATCATCAGCTTCTTCTACAGTTAACGCTACAACTCCTGGTTCATATCCGGCGTTGCTTGCGATTTGTTTGATAGGAGCTTTTACAGCTCTTTTGATGATGTCGATTCCGATTTGTTCATCAGGGTCTACAGATTCAACTTCCGCTTTTTTAGCAGCTTTCAGAATAGCCGCACCACCACCGATTACGATACCTTCTTCAACAGCCGCTTTAGTAGCACTCAAAGCGTCGTCAACTCTGTCTTTTTTCTCTTTCATTTCAGTTTCAGTAGCCGCACCTACTTTAATAACAGCTACACCACCGCTAAGTTTTGCAAGTCTTTCTTGTAATTTTTCTCTGTCGTAATCACTTGTTGTTTCTTCAATTTCTTTTTTGATTTGATTAATTCTCGCTTCAATAGCAGCTTTATCACCTTTTCCGTCTACGATTGTAGTGTTTTCTTTATCAACTACAACTCTTCCTGCTTGTCCGAGGTCTGCTAATGTCGCGCTTTCAAGTGTTCTACCAAGCTCTTCAGAAATCACTTGTCCGCCTGTTAAGATTGCGATATCTTGAAGCATAGCTTTTCTTCTATCACCAAATCCAGGCGCTTTAACAGCAACTACGTTTAATACTCCTCTTAGTTTGTTAACTACAAGTGTTGCAAGAGCTTCACCTTCTACGTCTTCAGCAATGATTAATAACGGTTTATTTCCGCCTTGTTGTACTAATTGTTCAAGTAACGGTAATAAATCTTTCATGCTGCTGATTTTTTTATCATATAGTAAAATGTATGCGTCATTGTATTCAGCTACCATTTTTTCAGTATCAGTTACGAAATATGGTGATAGATATCCTCTATCGAATTGCATACCTTCAACCACTTCAAGTTCGTCTTCAAGAGATTTACCTTCTTCTACAGTAATAACTCCGTCTTTTCCTACTTTATCCATTGCTTCAGCGATTAATTCACCGATTTTTCTATCGTTGTTTGCTGAAATTGTCGCAACTTGAGCGATTTGTTCTTTGTTTTCAACAGGTTTGCTCATTTTTTTAAGTTCTTCGATAATAGCTTGAGCCGCTTTATCCATACCTCTTTTTACCGCTATCGGATTTGCACCGGCAGTAATGTATTTTAGACCTTCTTTAAAGATTGCATGTGCTAAAACTGTCGCAGTAGTTGTACCATCCCCCGCTTCATCAGCAGTTTTGCTCGCAACTTCTTTTACAAGTTGCGCACCCATATTTTCTACAGGATGTTTAAGTTCGATTTCTTTTGCTACGGATACACCGTCTTTTGTAATATGAGGTGCTCCGAAACTTCTTTGAAGTAGAACGTTTCTACCTTTCGGTCCCATTGTAACTCTAACTGCATCAGCAAGTTTTTCAACACCTGCTAATAATTCGTTTCTTGCAACATCACTATATACGATTTCTTTTGCCATGTCTCCCCTCCTTTAATTATTTTTCAATTTTTCCAAGAATATCGTCAGTATTTAATACTAAATATTCTTTTCCGTCGATTGTAATGTCAGTTCCAGCGTATTTTGCGAATACTACGATATCACCTTCATTAATAGGTAGGTTTTCGTCTTCTTCAACTTCTTTTGAAATAGCGATTACTTTTCCTTCAAGAGGTTTTTCTTTTGCGTTATCAGGAATAATGATTCCGCTTGCAGTTTTCGCTTCTTCTTCAAGTCTTTCCACTAATACTCTTAATCCGATTGGTCTAAACATTTCCGCCTCCTTTTAGCAGTTATTTGTTTTAACTGACGAAATTATATAAAAAAGTTATAAAAAAGTCAATAAATATTGCTGATAACATTAAAAATTTTCAGTAAAAATAATTAAAAATATTGAGCTAAAAAGACTAAGAAATAATTAGTTAAATTATGGAAGGCTAAAAAGAGAGGGAATTACCCCATCATTTTTTGAGGAAGCCAAAGCGAAATTTGAGGTACGTATGTTATGAGGATAAGTCCCAATAAAAGTACGAAAAACCAAGGAAGTACCGATTTTACGATTTCTTTTATAGGAAGTCCCGTAATTCCGCTTGCTACGAAAAGATTAAGCCCGACAGGCGGAGTTAACATTCCGAGTTCCATATTGATTGTAATAATCACACCGAAATGTATAGGGTCTATTCCTAACATTTTAGCAACAGGTAAAAGCAACGGTACCATAATCATAATAATTGAGCTTGGTTCCATAAAGTTACCTGCTATTAGCAATATAATATTTACTGCAATTAAAAATTGCACTTTGTCTAAATGCATATTTACAACCGCTTGGGTTAGCATATCCGGGATATTTTCAAGAGTCAAAAAGTAAGCGAACATCGAAGCGTTTGCGATAATAAACAAAATCATAGAAGATGTTTTTGCACTTTCGAAAATCACATCACCCAAATCTTTGAGTTTGATATCTTTATAAATAAAAATAGCAATAAAAAGCGCCCAAACGGCACTGACAGCCGCAGCTTCCGTCGGAGTAAAGATACCTCCGTAAATTCCTCCGATAATAATAACAATCGTCATCAAAGCCCAAAAAGCTTCTTTAAATTTTATCCATCTCTCTTTCCAAGTTGCCGGTTTTGTGCGTTTAAAGCCGAGTCTTTTAGCTCCGATATATGTCACCGCCATAAGCATAAAACCGATAAGCAATCCCGGAATCACACCGGCCATAAAAAGCTTTCCGATACTCTGTTCGGCAGTAACTCCGTAAATAATCATAACGATACTCGGAGGTATCAAAATACCTAAACTTCCGGCAGTGGTAATTGTACCGATTGCGTATGTTTTAGGATACCCGGCAGCCGTAATCGCACCAAACATTATAGACCCTATAGCCGCAACGGTTGCAGGAGAGCTTCCGGATACGGCCGCAAAAATAATACTCGCAAAAATAGCCGCAATCGGAAGACCGCCGGGTAAATGCCCTACGAACGCTTTTGCAAATTCGATTATTCTTTTTGCACTGCTACCTTTACTGAGTAGATTTCCGGCCATAATAAACATCGGAATAGCCATTAAAGCGTATTTATCAAGCTGTGAAAAAAGATTGCTCGCAAGGTCGATTACGGCATCGCTTCCTTCAAAAATAAATGCGGTTATAATAGCCGAAAATCCAAGAGAGACACCAACTGGCACACTCAAAAGCAAAAGCAGAAAAAAAATCCCGAAAAGAGTAATTACAATCACTTAACCTCTCCCATATTTTCTCTAACTTCTTCGATTATCATTTCACTCTCGCTCTTTCCTCTTATCTCTTCGGCAGGAGTAGTGATATCTTCTTTCATTTTAAAAATAACCATTAATATTCCAAAAAGCGAACTTAAAGGAATAACGATATAAGGTATCCACATAGGAATTCCCAAATCCACACTAACTTCACCGCTCGAATAAACTCCCAAATCTGGGTCAAAAATAAATAAATATCCGAAATATCCGACAGTTGCAAGATAAGCGATAATAATCAAATCTACAAGTAAAACGTCAAGTTTGGCAAGTTTATCGGGTAGTAAATCAAGTATTAGAGTAACTTTTATATGACCGCCTATCCTAAAAAGATAAGCGGCACCGAAAAATGCGGACCAAATAAATAGATAATTTGTAAGCTCGAAAGCCCAGTCGATTCCTTCATGAAAAACGAATCTCGCAACTACGTTTATAAAAGCCAAAAGAATCCCACCGGCAATTCCGAAAGAGGTGAGGAATATCAAAATTCCTCGAACGATTT